>Ga0164242_10007794_pt1 | contig 11691 bp, 16 predicted proteins | sample OricomgcompostMG_FD_108783 | JGI IMG/M metagenome (GOLD analysis project Ga0164242, IMG submission 108783) | Miracle-Growth compost microbial communities from Emeryville, California, USA - Original compost - Miracle growth compost (MG) ... | reverse complement strand
GGTGAGCTTGAAGCGCTTCTTCACACCGCTCTTGGTCTTGAGCTTGGGCATTTTCGTCTCCTTGTACTAGCGCGACGATTGCGGACGGCCACGGCAGCCCATACCGGCCGGGCAGTCCCTCCTGTGATCTCGCGGGAAGCGGCGCCCTTAGCGAAACGCGGTCGCGAATGCAACCGCGAGGGGAACGAGTCGCGCTTTTCATCGATTGAAGCGCGATAGCCGATGCCGACGCGCCCATAATGAAGATCGATTCGGCCGAACCAGCGCGCGCGCACCCAGGCCGTGCGATCGGCATGTCCGCGCCCGATGGTGTCCCTTCCTACCGATGCCCGTGGTGGCGCTCGGCCGGCGTTTCCGGCAGGTCCTTGAGTGTCAGATAACCGCGGCCTTTTTGATCGAGCTCGTCGAAGCGCCGATCGGCGGCGGCGGCGAATTCGTCCTGGCTGACCTCGCCGTTCATGTCGATGTCCATCGAGGTGACCGGCTCGGGCGTGGCGATCAGGCTGTAGCGCGCCGCGCCAATCGTCGACAGATCGTATGATTCGGCGTGATCCCCGTCGCCGCTCGCCTCGCTCGAGCCGCCGCGGTGCCCGCCGTGACGACCACCCCCGCCACCATGGCCGCCGCGGCCACCACCGCCGAAGCCGCCGCGGCCGTGCTCGCCGGCGCCGAAACCTCTGCTGCTGCTACCGCCGCCGTCACCACGGGCGGCGACCTCCGGGACGATCTGCTTCTCGTATCGGTCGATATCGGCTTGCGACAGCGCGCCCTGATGGCCCACGTCGAGCGCGGCGAAGAAGCGCGCGAAGTCGTTTTCGAACTCGGTCTTGTCGAGCTTGCCGTCGTGATTGGTATCGGCCTGGGCGAACCACGCGGCGACCGGATAAGGCGAACCGAACGGGGCGCGAAACGCCTCGCCCGCCGGCGAGATGAATACCTGTTGATGCGATCGTCCGCGGCCTCGCGCGGCATCGTCGTCCTGCGGCGGGGAGGCGGCCAGCGACGCGGTGGAGACGAGCGAGATCATCGAGAAGGCCGTGGCGGCCAACAAACGCTTCATACCGACTCGTCCTTCGAGCGTGGGACGCCTGCATGCGCTCGTTGCCGACCGCCGACAATCGGGATTCGCGCCATGATACCGCGCGCTGAAGAAGGTCGTTACAGTTGCGACATCACGACTCGGGAGACACGCCATGGCCGATCCCAATCCGAACGAGACGCTGACCGGCGTCACCCCGCACATCACCATCCGCGACAAGCGCGCCAGGCAGGCGATCGCCTTCTACGAACAGGCGTTCGGCGCCAGCGAAGTCCGGCGGTCGCCGGCCGACGACGGCGAGCGACTGCTCCACGCGCATCTCCACGTCAACGGCGGATCGCTGATGCTGCACGACGACTTTCCGGAAATGGCGGGCGGCAGGGAATCGCCGCCGCCTGCCGGCGTCGTCCTCCACCTGCAGGTCGCCGATGCCGATCCGGTCTGGGAGCGGGCACTGGCAGCGGGCGCCACGGTGCGATTCCCGCTCGCCGACCAGTTCTGGGGCGATCGCTACGGCCAGCTCACCGATCCGTTCGGGCACGTCTGGTCGATCGCCGGGCCGAAGAAGGGCTGATCCGGCTTCCCTGCGGCGTTCATCCCCTTCGGATGTCATTGTTTCACCCTTACCACCCCGGCGAAGGCCGGGGTGGTGAAAAGCAGAACATGCTCGAGGGAGCGGATCATCCTTTCCTACACGTCGATGTTCTGCTATTGTTCTAGATATGCGAAACATCGGCGATCGGCGGCATGGCGATCGATCCCGCATGGGGATCGGCCGGCCCTTCGCGCGCCGCTCGGCGAAAACGTGCGACACTCTCCACTTTCTCCACTTCACCTCGCGGCGGCACCGGTCATCCGTGGCCGCGGCAGGCCAGCGCCTCGATGATCTCCTCGATTCGCGCCGGATCGCCGGCGGCGATCACCTCGCCCTTGCTGGCGGCGGTCAGCGGCTCGCCCTGCCAGTCGCACATCCGCCCGCCGGCGCCCTCGACCACCGGCACCAGCGCGGCGAAATCGTGGAGCTTCAATCCCGCCTCGACCACCACGTCGAGATGCCCCGAGGCGAGGCAGCCGTAATTGTAGCAATCGCCGCCGAGCACGGTCGAGCGCACCGCGGCGTCGAGATGCTCGAAGGCGTGAAGCTGGGCATCGTCGAACAGCGCCGGCGAGGTCGTCGCCAGCAGCGCCTGGTCGAGCGCGCGGCACGCCCGAGTCCGCGCCGGCGCGCCGTTGAACAGCGTCTCTTGCCCGACGACGCCGAGCCAGCGTTCGCCGATGATCGGCTGGTCGATCACCCCGAGCATCGGCCAATCCTCGACGACCAGCGCGATCAGCGTGCCGAAGATCGGCCGGCCGGAGATGAACGCGCGCGTGCCGTCGATCGGATCGAGCACCCAGAGACGGCCGCTCGTCCCTTCGTGGACGCCATATTCCTCGCCCTGGATGCCGTCGTCGGGAAATTCGGCGCGAATCAGGTCGCGCATCGCCCGCTCGGCGGCACGATCGGCGAGCGTCACCGGCGACTGGTCGGGCTTGCTCTCCAGCCCGTGCTCGGCGCGGAAATAGGGGCGGATCGCCGCGCCCGCGGCATCGGCGAGGCGGTTGGCGAAGGCGATATCGGCGGGGGTGATGCGCATGGGGCTCGCCTAACCGCTGGCGCAAGGCGACGCCAGCCGCTCTTTTTTTGCAAGAACCGTTGGCCGCTGGCGCGGCACCAAGTGATCGACTATCCTTGTCCCCGCTTCCTTTTCATGGAGATCGCCGATGCGTAGCCTTGCCCTGATCGCTGCTTTGTCCCTTGCCGTCGCCGCGCCCGCCTCGGCGACGCTCAAGACCGGCGCCGATGCGCCCGATTTCACCACCCGCGGCGCGGTCGCCGGCAAGGTCATCCAGGTCCATCTCGCCGACGCGCTCAAGAAGGGGCCGGTGGTGCTCTATTTCTTCCCCGCTGCCTTCACCTCGGGCTGCAATGCCGAGGCTCATGCCTTTGCCGAGCAGATCGACGCCTTCAAGCGGGCCGGGGCGACGGTGATCGGCATGTCGGCGGATACCGTGCCGGTGCTGCAGAAATTCTCGACCCAGAAATGCGCGGGCAAGTTCGCCGTCGCCAGCGCCGGCCCGCGCGTCGTCGCCGCTTATGACGTGGACTATGGCAAGCTGGTGCCGATCAACGGTTCGACGCCGCGGCAGATCACCACGCGGACCAGCTATGTCATCGCGCCGGACGACAAGATCGTCTATGTCCACAGCGATCCCGATCCCGCGGGCCATATCAGCGGCACGCTCGCCGCGGTGCGCGCGCTGAAGGCGGGAGGGCATTGACGAAAAGAGATTTTCGGGCTTGGTTACCGGATATTTAGCACTTTTCTCCTAGGGTCGCGCCATATGGAAGCTTGGTCGCGTGGAACGGCAAAAGCCGGCCGCGCGGACGATGTGGGGGCAATTTATGGCCACGGCCGGCAGGGCCGACAAGGCGGGCATGGCGGAGGCTCGGCGGGCGTCGCAGGGCCTGTTCGAGCGGATCGGCGCGTTCCTGTTCGATCACTATCTCGCGCCGACGCCCAATAACTATGCCTTCGCCTATGAGGTTCAGGTCAATCCGGCCGGCACCTTGGCACAGGCGGTGGCGGGGATGATCGACGGGCGCGTGCGGTTGACGCAGGACGACGTCGACGGGCTCGGCGGCGCGGGCAGCGCGGAGGCGGAGCTGGCGCGCCAGATCGCCGCCAGCCAGTCGCTGGTCGCGCGCACCGCGGCACAGGTCGAAGGGTTCGAGACGATGGTCCGCTCGATCCGCGACGAGACCGGCCATTTCGGCGACGATCTTGCCGCCGGCGCCGATGCCATCCGGCGGACCCGCGGCAGCGTCGGCATCGACGAAGTGGTCGACATTGCCGGCAAGATGGTCAACCGCGTCCGCACCGCCGAGCGTCGCCTCGCCGCCGCGACCAGCGAGGCCAGCGAGCTGCGCCAGAAGCTGCAGGAAGCGCGCGACAATGCCCGTCGCGATCCGCTGACCGGCCTGCCCAACCGCCGCGCGCTCGAGGAAAGCTACGCCACCGCTGCGGCGGGCGGCGAGACCCTGTGCATGGCGGTGTGCGACGTCGACACCTTCAAGGCGTTCAACGACCGATTCGGCCATCTGATCGGCGATCGCGTGCTCAAGGCGATTGCCGAGGTGCTCGCCGATCAATGCGCCGGGCATCTCGTCGCGCGTTATGGCGGAGAGGAATTCGCGGTCCTGTTCTCCGGCCTGTCGCTCGACCAGTCGCTGGCATTGCTCGACACGGCACGCTCGACCGTCGCCGCCAAGCGCTATCGCCTGCGCGAGACCAACGCGCCGCTGGGCGAGATCACCTTTTCCGCCGGCGTCACCGCGGCGGGCCCCAACGAGTCGCTGGCCGAGCTCTTCGCTCGTGCCGACCGCCTGCTCTATGCCGCCAAGGCCGATGGCCGGAACTGCCTCAAGGCGGGATGAGTGACACCGAAAGTTGGCAATTCACGCCGCGTTAATCTGGCAAATATCGCCATCTATCCGAATGAATCTTGAAAAAATCGTCTATTCTCAATGCGATGAAATTTGGCACGCTTCCTGCGAAACAGAAAATATCGGCGGCCGGATGGTCCGGCAGCCGGTCCTACAGGGAGATGCCAAGATGTTTGCTCATTTCGAATCCGCCCAGCGCGTTGCCGTTTCCGCCGTCGGCGCACTGTTCGTCGCTGCCGTGCTGTTCGCTGCCGCAGTGCCGGTGATCCCGGTCGCTTGACCGGGACACCCCCTTCAACAAGGACCTTTCGTGATGACCCGCAGCGTCCAGATCGGCGTCGCCGCCTTCATCGTCACCGCCCTCATCCTCGTCGGTCAGGGCTTGGCATTGTTCGCTTAAATCGGCCTCAGCGCCGCTCCGGCACCGTGCGGCTTGGCCTCCTCGCCGCGGGAATAGGTGCCGATCAGCAGGCCGGCGGCGAGAACGTGCCCGGCCATCGCCTTGACCATCGCCGAACGCCGCGGCGTCGCCGCCGGATCGGGCGCATCGCCGTCGAGCGCGAAAAGCTGGAACGCATAGCGATGCTCGCCGTGCCCGGTCGGCGGATCTGGCGGCAGCCATCCTTCGCCGAACAGCGAATTGCGGCCGACGTCCCGGCCATCGCCGCCCCCCTTGCCATCGGCAACGATCGCCCCCTCCGCCAGCCGGCGCTCGTCGGCCGGCAGTCCCCAGATCACCGCGTGGACCAGCGGTGTCGGCGTCGGCGCGTCGGGATCCTCGACCAGCAGTGCCAGCCGCGCGCTGCCCTCGGGCACATTGCCCCACACCAGCGGCGGCGACACCCCGGCGCCGTCGGCGGTGAAGCGCGGCGGCAACCGGCCGTCGGCGGCGAAGGCGGGGCTCATCAACTCGATCGCATCGAACCGCCCGCCCAGCGCCGGCTGGACGATCGCCAGCTTGTCGGCGCCGGCGCGCATCCCCTTCATCGCCGCACCGAGCCAGCGGGGTACATGCTCGAGCATCGCCTCGTCTCCTCATCCACCCGCATAATCGATGCGGGCGCCGAGCGCTACGACTGGCCGAGATCGAGAACGAAGATCGGCCCGATGTCGATCGTCTGCTTGCCCGTCGCCAACTGCAAAGAGACGTTGAGGTCGCCCGCGGCATAATCCTTGTCGGCGGGGCCGTTGACCACGTTGTACAGCTTCCACTCGGTGCCGATGTCGACCGGCGCACCGATCACGCCGGTATAGGGTGCCTTGGCGAGCTGGACGCTGGCGTTGGCGATATGCGCGCTGGTCGGGCCGCCCTCGACCTTGGCGTAGAAGGCGAGCACCAGCCTGTCGCCCTTCTTGATCGGCTTGACGATCGGATCAGCCAGCGAGATCGACCAGGGCTGTGGGCTGGCGGCGGGAATCGCGACGCGCAGCGCTTCGCCACCCTGCACCGTCTTGTCCTTGTACACTTTGCCCGGCGACGGTGCGTTGTAAACGGCGAACGCTGCCGGCGAGGGCTGGTTGACGATCTCATTGGCAACGTCGTTGGCGGCCGGTTCGTCCTGCGCGAAGCCGGGCGCGACGATGGCGGCGGCCAGGAGCAGTCCCGGCACGAGCGTTCTGACGGTCATGGCATACTCCCCTCTGGACGCGCTCGTGATCCGGCGCGTCTCTTTTCTCAGACTATTGGCTGACGGGGGGTTGTCAATCGCTCGGGCAATCGCCCGCGCGCATCTCAGTCCGGCCAGGCGCTAGATGCCAGCGCGAGCGGTCGTTCATCGCGTTCGCATCGTGATAGCAGACGGCCGGGGCGGTGCCGTCGGGTGCGATCTCGATCGTCCAATTGTGGTCGCCGCAATTGTGCGTCTCGCAGCCCCAGGCGATCAGCTTTCCGTCGCGCGGGGCGATCGGCGTGACGGGGCCGTCGCCTCCGAGCACCAGCTTGCGGATGCCGGCATCGGACACCAGCGCATCGACCGCCGCCGTTACCGCGGGATTGTCGAGAAAGGCAACACCATCGACCTTGTCGAACGGATATTTGCCGACATAGGCGCCGAGCGCTGCCGGAGTCGCCGTCGGTCGCGGCGTGGGCAACGCCGCGGGAGAAGCGCCAGGGGCGGGACCAGTTGCGTTGCTCGATGTATGGCGATCAGCCGGCTTGCACCCGGCAATCGCCAGCATCAGCCCGATCGCGGCAGCCGCCGCGCTGCGGTCAACCATGATCCTCGGCGAGCGCACGGGCCAACAAATCGCGGATACCGACCAGGCCGGGCGCTGCTGCCGACGGCCGACGCCGTTCCGCCGCGAGCAATTGCTGGACGCCGCGAATGGTATAGCCGTCGCGGTTGAGCAAAGCGTCGATGCGCCGCACCAGCGCCACATCCTCGGGCCGGTAATAGCGGCGCTTGCCGGCGCGTTGCAGCGGACGGAGTTGGGGAAAGCGCGTTTCCCAATAGCGCAGCACATGCTGCTGCAGCCCGATCTCGCCGGCGACCTCGCCGATCGTGCGGAAAGCGCCGGCGTCCTTGTCGGAAGCGCCTGCCACGGCTCGCCTCAGCTGGCGCGGACGATGCGGTCGCGCATCATCTGGCTGGCGCGGAAGGTCAGCACGCGGCGCGGCGCGATCGGCACCTCGATGCCGGTCTTGGGATTGCGGCCGATCCGCTCACCCTTGTCGCGCAGCACGAAAGTGCCGAATCCGGACAGCTTGACGTTTTCGCCACGCTGCAGCGCGTCGGTCATATGGTCGAGAATCTGTTCGACCATGTCCGCCGATTCGGCACGCGACAGCCCCACCTTGCGGTGCAGCGCCTCGGCGAGATCAGCTCGTGTCATCGTTCCAGCGGGGGCCATGCGAAATCCCTTCCTCATCTCGCTGGTATCACATGTAACACATTGGCAGGCCGCGTCGAAAGGGTGTTTGTTACATCTGTGTTTCTTCTGCGATGTCCCGTTCAGAAACGCAGAGCAGCGGCGCCCCAGGTGAAGCCGCCGCCCATCGCCTCGAGCACGACGACGTCGCCAGGCTTGATCCGCCCGTCGCCGACCGCGGCGTCGAGCGCCAGCGGCACCGAGGCGGCGGAGGTGTTGGCATGGCGATCGACGGTGACCACCACCTTCTCGGGCGCGAGCCCCAGCTTGCGCGCGGTCGCATCGAGGATGCGGGCATTGGCCTGGTGCGGCACCACCCAATCGACCTGGTCGACCGACAGGCCGGCGGCGGCGAGCGCTTCCCCCAGCACCGTCGCCAGGTTGACGACGGCGTGACGGAACACCTCGCGCCCCTTCATCCTGACCTTGCCGACGGTGCCGGTGGTCGACGGGCCGCCGTCGACATAGAGCAGTTCGTTGTGCCGCCCGTCGGCGTGGAGCCGCGTCGCCAGCACGCCGCGCCCGGTTGCGTCGTCGCCGTCCTGAGCCTCGAGCACGATCGCGCCGGCGCCGTCGCCGAACAGCACGCAGGTCGCGCGGTCCTCCCAGTCGAGGATTCGGCTGAAGGTTTCCGAGCCGATCACCAGCGCGCGCCTCGCCGAGCCGGCACGGATCATGCTGTCGGCGACCTGCAGCGCATAGAGGAAGCCCGAGCAGACAGCGGCGACGTCGAAGGCGACGCAATCGTCGATGCCGAGCAAGGTCTGGATCTTGGTCGCCGAGGAGGGGAAGGTCTGGTCGGGCGTGGCGGTGGCCAGCACGATTAGGTCGATGTCGCGCGCCGCGATGCCGGCCGCTGCCAGCGCCGCCCTCGCCGCATCGGCGCCGAGCGTCGCGGTGGTCTCCTCCGGCCCGGCGATGTGACGGAAACGGATGCCGGTGCGCTCGACGATCCACTCGTCGGAGGTGTCGACGGTCTCGGCCAGCTCGGCGTTGGAGACGCGCCGCGCGGGCAATGCCGAGCCGGTGCCGGTGATGACGGCGCGAATCATGCCGCAGCCGCCTCCTTGATGTTGCCGAGGTCGTTGATGATCCGTTCGGTCAGCCGGTCGCGCACCATCTTGGCCGCCGCGCCGATCGCGGTCGCCACGCCTAGTTCGTTAGCGCCGCCGTGGCTTTTCACCACCAGCCCGTTGAGGCCAAGAAAGACCGCGCCGTTGTGATTGTTGGGATCGAGCCGGTGGCGCAGCAGCTCGGTTGCCGGGCGCGAGATCAGGAAGCCGATCTTCGAGCGCGTCGAGCTCTGGAACGCCCGGCGCAACAGGTCGGCGACGAAGCGCGCGGTTCCCTCGGCGGTCTTGAGCGCGATGTTGCCGGAAAAGCCGTCGCAGACGATCACGTCGACCTGCCCGCGCGACAGCCGGTCGCCTTCGATGAAGCCGGTGAAATCGAGCGGCAGGTGATTGGCCTGGCGCAGCGCGGCGGCGGCGTCACGGATGATATCGGTGCCCTTTTGGTCCTCGGTGCCGATGTTGAGCAGCGCGACGCGCGGCCGGGCGAGGTCCATGTTGGTCCGTGCATAAGCGGCGCCCATCACCGCGAACTGGACGAGGTTGCGCGCATCGCATTCGGTGTTGGCGCCGAGGTCGAGCACCACCACGTCGTTGTCGCCGAGCGTCGGCAGCATCGCCGCGAGCGCCGGCCGGTCGATTCCCGGCATCGTCCTGAGCGCCAGCTTGGCCATCGCCATCAGCGCGCCGGTGTTGCCCGACGAGACGGCGGCGCCGGCGCGGCCTTGCTTGACCATGTCGATGGCGATTCCCATCGAGGTCGTCTTGGCACGGCGGATCGCCTGGCTCGGCTTGTCGCTCGAGCCGACCATGTCGGGCGCGTGGACGATCTCGGAATGCGCCGTCAGGTTGGGGTGGTTCTTCAGCCCCTCGCGGATCGCCGTCTCGTCGCCGACCAGGATGAACTTCATCCCTTCGAACTTGCGACGCGCGCGTGCGACACCGGCGAGCATCACCGCCAGCCCCTCGTCACCGCCCATGGCATCGACGGCGATCCGGGAGCTGTCGGTCACGCGCGCTGGTCTCCGCTCGTCAGATGGGGCCGATCAACCCTCGACCGAGACGATCTCGCGGCCGTTGTAATGGCCGCACGCCGGGCAGAGGTTGTGCGGCCGCTTGAGCTCGCCGCAGTTGGGGCATTCCTGAAACGCCTCAACCTTCAGCGAATCGTGCGCCCGGCGCATGCCGCGTTTGGAAGGCGAGGTCTTTCTCTTGGGGACGGCCATTTCGGCACCTTGTCTAAAAGTCTAAAATCTGGGTCGGAACCGCGATAGGCCCGGTTGGCGTCGGAGGCAACCGGCAGCGCTTGAGGCCGCGGAAGACTCAGGAGCGGCCGGACGCTTCGCGAAGCGGGCGCTATAGCGATTTCCGCCGCCGTTGCAAGCACCGCGCCACCGTGCGACGACGGCGCGGTTTCACGAGCGAAGGGATTGCCATGGAAATGGTCATGCTGCCGATCACGATGGTCACCGCCGGCGGCGCGGCGCTGATCAACGCCTGGCTGGCGTTTCGCGTCGGCCAGGCGCGCCGAGCCTCGGGCGTGATGATCGGCGACGGCGGCAACGAGCGGCTGACGGCGCGGATGCGCGCGCAGGCCAATTTCGTCGAATATGCGCCGTTCATCCTGATCCTGATCGGCGTTATCGAGCTGACCGCCGGGCCGTCCTTGTGGCTGTGGCTGGCGAGCGTGCTGTTCCTGCTCGCGCGGTTGGCGCATCCGTTCGGCATGGACGGGGTGCGCTGGTGCCGGATGGCGGGGACGATGGTGACGCTGGTGCTGCTCGTCGCGCTCGGGCTGTACGCGGTGGTGACGCCGCTTCGGACCAGCGCCGTCCATCCGCATCCGACGTTCGAGGCAGTGCCACCGCGGGGGTGATGAAGTGACAGCCGTTCATCCCGAGTAGCCATCGAGCCTGTCGAGATGGCGTATCGAGGGACTATCTCGATACGGGTTCTCGACTTTGCTCGAACCCTACTCGACACGAACGGAAGCTACCCCGCCAGCACCGCGTCGCCGACGAACGGATTGTGCTGCCGCTCGCGGGCGAAGCTGCTCATCGGGCCGTGCCCCGGGATGAACGCCGTTTCGTCGCCGAGCGGCCACAGCTTGGTGACGATCGCCTCGATCAGCGCGGCGTGATCGCTCATCGGAAAGTCGGTTCGGCCGATCGAGCCGGCGAACAGCACGTCGCCGACCAGCGCCAGCTTCGAGTCGCGGTGGTGGAAGACGACATGCCCTGGTGTGTGGCCGGGGGTGTGATGGACGTCGAGCGTCAGATCGCCGACGCTCACCTGGTCGCCCTCGGCGAGCCAGCGGTCGGGTTCGAAGACATGGCCGGCGATGCCGTACTGCCGCCCGTCCTCGTCGAGACGCGCGATCCAGAAGCGATCGGCCTCGTGCGGCCCTTCGATCGGTACGCCGAGCTCCCTCGCCAGCGTCCCCGCTTCGCCGCAATGATCGATATGGCCGTGGGTCAGAATGATTTTCTCGACCTTGACGCCATGGTGCGCCATCGCTCCCTTGAGCTTGGGCAGGTCGCCGCCGGGATCGACGAACGCGCCGCGCATCGTTGTCGTGCACCAGATCAGCGAGCAGTTCTGCTGGAGCGGCGTGACCGGCACGATCGCGGCGCGGAGCGGCGGATTGGACATGCGTTGCGGATAGGCGAGCGCGCCCGGCGCGGCAAGCTGGGGCTTGCCCTTGGACGGCTCCCCGTTGCATCTGGGCAGTCAGCATGCTTGCCGACCTCGCCGAGCCCTTTGTGCTGCTAGACGACGCCGGTCCCGGCGGTGCACCGGCTCGGCTGTATCGCCGCCCGTCGGCGATCATCGATGCGCGCGAGGCCGCCGAGGTGCGGCCGGCGCTCGACGCGATCCGCGCGGGGCTCGCCGCCGGCCGCCACGCCGCGGGTTTCCTTGCCTATGAGGCTGGCGCCGGCCTTGAGCCGCGGTTCGCAACCCACGCGACCGGGGACGCGCCGCTTTTGTGGTTCGGCCTGTTCGAGGCGGTCCAGACGATCGCCGCCGATGCGGTGCCGGGGCTGCTGCCCGACCCCCCCGGCGCCTGGGCGGGGACGCCCGAGCCGGCGATCGACCGCGCCGCCTATGACGCGCGGCTGGCGCGGGTGCTCGAGCTGATCGCCGCCGGCGACATCTATCAGGCCAATCTCACCTTTCCGGCGGCAGTGCGCCATATGGGCGATCCGCTGGCGCTCTATGCTGGGCTG
>Ga0164242_10007793_pt1 | contig 11692 bp, 12 predicted proteins | sample OricomgcompostMG_FD_108783 | JGI IMG/M metagenome (GOLD analysis project Ga0164242, IMG submission 108783) | Miracle-Growth compost microbial communities from Emeryville, California, USA - Original compost - Miracle growth compost (MG) ... | reverse complement strand
TCCGGCTTCACCCAAATTGCATCGCGCTTCGCCTCGGCGGGAGGTTTGTAGAACGGCATGGCCGATTGAGTCAAGCTATCCAGCTTTTCGCGGATTATCTTGTGTGTTTTATGGTTGAAGCCCGTCCCGGTTCGTCCTGCATAGATGAGTTTTCCATCGCGGTAATAGCCAAGGAGTAACGATCCTACGCCATTGATTCCATTGGATGGAAGGGTAAATCCCCCCACAACGAACTCCTGCTCATACAGGCACTTCATCTTCAACCAGTCGCCGCCTCGTCCGGGCAGGTACTTTCCTGTGGCTTTCTTCGAAACGATCCCTTCCGCGTGAAGTTCGCAGGCCTTGTGAAACAACTCCTCACCGTTGGCCTCGATATGTTCGTTGATCCGCAGCAGATCGCTGTTCGCCCCATCCAGTACGTTTCCCAATATCTCTTTCCGCTCCTTCAATGGAAGCTCGCGTACATTCTTCCCATCCATATGAAGAAGGTCAAAGCAGAAATAGGTCAGAAGATTTTTCGCGCCCTCCTGAAAGGACGCCTGCAGGTCTGCAAAGTTCGTTGTCCCATCTTCCGCCAGAACCACGACCTCACCATCCAGTGTTACTTTGTCTACCGCAAGCCTGGCCACTTCGCTTGCGACGGCACGCACTCTGCTCGTCCAGTCCAGACCCTTGCGCGTAAGCATCTGCACGGCGGAGCCGTTTTTTCGCGCCTGCATCCTATATCCATCCAGCTTCAACTCATGCAACCAGCCCTCGCCCGCCGGGGGAGTTGTGGATTGCAAAGCCAGTTGGGGTGAGATAAATTCCGGCTGCTTCTCCTTCGGCAAATCGCGTAGAGTTTTCTCGAATGCGCTAACGGTCATCGCGTTCTTTTTCTTTGGCGCGAGTTCTTCTTCCTGCCGGGCGGAATTGGCTGCCTTTGCTTCAGCTTGATCTCCGCTCCTGGCCGCCTGCCGGTACCATGGCTTTCCCTTGGCATTCTCTTTCGAGTTCCATACATGATCTTCCTGGTGCGCAATCTGTTCCATAGTGCGTCCGGTCACAACGCTATCCGGCTCCTGTACGGTCACGCATGGGTCGTCCTTTCCTCGCTCAAACTCATCATGCTCTTTGATGAGGAGCCAGTTCGGTTTGCGCTCGTTGGCCGCTTTTCCGCCCATACGAACAAGGGTCCACCTGCCCTTGATCTTAGTGCCATGCATTACGAATTTGAGGCTCCCATCGCGCAGGCCCTTGTTGATGTCTTCATGTCCGGCCTGCGGTTCCCATGTTCCCTGGTCCCATAACATTACGGTTCCGCCGCCGTATTGACCGGCGGGAATAATCCCTTCAAATCCTCCATATTCCATTGGATGATCTTCGACCTGGACCGCCAGCCGCTTATCGCCGGTGAAATAGCTCGGGCCTTTTGCCACCGCCCAGCTCTTCAGCACGCCATTCCAGCCCAGTCGAAAATCGTAGTGCAGATGCGATGCGGCATGCTTTTGAATACAGAAGGGCAGCCCCCCACGTTTCGGACTATCCTTGTGCGCCTTTCCACTCGGCTCCGCCGTAACGTGGAAATCACGCATGGAGCGATACCGCTCCAACTGTTCATCTATAGCGTTTGCAGCATGCTCAGAGTTGTGAGATTTCGCCTTCGTCCGTGACGTTTTGGAAGGTCTTTTCGACGACGGCTTTTTCGTGATGGCGTTCTTAGTCGCGGCTTTCTTTGCTGCTGTTTTTTTTGCCCCCGCCATCTGTCCTCTCCATCAAAGCTCAATCCGGTTAAGCCGATTTACGCTTCCCGCCACTTTTTGCCGTCGCCTTCGCCGGAGGCTTCACAAGAGTAAGCCCCTTCTTATGGTCGCTCTTAGCGGCAGGCTTCTTTTTGGCCTCTGTGGCCTCTCCGGTGCTGACGCTCTTTCGCAGGGCATCCATCAGATTGACGACATTCCCACGCTTCGGCGCATGAGTCTCCTCTTTCGGGAGTGGGGCATTGTTCACCTTTGCTTCGACCAACTCCTTCAGCGCTTCTTCGTATGTATCTTTAAATTTCCCCGGATCAAACTTCGCGGCTTTCTTCTTGATCAGAGTCTCGGCGAGTTCGAGTGAGTCCTCATTCACCGCGACCTTTTTGATGTCGCGGAAGTACTCCGCGGGATCACGCAACTCCTCCTGATAACGCATGGTGTAGGCCATCATGCCGCCCAGTTCGTCGTCGTCCGCGGCAGTAATCGCGAGTACATGTTCGCGGCCGCCGAAGGCAATCTTTCCCAGGGCGGCTTTCTTTGTCTTCTCCAGCGCCTTCCGCACCACCGCAAACGCCTCCGCCTGCGAATCGTTCTCAGGAACGACGAAGTAAGGCTTTTCAAGATACTCAGGCTGCAGTTCGTTCAGCCCGACAAACTGGGTCACTTCGATCGTATGTTTCGAGGGAATGCGCAGGTGCTCGATCTCGCTCGGCTCGATCGTGACGTATTGGCCTTTGCGATATTCATAGCCTTTGACAATCTCATCTTTTTCCACCGGCGCGGCAGCCTCATCCGGCGCCTCCTCCATAGCGGAAGCCAATACCTTCTGGTGCCGGACCCGCTCGCCGGTCTTGCGGCTAATCTGATGAAAGTGAATCTCGCCCTTTGATTCCGTAGCGACAAACAGTTTCACCCCAAATGTAACCAGCGATATCTGAATTTGACCAGACCAGTAAGGACGTGCCACAGCAACCTCGTTAAGACGGAGATGTCCGCCTCTGGTTAGGATTCCCTGTATCTGGCCTAAGATGCCCCAATTATTGGGGGGAGCGCTACTCCCTTCAGACCAAATCGCAGACTAACTCTTCCTGCGGTCGAGAACTGGACATCCACAATCGAACCCGCCGACCCCTGCGTACAGCCTGTCCAGCTTCCCGTCGTAATCCAGTCACCTTTTTTCAAGCCGCCCGTACGCGCCGCGCCCTCATTGGCGAGGAAGGGAAGCAGCCGCAGCAGGTCTCCGGAGGTATTCGATCCGGTCCGCTCTACTCGTACCGTTCCATCCACCGCAAGCGTGACATGTTCCTGCGTGAAGTCAATGCGCTGCCAATCCGGACAGGCCGGGCCATAGACGAACCCTCCGTGTATCTGCAGATCGGCGATCATCGACAGGCGGGAAACCTGCATCGGATCGATATACGCGGTTTCCAGAACCTCGATTGCCGGATGGCAGCTCGCCACCGCGCTCAGGACCTCCTCGCGTGTATAGGGCGTTGTTCGAGGAGGCAGATCCTCATCCATCAAAAAGGCAATCTCTGCCTCAAGCCCGCGATACCGGTGCATACTGCCGCGCAACTCAGGCCCATCGGAGGAGATCCATGCAAACGGCATTGGAGCGAACATAGGAATGGCATCCGCCGTCGGGGCGCCAATCTTCCACCCTCCAATCGCCTCATAAGCCAACGACATCCTGTCCTGGACGTAATAGGCTTCTTCGAGCGTCTGTGGCTGCAAATCCGCCGGAAGTTCCGCGATTGGCTGGCTTGCCCTGCGCGCGTCGAGCAGCATATCCGCTGCATTGATCATCTGCCGTTCCTGAATGCCGTTCATCATGCAGACAAGTTTGCACCAATCCGGCCTCTTCTGTCTCGTGCCACGGATGCTGTGCCCCTTTTCCCTGAATACCTGGGGAATAAATTACATCTAACCTTTGGATTCGGACGTAATCTAAATAACAGCAGCGCCTTGCAATCCCGCCAAAATGATGCGGGGCAGCAAGGGAAGGGAACCCGCCATGCCTTCACGCAAATCCGACCGCCTCGGCTCCGTCATCCCATCCTCCGAGATAACCCCGAAAGAAACCTTTGACAAACACCGGCAAAGCCGCCGCCGTTTCCTTACTGGCGCGGCCGCCGCAGGAGCAGGCGCTCTCGCCGCTACTCGGATTCCCGATCTCCTGCGCTCCAGCGATGAAGTCCACGCCGCCACCCAGCTACAGGTGGTGCCCAGCAAATACACCGTCCCGGACGCGCAGACTCCCATCAACAAAGCGACAAACTACAATAATTTTTACGAGTTCGGCACTGACAAGTCTGATCCTGCGCACCATGCCCATACCCTTATTACTCGTCCGTGGACCGTAAAGATCGACGGTCTGGTGAAAAAGCCTCAGACCCTCGATATCGATGCCATCATGAGCTATCGCCCGGTCGAGAGCCGCGTCTATCGCCATCGTTGTGTTGAGGCCTGGTCCATGGTCATACCGTGGGATGGCTACTCGCTATCGGAACTCATCAATTTTTGCGAGCCGCTGCCCAGCGCCAAATATGTCGAGTTCACCACTCTTCTCAACCGCAAGCAGATGCCTGACCTCCCCGGCGGCTTCGACTGGCCCTATACCGAAGGCCTGCGCATGGATGAGGCGATGAATCCTCTCGCCCTGCTCACGTTTGGCTGCTATGGTCAGGTGCTGCCAAATCAGAACGGCGCTCCCATCCGCGTGGTGTTGCCTTGGAAATACGGCTTCAAAAGCTGCAAATCGATTGTCAAGATCAGCTTTACGGCCAAACAGCCCCATACCCTCTGGAATGAGATGGCTCCAAACGAATACGGCTTTTACTCAAACGTGAACCCGAAAGTTGACCATCCTCGCTGGAGCCAGGCGCATGAGCGCCGCATTGACTCCAGCACCTTTCCCCGAACCATTCCGACCCAGATGTTCAACGGATACGGCGATCAGGTGGCCGGTCTTTATGCTGGCATGGATCTGAAAAAATTCTACTGATATTTTCTGTCACTCACCTTTTCGTAATCGCAGATATCTGATGAACTGGGAAGATTTCACTCCAATTAGCTCCTATGTCGAAACACCTCATTATCGCTCTAAAATTCGTATTGCATCTTCTTTGCCTCGCTCCATTCGCGTATCTTCTCCATCTGTACGGCAATGGCACTCTGGCGCTGAATCCCGATCCGGTCAACTACATTACCCATTTCACCGGCAACTGGACGCTCTACATTCTGCTCGCCACGCTCGCTATCACCCCTCTTCGCCGGCTTTCGCCGCGAATTGGTTTTCTCGTGCGTTTCCGCCGCCTTATCGGCTTGTACGCTTTTTTCTATGCCACGCTTCATCTTGCCACTTACATCTTTCTTTTCTCCGGTTATGACATCGTTACGGCCTTCGCCAGTGTTCGCACGGGCCACCCCGGCGAAATCGTCACTCAGTGGAAATTCATCTGGCCGAGTATCGCCGATGACCTTCTCAAACGCCGCTTCATTCAGGTCGGACTGTTCGCGTGGCTTATTCTCTTTGCGCTAGCCGTCACCTCGCCGGCCTTTATCATGCGCGCGATGGGAGGCAAGAACTGGCAGCGTCTTCACCGCCTGATTTATGTCGCTGCCATTGCCGGAGTTATTCACTTTTGGTGGCTGGTGAAAACCGGCGTCCGTACGCCATGGAAGGACACCGTCATCCTGGCGATCCTTCTTCTGGCCCGCATCACTTATGCGGTCTTGAAGCGTCGCCACAAACGAGTTTCTGCAAGCCCACCCCCAGTTATCAGCAGGGTTTGAATCGCTGCATTCTTATGCTGGACTAATACCGTACGTCTCCATAAAATCATCGCGAAACTGCGGGCCCATTTATCGCACGTTGAAAGGGAAGTCCATGTCATCTCCTGCCTCAAACCCACCCGCCACCTCAGTTACCCCTGAGCGCATTATGCAGTTCGCCTGGGGATACGTTCCGCCACTTGTTCTTGAATCCGCTATCAGTCACGGAATCTTCGATGTCCTTGATAGCGGCCCAAAGGATCTCCAGCAGGTCCATGAAAGCACCGGCGCCTCTCTCCGAGGACTTGCTGCGGTTATGAATGTCCTTGTCGGCCTGAACTTTCTTGCGAAGGACGACCACGGCTTCTACTCGCTTACGCCGGAGAGCGCCGCATTCCTCGTCACTTCCAAACCCGGTTTTCAAGGCGGTATTATCCGCCACACCAGTCAGCACCTGATTCCCAAATGGCTCCATCTCACGGATGTGGTCGCCACGGGAAAACCTGCTGCTGCCGTCAACCAGCAGGGAGAAGGCAGCGACTTCTTTCAGAAGTTCGTCTCCGATATCTTCCCGATGTCCTATCCTTCGGCACAGGCTTTGGCCAGCCATTTGAATCTCACATCGCTGCCTCATGCCACCGCGCTCGATCTGGCCGCTGGCTCCGGTGTATGGGGCATTGCTCTCGCACAGAGCGCGCCCAATCTCCGCGTTACTGCCGTGGACTGGCCAGACGTCCTGCCGGTCACTCGCAAAACTGCAGAGAAGTTCGGTCTTGCCGACCTCTTCACCTTCGTTCCCGGAGATCTTCTCGAAGCTGACTTCGGCAGTCAGCACACCGTCGCTACCCTCGGGCACATACTGCACAGTGAGGGTGAGCAGCGCGGACGTGCTCTTCTCGCCAAAACTTTCAAAGCGCTTGCTCCTGGGGGCACCGTCGCCATCGCCGAGTTCCTCGTCAACTCAGACCGCAAAGGCCCTGTCGGCAGCCTGTTTTTCGCCGTCAATATGCTCGTCAATACGGACCACGGCAACACTTATTCTTTCGAGGAGATCAGTTCCTGGCTGCGAGAGGCGGGCTTCGAAGATCCGCGACTGTTGTCGGTACCAGGACCTTCGCCCCTGATTCTAGCGACCAAACCGTCATAATTCAGTTGCCGTTGCCTCATTGTCTATCCTCTCCATAGGCCTATAGACGAATGGGCCTATGGAGATCGGTTCTTCTTATATTTCAATGGCAATTTTTTGCATCTGACGATAGAGCGCTTCGCGGTAAAGGAAATGAATTGAACGTCAAAGAAAAAGATGCAACCGCAGTCATCAACAAAGACCGATTTGGACGCTTTGCAGCTTGCGCATCCACCTGTCTCGGCTCGCGCTGGGCTTTTGCCGCCGCAATCAGCATCATTGTCGTATGGGGAGTCACGGGGCCCATTTACCACTATTCAGATACTTGGCAACTGCTGATTAATACCGGCACCACCATCGTGACGTTTCTCATGGTATTTCTTATCCAGAACACACAAAACCGCGATGCCCGCGCCATTAACCTGAAATTGGACGAACTGATCCACGCGATTGCCACGGCGAAGGACCAGATGATCAATATCGAGCATCTCTCTGATGCCGACCTCGATCTCATAGCTGAAAAATATAAGCTGATTCAGTCCGAAGCGACAGAAATCCTTCAGCAGGAGGCTAAGGAAACAACCGCTCCTTCGTCCAGCTAAGCTCGTTTCTGGAGAATAGAAAACGGTCGTGCAGCCGCTCTTCACGGTTTTCCCAGAACTCAATTCGCTCTGGCCAAAGCACATAGCCGCGCCAGAATTCGGGTCGTGGAATAGTCCCTGAGTATCTCCGTTCTAGCGATAAAACCCGCTCCTCCAGCAGTTCGCGGCTTTCTAAACGCCTGCTCTGCCGCGAAGCTACAGCCCCGAGTTGGCTGCCGCGCGAACGGCTATGAAAATAGGCGTCCACCTCGGCATCCGGCAACTCTGAGATCAGTCCCTCCACCCGAACCTGCCGGCGCAGCGATTTCCAATGGAAGCACATCGCCGCGCGCGGATTCTCCGCGAGTTCCATGCCCTTGCGGCTCTTAGCATTGGTAAAGAACCCAAAGCCCCGCTCATCGAGCTGCTTAAGCAGCACCATCCGAACACTTGGAGCGCCATCCGGAGCTGCCGTAGCCAGCGCTACCGCATTCGGATCGTTCGGTTCTCCAGCTTCTGCCGCCTTCATCCATATGCGAAACAACGCAATCGGGTCCGTGGCCGTTTCTGCATCCATTTGGTTCATAGCAGTACCAATTCACTTGGGAACAAAGCGGCTATTCACTCAATCCTTCAAACAAATCCGTAGTTTGGCGCGCCGGCTCTGGATCTTTTGCGGCTGCCAACGCATAGAACTCCTCAACCCCAAACTTCTCAAAGAGCGCCTTTGTCTGCTCGATCAGCGGAGTCTGCGAGGTATGCTGCCGGAAGGCCTCCGCCTTTCGCGCCTGCACCGATCGGATATCCAGGGTGACGGTCCAGGGCATGGGCTTCGGCTCCTGCCTGCCCGGTAGAAAGAAGTTGGTCGTTACATAAAAGAGCCGCTGCGGCCCGTACACTGCACCCAATTCTTTATAGCGCTTAGGCTGTCCAGACCAGTGAAACGCCGCAGTCGTTAGCATAGACACCATCATGTGATCGGGATGTGTGTTCAGTCCGCCATCGCCGCCAAAGGTAATCACAACATCAGGTTTGAACTGCCGCATCCGTTCCACCAGGCGTCCCGCCGTCTTTGAGAAATCGACAAACTCCAGCCGGGCATCGTGATAATCCAGTAGCTCGTGCTTGGTCACGCCCAGCACCTTGCACGATTCAGCAAACTCCCGCCGCCTCATTTTTCCTAATTCGTCGCCCGAGACAGCATCCCCGCGATAGGTGGCCGCTTGCCCGTCCGTCAGGCAAATGACATAGCTCTCGATCCCACGGTCGGCTGCCAAACCAAGAGCACCCCCAAACGCAAAGCATTCGTCATCCGGATGCGCTACAACACACATTAATTTCAGGCCCACTCGGTCTCCTCTTCCAGTTCGAAATCGTCAAACAGCAGTTCGCTGGCTACCTGCGCCTCCACGACAGCATCAGGATCCACGGCCCGCACCGGAGCGAATGTCCGGCGGTGCAATGCGCAAGGTCCATGTTCCGCCAGCGCGCGCCGATGCTCCGGCGTCCCGTATCCCTTATGCGAAGCGAGTCCGTACATTGGGTGCAGCAGATCGAGGTTGCGCATCAGCGCATCTCTGTGGACCTTGGCTACTACTGAAGCGGCGGCGATCGACAGGCTCAACGCATCTCCATAGATCAATTTGGTCTGTTTACAGGGATGATCCACCCGCATGGCATCGATCAGCAGATGATCGGGAGTAACCGGGAGACCCTGGACGGCAGCAAGCATCGCCATTCGCGTTGCCTGATAGATGTTTACCCGATCTATCGTTTCCGCATCCACTTCAGCAACACAAACCGCCACCGCCATCCGCCGGATGCGCTTATCGAGATGCTCCCGCTGTTCTCGCGTCAACTGTTTTGAGTCTGTCAGCCCTGCCCGCGCCAATCCACCCATGCGATTCGGCAGAATGACCGCTGCCGCCACCACCGGCCCAAACAATGCTCCCCGGCCAACCTCATCCACTCCTGCAATGCTGCGAAAGCCGTGATAGCGCAGCGCCTGCTCGGGCGCGTCGCTGCAAACGAGTTGCCTCAGCATCCGCTGCTTGGCAGTCGCCGCGGTAACCACTCTGGAGGTACGAATAGACGAAACCGATGCCATACGCTTCATCCACGAGTGTATAACTACTGCGCGCAAAACGAAGCCACGACCGCAGTCGTGGCTCAGTGGAAAGAAGTAAATAAATTGGGTTACTTCGCGCGCTCGACCTCGCGCAGACGGGCAGCCTTGCCACGCAGAGCGCGGAGATAGAACAGCTTGGAACGGCGAACCTCGTACGAACGTACCTTCACAACCTTATCTACAACCTTGGAGTTGTAAGGGAAGATGCGCTCGACGCCCTGGCCGAAGCTCATTTTCCGAACGGTGAAAGTGCCCTGCGCTCCCTTGCGGCAGGCAATTACCATGCCCTCAAATGCCTGCAGACGCTCTTTCTCGCCCTCGCGAATCTTTACTTGAACGCGGACGGTATCGCCCGGGGCAAACTCGGGTAAATCGGTCCGCTCTAACTTGGCGGCCAGCTTCTGCATGATTGGATTGATCGACATGACAACTTTCCTGTGTTTGGACTCGAGTCTTTAGTGTACATGAATATCGGCCTGAAGACAGTGTTAAAGTCCACCTCAGTAGCGGTTTATCACTCGTGTTCTTCTCGATTCAGGCGAAGTTCGGCCAGGATCTCTTCGTCCTCATCGCTGATCGCAATCCTTTCCAGCAGATCCGGTCGGTTGCGCAGCGTCTTCTCCAAGGCCATCCTTCGCCGCCAACGCCGGACCGCCTCATGGTCCCCCCCTCGCAAAGGCTCAGGAATTGCAACTCCGCGAAACTCCGCCGGGCGCGTGTAGTGGGGATAATCGAGCAGTCCACCCGCTCCATAGGTGCTTCGAGGAGGCCCATTTGCGGCATCAGCCTCCTCTGTGGCATCCTCTGCCCCAAAACTCTCAAAACGCGAAGAGTCGGGATTTCCCAGCGCACCTGGCAACAACCTTACCACCGCATCGACCATTACCGCTGCGGCAAGTTCACCGCCCGAGAGCACGTAATCTCCAATCGAAATCTCGCGGTCGCAGAGCAGCTCATTGACACGCTCGTCGATGCCTTCATATCGCCCGCAGAGAATCACCACTCGCTCCGTCGCCGCCAGTTCCTGTGCCACGGCCTGCGTAAATGGCCGCCCCTGCGCCGACAGAAAAATGACAGTCTCCTTTGATTGATTGCGTTCCGGTTTGGGAGAAATCCCCAGCGAAGCGACTGCGTCGTAGATCGGCTCCGGCTTCAAAACCATGCCCTCGCCCCCGCCAAATGGACGGTCATCTACAGTCCGGTGCCGATCGTGGGTGAAGGCGCGAAGGTCGTGCGTGGCGACCTCGACCAGTCCCGCTGTACGGGCACGCTTCAAAATCCCGTAGTCCAGAGGACTATCGAAGAAGCCGGGGAAAATGGTAATGATATCGAAGCGCATAGAGGGTCGGTTTCAGTACTAGCCTAACCCTTGGAGCCCTTTTCAGGCGCCGGGCTCCTGCCCTGTGCGGGCCGGTTTACGTCCAGCAGCCCTACAGGAAGAGCCATATCGACACGCTTCGCTTGTACATTAACGCCCGTGACAAACGCCTTTGCGAAGGGAATCAGGATCTCATCACCGCTCTCGGAGCTTACCTCCAGCAACGGAGCGGCCTCATCCAGACGTCGCGTACCGTCCGGGGTGGAAGGGAACTGAATGTCAATGATGCTCCCAACCGCTGTCGGCCCGTCGTACACCGTGCAGCCAATCAGGTCACTGGTATAAACCGAGTCCTCACTCAACGGCATTCGATCTTCGCGATGGACCAGTACCTCAAGTCCTGCCAGTCCTTCAGCCTGCGAGATCGAATCGACTCCGGCAAACTGTAACACGATTCGGCCTTCATTTTTGCCCATCGGCAGCCAGAACGAAACCACCTCCGCCGAACGAGCCTGCGCAGTTTCGCCCTCGAACCCGGAGGGAGCAAGATAGACCTGCTTCCGCTCATCAAATCGTTCAGGGAAATCTGTAAACAGTTCTGCGAGCAGCTCGCCTTTGCGGCCTTGTGGCCGTAACAAATGTGCCAACACGATCCACGAAGAAGGTTTTTCCGTCATAAGCTTGAAACGGAAGTCGTTGAATCAGGATGCGCCATGCTCCTCCACGATATCCAGCGAAAAGCGGCGTTTCAGCTTCATACTCGCTGCGCTCAGAACAGTACGAAGCGAACGAGCCGTCCGGCCTTGTTTACCGATTACTTTCCCCACATCGCTCTGCGCGACATGCAGCCGCAAGATGGTTCCATCGCCATCTTGTACAACTTCTACTGAAACCTCTTCGGGCTTATCTACCAGCGCACGGGCAAGCTCAGCCACTAGGCTGCTCATCTGTTTCGCAGAGCCGTCACTCGATGCCAACTGCATGGCTTCATCCATTACACACACCTCTTGGGAGTCACGACGAGACGCT
>Ga0164242_10007792_pt1 | contig 11693 bp, 8 predicted proteins | sample OricomgcompostMG_FD_108783 | JGI IMG/M metagenome (GOLD analysis project Ga0164242, IMG submission 108783) | Miracle-Growth compost microbial communities from Emeryville, California, USA - Original compost - Miracle growth compost (MG) ... | reverse complement strand
GAGCCGGGCGCGGATCGTCCGGTAGGGTGGAAGCCCGTGACAGAGCGCGCGCACCGACTCTCCGGGCGGTCGGATTCCACGACCCGGCACATCTTCGTCACCGGGGGCGTCGCCTCCTCACTGGGCAAGGGCCTGACGGCGAGCAGCCTCGGCCGCCTGCTCCGCTCCCGCGGTCTTCGGGTCACGATGCAGAAGCTCGACCCGTACCTGAACGTCGACCCGGGGACGATGAACCCGTTCCAGCACGGTGAGGTGTTCGTCACCGAGGACGGCGCGGAGACGGACCTCGACGTCGGCCACTACGAGCGGTTCCTCGACGTCAACCTCGTCGGCTCCGCGAACGTGACGACCGGCCAGGTCTACTCGCACGTGATCGCCAAGGAGCGTCGGGGCGAGTACCTCGGCGACACGGTGCAGGTCATCCCGCACATCACGGACGCGATCAAGGAGCGCATGCGCGCGCAGGCGTCCGACGACGTCGACGTGATCATCACGGAGATCGGCGGCACGGTCGGCGACATCGAGTCGCAGCCGTTCCTCGAGGCGGCCCGCCAGGTGCGCCACGACCTGGGTCGCGACAACGTGTTCTTCCTGCACGTGTCGCTCGTGCCCTACATCGGCCCGTCGGGCGAGCTCAAGACGAAGCCGACGCAGCACTCCGTCGCGGCCCTGCGAAGCATCGGCATCCAGCCCGACGCGATCGTCCTGCGGTGCGACCGCGACGTCCCCGAGGGCACGAAGCGCAAGATCGCGCTGTTCTGCGACGTCGACGTCGAGGGCGTCGTCACCGCGAAGGACGCGCCGTCGATCTACGACATCCCGCGCGTGCTGCACGCCGAGGGTCTCGACGCCTTCGCCGTCCAGCGACTCGGCCTGCCGTTCCGCGACGTCGACTGGAGCGGCTGGGACGCGCTGCTGCACCGCGTGCACCAGCCGTCGAGCCAGGTCGAGGTCGCGCTCGTCGGCAAGTACATCGACCTGCCCGACGCGTACCTCTCGGTGACCGAGGCGCTGCGCGCGGGCGGCTTCCACCACGACGCCAAGGTGACGATCCGCTGGGTGCGGTCGGACGACTGCGCGACGCCGGAGGGTGCGCGCCTCGCGCTCGAGGGCGTCGACGCGGTGCTGATCCCCGGCGGGTTCGGCGTGCGCGGCATCGAGGGCAAGCTGGGCGCGCTGCGCTGGTCGCGCGAGAACCTCGTGCCGACGCTCGGCATCTGCCTCGGCCTGCAGTGCATGGTCATCGAGTACTCGCGCACCGTGCTCGGCTTCGACGGCGCGTCGTCCTCGGAGTTCGACGAGGACACCGCGTACCCCGTCATCGCGACGATGGAGGAGCAGCTCGCGATCGTCGGCGGCGCGGGCGACCTGGGCGGCACGATGCGCCTGGGCGCCTATGACGCCGTGCTCGCGGCGGGCTCGGTGGTCGCCGAGGCGTACGGGTCGACGAAGGTGTCGGAGCGACACCGCCACCGCTACGAGGTCAACAACGCCTACCGCGACAAGCTCGAGGAGGCCGGCCTGGTCGTCTCCGGCGTGTCGCCGGACCGGTCGCTCGTCGAGTTCGTCGAGCTGCCGCGCGAGGTGCACCCGTACTACGTCTCCACGCAGGCCCACCCCGAGTTCAAGTCGCGGCCGAACCGTGCGCACCCGCTGTTCGCGGGCCTCGTCGGCGCGGCGCTCGAGCAGCAGCGGGCCTCGTGACGATCGCCGACCGCGCCGCGCAGCACCCGGTGGTGGAGCACACGCTCCTCCACCGGGGGCGCGTCTGGAACCTGGTCAGCGACACGGTGGACCTCGGCGCGAGCCAGGTCGTGCGCGAGTACGTCGACCACCCGGGCGCGGTCGCGGTGATCGCGCTCGACGACGACGACCGCGTGCTGCTGCTGTCGCAGTACCGGCACCCGGCGCGCGCCGAGCTGTGGGAGCCGCCCGCGGGTCTGCTCGACGTCGAGGGCGAGCCGCCCGCCGCCGCGGCGGTGCGGGAGCTGGCCGAGGAGGCCGACCTGCGCGCGGCGTCGTGGTGGCGGCTCGTCGAGTTCTTCACCTCGCCGGGCGGGTCGGCCGAGCGGATCGTCGTGTTCCTGGCGCGTGACCTCACGCCGGTGCCCGACGACGAGCGCTTCGAGCGCGTCGACGAGGAGGCCGGCATGGTGCCGGTCTGGCTGCCGCTGGACGACGCCGTCGCGGCCGTCCTCACCGGTCGGCTGCACAGCCCGACGGCGGTCTCCGGCGTGCTGGCCGCCGCTGCGGCGCGCGCCCGCGGCTGGGACACGCTGGAGCCCGTCCAGCCGTAGCTACCGGCTCGTCGAGACCCGGTACTGCGCGTTCGCGACCGGCACGAACACCAGCAGGAACACGACGACCCAGATGCTCGTGTACAGCTCCGGATGCTGCAGCGGCCAGCCGGTGGGCTTCGGCGTCCCGGGTGGGATGTTGCCGAACAGCTCGCGCGCGGCCTGCGTCACCGTCGAGACGGGGTTCCACTCCGCGATCGTCCGCAGCGGCCCGGGCAGGCTCTCGAGCGGCACGAACGTGTTGGCGATGAACGTCAGCGGGAAGATCACGACGAAGCTGGCGTTGTTCACGACCTCGGGGCTGGGCACGAGCATCCCGATCCACGCGAACAGCCACGAGATGGCGTACGCGAACAGGATCAGCAGCAGGTAGCCGCCGACCGCCTCCCAGAACGACGTGTGGATGCGCCAGCCGACGATCAGGCCGGTCAGCGACATGACGATCAGCACGAGCACGTTGTTGACGACATCGGACAGCGTGCGACCCGTGAGCACGGCCGACGGCGCCATCGGCAGCGAACGGAACCGGTCGATGATGCCCTTCTTGACGTCCTCCGCGAGCCCGGCGCCCGTGATCGTGGCGCCGAAGATCACGGTCTGGGCGAAGATCCCCGCCATGAGGTACTCGCGGTAGGCGCTCGGGTCGCCACCGCCGCCCGGTACGTCGATCGCGCCACCGAACACGTACGCGAACAGCAGCACGAACATGATCGGCGAGAGCGTCGTGAAGATCAGCAGGTCGGGGACGCGCTTGATCTTGATGATGTTCCGCTTGGCGACGACGTTCGCGTCGCTCAGCACGGTCATGGCGCTCATCGCGGGGCTCCGCTCGTCTCCAGCTCGTCGTCCTCCTGCGTGGCGCGTCCCGTCAGCGACAGGAACACGTCGTCGAGCGTGGGGCGGCGCAGGCCGACGTCGTCGAGCCCGATCTCCTCCCCGTCGAGCCGGCGCAAGGCCTCCGACAGCACCTCGGGACCGCCCGAGACGGGCATGACGAACGCGCGACGGCCCTCGTCCACGGTCGGCGCGCCGACGCCGAGCGGCTCGAGGACCTCGCGGGCCCGAGCCAGGTGCCTCGCGTCCTGCACGACGAGCTCGAGGCGCTCGCCGCCGACCTGACGCTTGAGCTCGTCGGACGTGCCCTGCGCGATGACGCGGCCGTGGTCGATGACGACGATCTCGTCCGCGAGCAGGTCCGCCTCCTCGAGGTACTGCGTCGTGAGCATGACGGTCGTCCCGCCCGCCACGAGCGTCTGGATGACCTCCCACATGTCGGTGCGCCCACGCGGGTCGAGCCCGGTCGTGGGCTCGTCGAGGAAGATCACCGGCGGGTCCGCGACGAGCGCCCCCGCGAGGTCGAGGCGTCGCCGCATGCCGCCCGAGTACGTGCGCGCGGGCCGGTCGGCGGCGTCCTCGAGGCGGAACGAGGCGAGGAGCTCGCGGGCGCGCGCCTGCGCGCGCTTGCGGCCGAGGTGGTAGAGCCGGCCCACCATCTCGAGGTTCTCGTAGCCGGTGAGGTACTCGTCGACCGCGGCGTACTGGCCGGACAGCCCGATCTTGCGGCGCACCGCCGCGGGCCGGGCGAGCACGTCGACACCCGCCACCTGCGCCGAGCCGCCGTCCGGCCGCAGCAGCGTCGTGAGGATGCGCACGGCGGTCGTCTTGCCGGCGCCGTTGGGCCCGAGCAGGCCGAGCACCGAGCCCGTGGGGACGGTCAGGTCCACGCCCGCGAGCGCGGTGACGTCCTTGTACTTCTTGACCAGCCCTCTGGCCACGATCGCGTCGGTCATGGTCCGAGGCTAGATGTGAGGTACGACACACCCAAGGGTGCGACGCCGACGTCTAGAGCCGGAAGTCGAAGATGCCCTCGTCGAAGCGCCCGTATCCCGCGTAGTCGAGCAGGTCGTAGAGCTCCGCCCGCGTCTGCATCCGGTCGAGCAGCCCCTCCTGCGTGCCCTCGCGCAGGATCTCGTCCAGCCCGGCCGACGCCGCCCCCATGGCGAGCCGCAGCAGCGTCACCGGGTAGATGACGATGTTCAGGCCCAGGTCGGCGAGCTGCTGCGCGGTCAGGAGCCGGCCCTTGCCGAACTCCGTCATGTTCGCGAGCAGCGGGACGTCGAGAGCCGCGCGGAACGCGGCGAACTCCTCGGGGCCGGCCAGCGCCTCGGGGAAGACCGCGTCCGCGCCCGCGTCGACGAGCGCGCGCGCCCGGTCGATGGCCGCGTCGAGCCCGAGCACGGCGCGCGCGTCGGTGCGGGCGACGACCAGGAAGTCGGGGTCGCGGCGCCCGTCGACCGCCGCGCGGACGCGGCGCAGGGCGGTCTCGTCGTCGACCACGTCCTTGCCGTCGAGGTGGCCGCAGCGCTTCGGGTTGACCTGGTCCTCGACGTGGCACCCCGCGAGACCGGCGTCCTCGAGTCCCTGGACGGTGCGCGCGACGTTCATCGGCTCGCCGAACCCCGTGTCCGCGTCGACGAGCGCGGGCAGGTTCGTCATGCGCGCGATCTGCCCGGCGCGGGTCGTGACCTCGGTCGCCGTCGTCAGCCCGATGTCCGGCAGGCCCAGGTCGGCCGAGAGCACCGCGCCGGACACGTAGACGCCGTCGAAGCCCTTGGTCTCGATCAGCCGCGCCGACAGCGGGTTGAACGCGCCCGGCAGCCGGAGCAGCCGGCCCGACGCGAGCGCCTCGCGGAGGGCCCGGCGCTTGGCTGCCGGCGTCGTCGTCGCGTAGAGCATCAGAACAGTCCTTCCGGGGCGCGGACGGCCTCGAGCAGGCCGGGGCGGGCGACGAGCGTCAGGCCGGCGAGCTCGTCGGCGCTCAGGTCCGGCAGCCGTTCGGCGAGGGCGAGGAACCGGTCGACCTCGGCGTCGTCCGACGCGCCTGCGGCGAGCGTGCGGAGCTTGGCGACGTAGTCGTCGCGGGCGAACGGGTGCGCGCCCAGCGGGTGCGCGTCGGCCACCGCGAGCTCTGCCACGACGACCTCGCCCGACGTCGTCGTGATCTCGACGCTGCCGCCGAAGGCCCGCTGCGCCGGGTCCGGCGCGTGGTAGCGGGCCGTCCACGCCGGGTCCTCGACGGTCGTGACGCGGCGCCACAGCGCGACCGTGTCCGGGCGCGCCGCGCGCTCGGGCGCGTACGAGTCGACGTGGTGCCAGGCCCCGTCCTGCAGGGCCACCGCGAAGATGTAGGGGATCGAGTGGTCGAGCGTCTCGCGGGACGCGGTCGGGTCGTACTTCTGCGGGTCGTTCGCGCCCGAGCCGATCACGTGGTGCGTGTGGTGGGACGTGCGGACGACGATCGACGCGACGTTCGCGGGGTCGGCGAGGTCGGGGCGCTCGCGGTGCAGCCGGCGGGCGAGGTCGATGAGCGCCTGCGCCTGGTACTCGGCGGAGTGCTGCTTGGTGTAGGTGTCGAGGATCGCAGTCTTCGGCTCGCCCGGTGCGGGCAGCGGCACGTCGTAGGACGCGTCCGGCCCGTCGAGCAGCCACGCGACGACGCCGTCCTCGCCCTCCCAGATCGGGCTGGGCGAGGTCTCGCCGCGCATCGCACGGTCCACGGCCTCGATCGCGACCTTGCCTGCGAACGCCGGCGCGTACGCCTTCCAGCTGGAGATCTCGCCCTTGCGGGACTGCCGCGTGGCGGTCGTCGTGTGCAGCGCCTGGCCGATCGCGTGGAACGTGACCTCGGGCGGCAGCCCGAGCAGGGTGCCGAGCCCCGCGGCGACGGACGGGCCGAGGTGCGCGACGTGGTCGACGCGGTGCCTGTGCAGGCTGACCGCCCGCACGAGGTCGACCTGCACCTCGTAGGCCGTGGCGATCGCGCGCAGCAGCTCCGCGCCCGTCCGTCCCGTGTGCTGCGCGACCGCGACGAGCGGCGGGATGTTGTCGGCCGGGTGCGAGTAGTCGGCCGCGAGGAACGTGTCGTGGAAGTCGAGCTCGCGGACCGCGACACCGTTGGCCCACGCCGCCCACTCGGGCGCGACGCGGACGTCGGCCGCGAGGCCCGAGACCGTCGAGCCGCGCCGCGCGCCGCCGGCGTGCGGGTGCGCGATCGCCTGCGCGCGCGCCGCGACGACAGGTGCGCGCGTGAACGACGCGGCGGTCACGGCGGCGTTGTCGATGACGCGGTTGACGATCATCGCGGCCACGTCGTCCGGCACGGGTGCGGGGTCCGCGGCGAGCTCGGCGAGGGCCCACGCGAGCTGCTCGGAGCGGGGCAGGCGCTCGGCGCTCGGGTGGACGCGCAGGTGGTGCGTGCGGGGCATGCGCCTCCGTCCGTGGTCGGTGCGCCGCGTCGGCGCGACGCCGATGCCGCCGGGCCGGCGTGCGGCGGTGGCGACGAGCCGAGGCTAACCGTCCCCGCGCCGGGCCGCGGCCCGCGGGACGTCGCGCCGCGCCGGGCCGTCGTACCGGCTGAGCGGCCGGATGAGCGCGTTCGACGCGAGCTGCTCCATCACGTGGGCCGTCCAGCCGACGACACGGCTCGCGGCGAACAGCGGCGTGAACGTCGGGGTGTCGAAGCCCATGAGGTGGTACGCGGGGCCCGTCGGGTAGTCCAGGTTGGGCAGGATGCCGGTGCGCTCCGCCATCGCGCGCTCGAGCGCGACGTACAGCTCGAGCACGTCGGGGCGGTCGGCGTGCTCGACGAGGCGTTCCAGCCAGCGACGCATCGTCGGGACGCGCGAGTCGCCGTTCTTGTACACGCGGTGCCCGAAGCCCATGACCTTCCGCTTCGCCGCGAGCTCCGCGTCGAGCCAGGCCGCGGCCCGGTCGGCCGAGCCGATCTGCGCGAACGCCGCCATGACGGCCTCGTTCGCGCCGCCGTGCAACGGTCCCTTGAGGGCCCCGACGGCGCCCGTCACCGCCGAGTGCAGGTCGGCGAGCGTCGACGCGATGACGCGCGCGGTGAACGTCGACGCGTTGAAGGAGTGCTCGGCGTACAGGATCATCGACACCTCGAACGCGCGGACGACGACGGGGTCCGGCACGTCCGCGAACGTCATCCAGAGCACGTTCTCCGCGAACCCGAGGTCCTCGCGGGCGGGCACGAGCTCCCGCCCGCGGCGCCGGCGCTGGTCGAGGGCGACGACGCCGGGCAGCTGCGCGAGCAGGCGCAGCGACTTGGCGAGGTCGGCCTCGCGTGACGCGTCCTGCGCCGTCGGGTCGTGCGCGCCGATCACGCTCACCGCGGTGCGGACGACGTCCATCGGGTGGCACGTCGTCGGCAGCGCGAGCACCGCGTCGACCACCGGCGCCGGCAGCGCGCGTGACGCGCGCCCGCGCTCCTGCAGGTCCGCGAGCTCGTCGGGCGTCGGCAGCTCGCCCAGCCACAGCAGGTGCGCGACCTCCTCGAAGGAGCAGCGCTCCGCGAGCTGGTCGACGGGGTAGCCGCGGTAGAGCAGCGAGCTGGTCGCCGGGTCGACCGACGAGATCGCCGTCGTGTCCACGACCACGCCCGCGAGCCCCTTGTGGATCTCGGCCATCGTGCCTCCATCACCGGCGGATGCGGGTCACGCTAGACGCGTTCCGGTGCGGCGGCGCGGGCGGCGTCAGGGCACGGGCGCCGGCTCCACGACGACCAGGCGCGACGTCGGGCGGGTGAGCGCGACGTACAGGTCGCGCTCACCGCTCTCCCGGCCGGCGACGATGCCGCCCGGGTCGACCACGACGACCGCGTCGAACTCGAGGCCGCGCGCCTGCGAGACGGGGACGACGCGCACGTCGTCGAGCCCGGCGAGCGCCCTGCCGAGCTCGCCGGCTTCCCCGTCCGGCACCACCACGCCGACGAGCCCGCCCGCGGCAGACTCGCGCGCGGCCTCCTCGCGGACGGCCTGCGCCAGGTCGCCGTCGACGCGCCGGTGCCGCGGCTCCGGTCCGTCGCTGAGCGCTCGCGAGCGCGGCTGCTCGGGGGCGATCCGCGTCAGCAGCGGCTCGGCCTCGGCGAGCACCTGGCCCGTCGTGCGGTAGCAGACCGTCAGGGTCCGCACGTCGGCGCGGCGCGCGAGCTCGCCGAGTGCCTCGCGCCAGGTCGTCGCGACGGTCGCGGGCCCCGCCTGCGCGAGATCGCCGACGACCGTCATGCTGCGAGCCGGGCAGCGGCGCAGGACCGCGCGCCACTGCATCGGCGTCAGCTCCTGCGCCTCGTCGACCACGACGTGGCCGAACGTCCGCTCGGGCGGCCCGTCGAGCAGGTGGGCGGCCTCGTCGAGCAGCGGCAGGTGCGCGTCGGTCCAGCGCCGTGCGGGGCGCGCGACCTCCTCGACGACCTGCAGCGGCGTCAGGCGGGGCCACGCCCGCTCGACGGCCGCGTCGACCGCGGGGTCTGTCTCGAGCGCGGCGCGCAGCGCCTGCGGGTCGAGCTCGGCCACCGCGGCCCGGTGGCCGTACCGGCCGCCCGCGTCGGCCGCGAAGCCGAGCCGGGCGAGGTCGGTGGCGACCACCCGCTCGACGTCGACGCCGCCGGTGAGCACCTCCATGTCCTCGTCCATGCGGGCCAGGAACACGCGGGCGCGGAGCTGGACCTCGTCGGCGAGCGCGTCGGCGACGAGCTCCCGGAAGACCGTGCGGGCGGGGTTGTGGGGGAGCCCCGACGCCTGTGCGGTCGCGCGGACCTCGGCGAGCGCGGCCTCGTCGAGCGTGATGCGGTCGCCGTCGATCACCACGGTGAGCGCGCCGCCGGGTGCCTGGTGGGCGTGCACGGCCGCCGCGACGCGTGCCGCGAGGCGGGCGGCGCCGAGCCTGCGGTGCGTGCGTGCGGTGGCGGTCGCGACGGGTCCGAGCAAGGTCCCCGCCCGGCGCGCGGCCGCGCGGAGCTCGTGCGTGAGCAGCGCCCGTGGCGTGCTGAGCACGACGTCGTTCTCGCCGAGCGAGGGCAGCACGTCGGCGATGTGGTCGAGGAACCGGGTGTTCGGCCCCAGGACGAGCACGCCGTCGGCGCGGGCCTCCTCGAACATCGCCAGGACGTACGCCGCGCGGTGCAGCGCGACGACCGTCTTGCCGGTGCCGGGACCGCCCTCGACGACGGTGACGCCGCGGTGGGTCGAGCGCACGACGGCGTCCTGCTCGGCCTGCAGCGTCGCGACGACCTCGCCCATCCGCCCCGTCCGCGGGGCGGTCAGCGCCTCCAGCAGGGGCGTGTCGCCGACGACGTCCTCGGGGCCGGGCGAGCTTCCGTCCAGCAGCTCGTCGCTCACCCCCGTGACCGTCCGGCCCTGCAGGGCGAGGTGGCGCCGGCGGCGCAGGCCCTCGGGGCTCGCGGGCGTGGCGGAGTAGAACGGCCGCGCGGCGTCGGCGCGCCAGTCGACGAGCAGCGGCTCGCCGTCCGGGCCGGTGAGGCCGATGCGGCCGAGGTGCAGCGTGGTGCCGTCGGCGCGGTCGATGCGACCGAAGCACGCGTGGTGGCCCGCCGCGCGGAGCGTGGCGGCGCGGCGGTTCAGGAGCGCGAGGCGCACCTCGCGCAGGTCGTCGGAGGGGTCGCGCTGCACCTGCGCGATCTCGGCGGCGATCCGTGCCTCGTCCTCGGCGAGCCGCGCGTACATCGCGTCGACGTGCCGCTGCTCGACGGCGGTCTGCTCCATCGTGTCAGCGGACGGCCGGCTCCGCGGCCGCCGATGCCACGACGCGCAGCCCCCGCGTGCGCAGCGCACCGCTGAACGAGACGACCCCCGCGGTCAGGCAGGCCGCGCCGACGAGGTGCAGGTTGACGAGCGCGATCGGCAGGCCGGTCGCGAGCTGCACGTACCCGATGGCGCCCTGCGCGAGCGTCACGCCGGCGAGCACGAGGCCGACGGTCCACGGCCGGCCGGTGATGCCCGTGCGGCGCATGCGCCACAGCACGACGGCGAGCACCACGACGAACGCCCACACGGAGGCGGCGTGCACCTTGGCGACCGCGTACGGGTCGACCGCGTACCGGTACCCGACCTCCTCGTCGCCCGAGTGCGGGCCGGCGCCGGTCGTGACGACGCCGAGCACGAGCACGAGCGCCGTCAACCCCCAGAGCACCCGCTCGAGCGCCCGCACCGACCTGTCCACGAGCGGCACGGGCGGCTCGTCGCCCTCGCGCGTGCGCACGAGCAGCCACATCGACAGCGCGACGAGCCCCATCGACACGAGCATGTGGCTCGAGACGAGCACCGGGTTGAGGTCGAACAGGACGGTCAGGCCGCCGAGGACGGCCTGCACCAGCACGCCGACCACCGGCACGAGGCCGAGCCAGCGGTAGGACCGCGGTCGGCTCCGGTCGCCGGTGACGAGCACCGCCACCGCGATCCCCACGACCATGAGCAGGACGGAGACCGTGCGGTTGCCGAACTCGACGAAGGGGTGGAACGACGCCGCGTCGTGCACCTCGGGCGTGAACTGGCCGGGCGTGCACTGTGGCCACGTCGAGCAGCCGAGCCCCGACGCGGTGAGCCGCACGGCGCCGCCCGTGCCGACGATGACGATCTGCCCGAGCAGGTTCGCGGTGACCGCGACGAGCGTCCACCGCACGCGCCACCGGTCGAGCGCGTCGTGCAGCCGGACGCGCCAGGGCGCGGGCGTCGTCGGTCGCGCGGTCGCGGGTGCGGAGGTCACGGCGACCAGCCTACGAGGGCCCGGCGACACGACCTCACCGCCCGGCCGGGAGGCTCGTCACACTCAGTGCCAGCGGAACAGGCGCGCGGCGAGGCCGCCGAGCACGGCGGTCCACAGCACGAGCACCACGACGGGCCCGAGCGGCAGTGACCCGTCGAGCAGCGCGCCGCGCACGGCGTCGCCGAGCGCGCCCGACGGCAGCACCGACGCGACGTGCGCGAGCCCCGCGGGCAGACGGTCGGCGGGCACGATGATGCCGCCGGCCAGCGCGAGCGCGAGGAGCAGCAGGTTGGCCAGCGCGAGCACCGCCTCGGCACGCAGCGTCCCGGCCACGACGAGCGCGAGCGACGTGAACGCGGCGGCTCCGAGCACCAGCGCCACGACGGCCGGGCCGAAGCCCGCCGCGTGGGGGTGCCACCCGAGCGCGAACGCGGTCGCCGCGACCACCACGACCTGCGCCGCCGCGACGGCGAGCACGCCCACGACCTTGCCCGCCAGCAGACCGCCGCGGCCCAGCGGCGTGGTCGAGAGCAGCCGCAGCACGCCGTTGCGCCGGTCGAACGCGGTCGCGATCGCCTGTGACGTGAACGAGGACGTCATCACGGCGAGCGCGAGCACGCCCGGCGTCAGGAAGTCGATGCGGGTGTGCCCGTCCGTGTCGAGCTCGACCGACGTCGCCTTCGTGAGCCCGACGAGCACCAGCACCGGGATGACGACGGTGACGAGGAGCTGCTCGCCGTTGCGGAGGATCGCGCGCGTCTCGAACCCGGCCTGGGCGAGCACGCGACGCCACGTGGGCGCGGCGCCGGTCACCGTCGT
>Ga0164242_10007790_pt1 | contig 11695 bp, 14 predicted proteins | sample OricomgcompostMG_FD_108783 | JGI IMG/M metagenome (GOLD analysis project Ga0164242, IMG submission 108783) | Miracle-Growth compost microbial communities from Emeryville, California, USA - Original compost - Miracle growth compost (MG) ... | reverse complement strand
CGCGTTTGCGTGTTGCTGCCTGAGAAAAATACATAAACCGCCCACTCCCGCCCACCCCCCCCACAACCCTCTTTTTTTTTTTTTTAACCTCAAAACTTTCCAAAATTCAAATAAAAAAACAAACACCCATCCACAATAATAAAGCGTTAACACCAGACCCCGTCTCCCCATTGCGTCCAGCAACCATCGCCAAAATTTCTTCCCAACATACTTCCAACTTCCCCACTCAACCCCCCCCTTCAGTTCTTCCTAACCAGGACGATCTGAATCCAAGCATTTTGCTTCCCAGCTCAAGCTCGGTTTTCCAGCCCACCACCGCCACAATTTCCGCCCAAGACTTCCCAGTCTTCACCACGGATCCCCTCCAGTCAACATGGCCTCCCTCCAGTTCCTCCAGCCTTTCGGCACAACCATCGCCCCAACAGCATCAACACCAGTTCGAAGGAGACTTCCAGCTGTATCCGGATCAGCCGATCAAGCAAACACGCCAACCTAACCGCTCTGTCTCGCAACCTACCGTTCTAGGTGGTGTAACATCTCAACAACAGCATCGTCAGCATCAGCAACAGCAACCGCGGTACCCCCCGCAGCATCAATCCACTGTAGCTCTACACAATCAGCACGTTGCCAGCATCATCCAAGCGACAGGGCATACCACATCGTCTTCGGCTTTCCACAATCAGTTCAGCTCTCGCTCTCCTGCTGCGCAGAACACTCACCAGTTCTACGCTTCTGCTCCATCTTCGACCGTCGCTTTGAATCAGCAGTGCCGTCCTGCTCGGCCGCCAATACCACTCTTCTCTCAAAGCACCGGTAGCATCCCGCAAGCCAACATGAACATCCAAGGTAGGTTACCATCCCGTCTTGGGACCTCTGCACTCGGACGCTCACAACCCGCATCAGATCTCACAGCGGATCTGGAATTCGACGGCTTCACTGCCTTCGAGGGTGGCGCGTCCACCACCGCCTATTCGTCGCCGGCTATCCCCACTGCGTTCGACCTGAACGCCAGTGGCTCTAGCTCGGCCTCCAATATGGGTACCGTCTCGCCCCAGGATCTCATGCTGCGGGACCCATTCGGCTCTGCACCCAACTCCACTGCTTTCACTGCTCTGACCTCTCCGTCAATCTACAACGATTCTCCGGATCTGCATGACGGCTACGACGTTTCGCCAAACTTTGCCACAAACGACTTCGATGTTGCGGCTGAGTGGTACCCGCTCTTCCCGCCAACGAACAAGCCCACTGAGCAGCAGTCCGCCAGCAGCCAGGACTCGCCTGCGCTGAAGTCGGATGATATCGAGAACCCACGGCCAAAGTCCTCTCACCGTCGATCAAAGTCAGGCAACAACTCGCCTGGCAACGCTCGCCGTCCGTCGGCCGTTGCTGGTGTGAGCTCGCGCAAGCGTGACAAGCCTTTGCCTGCAATCATCGTCGAGGATCCCACTGATCCCGTTGCCATGAAGCGTGCCCGGAACACCCTGGCGGCCCGCAAGTCTCGAGATCGGAAGGCCAAGAAGTCCGAAGACCAGGAGGCACAGATCGCCCGCCTATCAGCAGAGGTTGACTATTGGAAGGCGATAGCGCAGGGTAGGAGTGTTGGACAATGAAACAAAAATGGGGCCGGCTGTTGGGGCGCGTCTTTAGGAACGGCCCTTTTACCCTCATCCCATAAAAGGGATTGAGGAGGGGAATTTTGCCTTAATGTTTTTCTTCTCTCTTATTTCTTGGGAATGCTATTATTAGTCGCTTGTTTTATGTGTGTAATCTTTACCGTCGGGACAGCTTCGATGGATTGTTTTCTTTATCTGTTCGACTGGACTCTACAGCGCTATGTCGGATGACTAGCTCTATCTCCTAGCTTTACAACACTGCAATCCAATTTTGACTGGTTGGGAACTTTGCTCGCAATTATCTTTCTTCGTCGTGACCTTCGAATCTGTGCTCACAATGTCCCAAAGTTGTTTTTAAGTATGTAGTAAATCCTGGTTCCTCGGGTCAGTGGCCGGGAAACGACACGTGCCAATGTATCTCTTGGGCTGCAAATTGAGGAGAAGACATGGCAGGTCTCTCACTATGAAGGCCAAACGGGGCTTTGCCCTCGCCATGATTTTCCACCTACCAAAGAGTACGCCATCCAGGCAGCGAGGTAATAACTGGCCAGGGGACGGCCACCAACCCGGCAGACGGCCAACTGGGCACACAGCCATTAGGCATCGGGCAGATGTCCGTCGGCTGCTATCTAGGTGGTAGATTGCACCATTCTCCGCCCAACTCAACTTGATTCGATGCCTTGTGTTCCATATTGGAAAATCGGGCATATTTGGTCCAAGTTTGCCAGTGTCCCAAGACTTTGCGGACTGTATCACACACCGACCATAGTCAACCCCTGGTATACTTACTGCCCGTCCGACCAGGCTGGGGCAAACAGAGCTGCTCTGGTAGTTAGTTGCAAGTAAAACGCTGTTCAAAGGGATATCCGACGAATGATAGAACACGTTGCAAAAAGCATCCTAGAGCGAGGTATACCGTAACACACGCAAGCCATATCAAGAAAGAGTTCCGGGCCGATCCGCCCTATCGTAACTCAGAGCCATGTTCATTCAAATCTCTATATCACCGAGAAGTAATGCTGCTCCTACTCTGCTGCTATGCATACAAAAAATAAAGTTGTGGAACTCCGTTCCGAATCCCTTCCCAAAGGCCCGCATCGTGGCTTTTGTTTCATTCCAAGCCCCCTTTTTGTTGCCCTTTGCCCTTTCATTTCCCGTTTCGTAGGTGTCGTACAGCTTCTGCTCTCCTCTCTCCTTCCCTCTCCCTCTCTCTGGCGGCGACCGAGCTTGAGCTATCGGATTCCCTCGTCCTCCCTTCTCCCCCTTCCCCATGCTCTCTTCTCCCTCTCTTTCGCGTGATTCAGTCCAGTGCTCGAAACAAGGGTGGAAAAAATAAGGTAGCAAACAAAGGAAGCCGAACCCCTTTCGTAGAATGACAGAGGGAATAAAAAAAATGAAATTCTTTTTTTTTGTATCCCCTAAGCGCCCCTTCGGCGAGAAAAATAAAAATAAAGTGGAATCGTTTCACGGCGTTTCCATCTAGACAGAGAGGCAAGGTAGAGAGACATTAGCGAAGCCTCGCGACGTATGTAAAGTTATGAAACCAGACGTCGGCTCAGTATCGCTCTCCCAGCCTTTCCGCTTCTTTTCGTCACGCAAAAATACGCTGAATTCAGACAATGCCATCCGTAAGTCGTTGCAAGGTCGACTAGTATAGATATACAAGGCGTCCGGGTAGTGTGATTAACCCTCCATGCGTAAGAGGGAAAAGCCATCCGTTTCGCCGAGAAGCCAGGCAGCCCGGTTGTGGCTGGCCGTCCTGTGACTTCCAGTTTAGTTAACCGTCATCATCTGCAACCTCGGCGAATCCACCGATGTTCTACTCATGACGGAGTTGTTGCTGTGACTCTTCGGCAGCCGCTTCGGGGGACTCGACGCAGGATCCGTGAAAACCCGGGTGAAGGCCGGGCTGCCGTCTCCAAGCCGGGGCAGCCGCTCCCTACGCGGCGTACCCGCCGGGCTCTGGGTGAGGAGCTCCGCTCGTCGAACCACATCCGAGAGCGAGTCTCGTAGCTGGCCGGCCTTCTTGACTAATTCTTGAAGGCTGTTCGTGTCGAAGAAAAGCTTCGATTGCGAGGGCTTGACCGGAGAGCGGCGCTGGACAGGATCAGAGGTTGAGCGCTGTTGCTGCATAGCTTCCATAACAGTCGATATCATGGCGGATTTGCTGTTGGGGTTGAGGGATTGCTCGGGGGTACGGGGCCGTGTGGGAGGCAATGGCTGCTCATCGCTCAACGGCCAGTTCCCACCAAATATATCATCTTCTGGTGAGAATACAGATCGCCGACGAACCGCTTGTCGTTCCCGCACCACGGCATTCTTTCCCATCTCGGGCTGCGGGCTCGAGAAAGGATCTTCGGTCCGATCGAGCGAGCTAGCGTCGAAGCCTTCGTCAATAAATCGTTCGTCAATCGTCATGGCATCTGGATCTTTTGTAGGGCCGTTCGTGGCTGCAGCCTTGTTCTGATTATCGTCCTCCTCGTCGTCCTCGTCGGGAGAGGCTAGCTCAATGATGTTCTGGGCTTCCTTCCACTTCGAAGAGCAATGGCCGTCGAGTATATCTAGGTCCTTTCCATGTCGGCATAGTCGCTTAAGATCGTTGACAAGCAGCGACAGCTCTCGGATCTGGCCAGAATGTGCCTTGACCGTCGGCTGAGTCGCCTGGATCGACGCCGGAACGACCATGGAGAAGCTTGTTGCCGAATCCTTGGCCCCTACCGGACTGACCATCTCCTCGTCAAAGTCGAAATCGTCGTCCCAGTCTTCGCTCACTGCCTTGGTGCCCAGGCCCCAGGTGCCAAACTTCGGCACCGTCTTAGAGCCGCCGTCGGTGGGCTCCGGGACTACTGGCACACTCTGGCTGCGTACATGGCCAGCTCCGGGGCCCTTGCGATTAGCAGGCCGGCCCCCTCGCAGGTCCATTTCTTGCTTCCCGTGCACCGTCTTCGGCCGGGGTGACTGCCCTATGTCGAGCTTCTCGTGTAATACTGGCTCGGTCCAATCGAAAATGTTGCTCCGGGGTCGCTCGTTGACCGTGTTGAGGTGGCGACTATCAAGGCTGCTGTTGCCGCTGATACTTGCCAGCGCGTGCCTAAGGCGCGGGTTTGCCCTCCTCAAGTTGAGAGAGCTAGAGGGCGGGAAAAGGTGATTAATGAGACCGTTTTCCTCGTCCCGTGCCCAATCATCGTCGTCATCGTCATCTAGCGACAGGCGGCCAAAGTCCCTGTTAGAGAGGGAAATTTCAGGCGACCCGAGCGCAGGGCCGAAAGGCTCCTCCCCCACATCCGTTCTCACATCAGCACGGATCGTTCGGCTTGGCGTCGGGGCGCTCTCGTCCTCCTCCTCCATGATCTTGGTGTCGCTGTCCCAAGACTGGCCAAGAATTTCCTGGATCGACAGCCTCTTCGTCCTGCTGTTGCCAGCAGTGCTTGGAGGCGACTCGTCGAACATGGACTCCAGTGGCGTCTCGACGTTCCGTAGCCGATTAGAACCCGCGGTACGGAACGAGTCAAACATTACGTCGCTCTTGAAATCGGTGTCATCATCATCCCCAGATGCGCAATCTCGGGCCTCGAGATCGGAGCTCGTCACGGTAGAGGCGCCCTCGCCTGAGACGCCTCGACTCCGAGCTGGGCTAGTGCTGGTCCTCGAGTTTGCAACGTAAGTGACGGGCATCTGATTCGGTCTTTGAGGGCCTGAGGAGGGAGTTGTGGTGGGCAGGTCTAAATGCGAAACGTCAATATTAAAGCTCGAGAGCCGAGAGATTTGTGGTAGTGGAGACGAAGAGTTCCGCTTTCGGGCTTTTGGGTGGTAATTCGAGGCAGACTCGGGGCCCAATTGCAGGCGGGGCTCGCGAGAATGGAGGGTTTCGTCCACCACTTGCTTCACGTCTGGTTGGACAGGGTTCTGTTTCGCGCCTGTAGGAGCAGATACGTGCCGCTTGCCTTCATTTTTGGTTCCCGATGATCCTCGCTTTGGCCGCCGGATACTGCCGGTTTTTGATATCCAGTTGCCCGGCGAGCCGAAGTGCATCGAAATTGAGCGCCTTGCCCGTTTCGATGGTGTCTCCTCTGGAGAGCTAGGCGAGTCCGGTCCGACATGACGAGCGTCGCCGTTCTCATTTCGGGCCTCTATGGCGCCCAAGGCCGTTTTCGTCGGCGGTTGTGTTCCTGTTACGGCGCCGCTAAGCATGGTCGGCTTGACGAGGCACGCACGCGGCATGAGTTGCTGTGATGATTCTATCCGCTTATTCGGTAGCGACACGCTATTGGGGCTGCCAGAGCTTGCCCGGCCGGTCTTGGTGATGCGGAAATGGAAGAAGGAAGTCCATCCACTAGGTTCTAGTTGTTGAGGATCGGCGCGCTCTACCACCTCCGCTTTTGTTGTGGATGCCCTCGGCCGTAATGTTTGGTCTAGCGAGTACTTCGGGGCCTGAGGCGGTTCGGAGAAACCGCCTTGTTGCTGGTATTGTTGCAAGGTAGCTGATCTCTGATGGCTAGTAGCCGGTCTTCGAAAAGTAGGCACCTGCGACTTCTGACCCCGTCCGATCGTGCCAACGGTATCGGTGTGTTGACCGGACGGTGACCGCTTAATCAACTTGTTCGGCGGTAGTTGTGGGGAGCCCGATCCAGAAGGGGAGAGCATCGGCGCCCCGGAGGTTTGGGAGAATATTAGAGAAGGCGAATCTGGTCCAAACATGCTTGACCTAGGGCTTCCATGCTGTGAGAGCGGTCGGATGGAGAGACGCCTCATCCACGACCCATTGGAGGATACCGAGTCCCTAGCATTCTCGGCGATTGGCCGATTCGTAAGGTCGGTCTGTCGTATGAAGGACTGCCGCCTGCTCGTGCTCTTTGGGGGCGTGATCTGGCTGCTCGTTGACAGTGGGGGACGCGATGTGATGGGCGGGTGAGAGGATAAAGGCCCGGGCAGGGGCTCGGTGTGTTGTTGAAAGGAGCTGCGAGGGTGGTAGTCGAGGGATGGTGGTGGCACGTCCACAGCAGCGCTCGTCCCGGGACGTGAGGCAGGCAATCGTTGGCTCTCGAAGCCCGTAGCCAGCTTTCGTTTGTTCGAAGTCGGCCGGGAAGCAGTCGAGTCGGAGGGTTGGCCGAAAACCAAGCCAGCCGCGGCGGCAGCAACCACGGTGCCAGTTCCTATGAGCTGATAGGGGCCAGTCAAGTTAGCATTGGCTCTGTCAAGGGTGGAACACCGAGATCATATAGACCGGCAGATCGAAGTATAGGTGGTTGAGTACGTGGACGGCCGTTGTAGGTGCGTGTCTCGCGTGTGATGTATTGTGTAGTATTGTATTACTGTATGGCATTGTGTTTGACGTTGGGCACTTACACTCGGCACCGTCTGCATTTTGGCTGCCCGCTCCTACTCCGACGAGGAGTTGTCGGAGTTGGGAAGAGCAGCAAAGGGAAGTTGTGAGATCGTAAGGGTCGTGGTTCGCATCATTAGGACATTACGGCGGGTTTGGGGCCTGAAGAGAGTCGAGCTGGGGCGATCGGGGGACGGCGACGACTCGGGCTCGATCGAGGTGTGTGAAGGGCAACAACAGTTAGTAGCAGCACCCAGCGAACGATGAGGGGGGCCCTCTTTCCAGCTGCCAGGCCAGGACGCCGAAGGAAAGTTGAGGAGGATAGGTAGATGGAGAGAAGGGTGCCGTGACGGGGTTGTCGAGAGGGCACACGGCACAGGTAGCTGTCGTGAGGTCCTCGCAGGGAGTTCTGTGGACGGGCCGTGGGAATTATTTGGTGCCAGTCCTTTTCGGTGCCGGTCCTGAGTCTGACAAGCAAGTCTGTCTGTCTCTTGAGATTGACCCTTGTTAGTGGGGGAGATTAGGTGGATGCAGTGGGCGAGACAGGGGAAAACGTGCCAAAAAAAAACAACCAGATAATTACCAATGACACAACGGACACTGGCAATAATGGGCCAGTAACGGAGAATATGTCAATGCCCAAATGCCAATGCCACACTCCCCAATTCCAATGCAATGCTAGTTGCCAATGCAGGACCCCAAATGCTGCAGCAGCAATAAAATAAAAAGAGGTAAAGGAGAAATATAAAAAAAAGGTACAGGGCAGGTAGACGAGGATACTAACGGAAAAACATAAAAAGATGGGGGGGGGAGGGGGGACCGTAAATGTCGGCCCAGGTCGATGATCAGCAGCCGTAACGAGAGAAACAAACAACAACGGGACGGGGACCGAGTTCTTGTTCTGCTGCTAATTGCTACGTACTTCTTGACGGTTCACTCTTCTCGGTCTCAGTCTTGTCCAAGGGTGGGATTAGGCTGTGGCCAGTTGGTACCGAAGCTGGGTTGAATTACGCCTGGAAAGTGGTAAGCAGGGACATACCTTACCTAACTGTGCGGCGTAATTACTGAGTGACAGGGGGATGTCCCACTGCAATGTTCCAAGCGCAAGGTACTTTCCCACCTTTACCAACACCTGTCAGCCATTACTGTCAATGTACTCCGTATTCCCTAATCTCTACGGATGACCTATGCGTACACGTACAGTACGGACCATGTACAGTACATATCGACGGGACGCACATATAATTTGTCTGCGTCGATTTTATTTGTTTCTTTTCCGGCCATTCGGGTCTTCTCGACGTTTTCCCATCCAAACGCGTTTCTTTTCTCTTCTCGTTTCTTGTCTTCCTCGTTTTCCTGCCCTTTCTGCTGCCCTTTTCTCGTTTCTTTTGCCCTATTAGTTCTAGATTCTCTCTGCCCTCCCCCCCCATCCCTCCCTTGCTACATAGTACATACATTAGCTCTCACTGGCACTCCACAATCTGGGCTGTATCAAGATATCCCTCTCTCGTCCTTTGCCAAGGTTTTCCTTCTCTATTCGGCAAGATGACATTTCAAGTCGTAGAGTGGTGATCGAGGGGAGAAAGAAATGCCTTCCATTCCAAGGAAACGTCTCGAAACCACGGTTCTGGACGAACGTTGCCTGCCCAGTTTGCTGGGTTCATCTCTCGTTCCCCAAAAAATTTGATCGGCCGTGCCGTTTTATCCTCCCCACAAACACATGCTGTTCCTCCTTCCTTGTTTTCTTTTTTTCCTTCTTACTCTCCCAGTCGCCCTCGGCCTTGCTGGCACGAAATCGAGGGCCGCCGGGGGGGGGATAGATCTGACTTAGCGCGGATCGGCTGAGACCTATCATTTGCCTCAACCAAGGTAACGCCCGTGGACACGAAAATGCAGCGAAGGAGGGGGACCCCGGCCACAGTCTTCGGAAATGTTGCTCTGTTGTATTTTGGGCCGACATTTGGCACCGTACTGTACACTCCAGACGGTAGAGTACGGCCGGTCCATGGCAGGGATCAGTGGACGTGCGGATACGCGGGCTATTGATGGAGCTATACGTTGTAATCGCCAGCTTGGCCAGGAATGGGCAAAGCGATTTGCCAGTGAACCAAGGTCAACCCGTCGAGGCTCGCGTCCAGACGGTCGTACTAACGACGCTCTCCTCGTTCTTCTCCTCCTCGCTCCTCCGAATTCGCTACTTACTGAGCGGCTTTTGCTCCTCGGAAACCCCTCTCTTGCCCACCCCGCTCTCTCTATCCCGCTCTTTCTATCTTGCTCTCTACTTTTTGGACGGGGGGTTGTCGAGTAAGCAACTCGTCATCCTCAAACCCTTCTACCTGGAACGGCGTGGGTAGCAGCCCCGGCCGAAAAGGAGAAGGTCATATACCATTTACGAAGGAAGGCACCATATACCAGACCCAGCACATGTATAATACCGCCACCAAGAGACGGGGTGGATATTGCATTCGGCCGGAATGCTTGTATTGAGCCGTCCACTGGAAGAATGATCCGGCTCCTGAGTGCGAAGTGCCAACTAACAAGCTGGAACCTGCCTATCTCTCTCTCTTTCGCTTCGAGACCTGCTTCTGTTGCTAATGACCTATTACCGGATTCGAAGCTGACTCGTGCATCTCTATTCCCCTTTCGTCCAACCTGGCCGAGCACTCTTGACCCGGAAGATCCCAACCGCGTGGAGCCTCCAGAGGGGGAACGGGCGATCGCCGGCTTGGCCGCCCCGTTCCTGGGCCTTTCCTTTTTTCCCCTTTGACTCTCAGCCTAGCAATTTCCGTGTCGGACAAACAAACATCGCGTTTGTGTATCGGTTTTGTTTTGGAGCCTTGCCAGCACTCGCTGTCGTGGTCCCGTTCTTTAGTATTCGCTGTTCCCCTTCCCCCCACCCTTCGTTGGAAGCTGGGCGTGTGCAACCCTATCAATCCATCAATGCAGTAGACTCGATGCTAGTGTGGGTTTCTCGAATCATTTGCTTCAGAGCTGAAGCAGGCAGACAGCCAAGAACCACAAGACTATCTCCCCTCACTACTTTGTAAGCACACAAGGTATCCATGGGGAGACACGAGCACCCCTCCCTACCGATTTCCACTGCCACCCCCTGTGTGAAGCGTCGTCCACTTGGGTTCTTTGGGCTCCTTATTTTGCCCCGCGCCGTCCTTTCTGTGGGCCGCCCTGAAGCACGACAGCTCCCACCTACAGTTTCCTTCCCGTCAGCAAGTCATTCTTCCAGCCTATTTTGCCGACTCCCACATATCGTCTGTATTATCTAACGTCGCCGTCCGGTTTGCTGGGGGGAGGCGGCTACAGCCCCGGGGGCTTTCCAGAAAGGAAGAAAAAAAAGTCCCCGGCCAATGACCTTCGCGGCTCGGCAAGAAAACTATCAACGCACTGCGCCGTCGCACAAATTTATTGTTATTATTGTCTGCCAGGGGCGCAACGTGGGGTTGGCCCGCCCGAGAGGATGTGCACCTTTCCGCTGCCCGCCTTCCGCTTCCCTCGCGGCCTGCGTACGAAGGCATGTGTGATGTATGTAATGTACAGTCCGTACATACATCCGATGCCCCCCATCTGTTGCATCGCCTATGTCCGCCCAGCTGCACCGACATGCGTAGCGGCCTTCCTGGCTCGTCACCGAAGTTCCACCTACATAGTACAGAGCTAAGTATCCAGATCCGGAGCAAAGAGAAAAAAAAAACCTGTCTACAGGGTTCACCAAGGTTGCGTGCCGAATACCTAGTACGTACGCACTTCAGCTCCATACGAAGCTTACCCCACCGCCACCTTTCCATCGCTTCTGGTGTGCTACCGTGCCTTGTATTTTGTGTTAAAAGGCAGCAGATCTTCCTTGAACCTGCCCGGGTTCCAGCACACTTGATGTGATAACCCGTATACCTCCTGTCTTGCAACGTACGGCGAGCCTTGGAGCTTCTGCCGTGGCGGTTTCTCTCGCAAATGGCAAAACTAACCGACATGAATAACTTGAAACCCGGCTCTCGAACGATACACTAAACCAGGTGGGGTTTCTATGGAGGGGTATCTGGTCCAGGATCCGATCCGGGATCTGGCCTGGGTAGAAACCCCAACGACGGGGCTGCTATATCTGATCTCCCGGTCCCCAGCGAACCCACACTGATCGGAGACATTTTGCCGGTGGCTGGCCGGTCGGAGCAGAGTGCAGCGGGCGGCGCAGCGGGATGGATTGTGACCCAGTCCCAGAGCACTGGCTTGCGTCTCCTGTGCTACGTCGCCTCTCCGGTCCCGCCCAGGGCGAAGTCGAGGGCGCTCGACAGATAGGGACGATCATGGGATTTCCCGGACGGGTCGGGGTCGTTGGCTCTCTTCAAAAGCCCGCAAGTACTGCCCATATGCGGTATTATACCTTATAGCCCGTGTTTGAAGCTGATTATGAGGTGGGGAAATGGTGATATGACAAACCCGTTACGTACATCAGAGGCCCGAGAGAGTGCTTTTTGGTGAAGCACCGCCGGCCATTGGGCATTCGGATAAGCTATATCTGCTCTCGGGCAGGGACCTAGCCTGGTCGAGCTTCGACATGGCAACCCGGCAGTGCAAATGAGGCCCTGTTGCGTTCTAGTTTATTTCCCGCGCTGTTGGCAGGTGAGTGGCCTTCACATGGCTAAAAAGGCCGTGACCACCCCACCTCCCTTTGCCGGGACCGGTCATGCCGTGGGCTACAATGGCCCGGATCCATGCATGTTTGCCCAGTCACAGTTTCCCATCCCGATGG
>Ga0164242_10007789_pt1 | contig 11697 bp, 11 predicted proteins | sample OricomgcompostMG_FD_108783 | JGI IMG/M metagenome (GOLD analysis project Ga0164242, IMG submission 108783) | Miracle-Growth compost microbial communities from Emeryville, California, USA - Original compost - Miracle growth compost (MG) ... | reverse complement strand
TACGCAAAGCAACGACCAAATCCGCGCGGTCGAACGCTGTCTCGGCTTGCTCGTCGGCGCCGGCCGCGGGTCGCGCCACCGTCTGCGTCCGCGCATGCTTGTCCGCGACCTTTCGGCGGCGAGCGGTGTCCTTGCAGGCATTGACCACCACCCGCCGCAGGTAGGCGACCGCATTGTCCGGGTCGGCAAGCCGCCTGCCCGCGAGCTTGACGAACGCCTCCTGCGCGATATCTTCCGCGTCAAGCGCCGAACCCAGCAGAAACGCGGCGAGGCGGACCATCTGCTGGTAACAGGCGACATACACGCCGGCCAGATCGACCTCGGCGGCCGCGTCTTCGCCGGCGTGTCGCGTCGAGTGTCGAACACCCATCCCCAGCCCTTCGACCGCGCTCACACCCGACACACGAACAGCTGCCACGCAAGGTTGCCATGAGCGTCAACGCGCCCACCCAGGCGCGAACGCGCCGCCGGTTGGAAATCCGCCTCGCCTCAGCGTCGAGGCGAAAGCATCGCGGCCGCCGGATTGACCAACCGACGCCACCCGCGCTGACGGCGTCAGCCGCGGTCGATCGCGGCGCCGAGCAGGCCGAGCGGCGGCGCGCCGAGATCGAACAACGCCTTGTGGAAGCGCGGGTGCGAATATCCGGCGCCCCACCGGTGTTTGGCAGCCTCGCGCGTGTCGCGGATCGCCAGCTTGCCCCACGTGTAGCGGCCGTAGGTGGGGTCGAAGGTGGCGCGGCGCGCCTCCGACAGGGCGGCCGGCCCGCTCAAGAACGCGTCGGCTTCGAACCGCGCGGCCGCGTCGGCGACCGTCATCGCGCCGGTGTGCACGCCGATCGCGGACGCCAGCCGGGTCACCCGCACCAGGGCCTCGATCGCGACGCCGACGGCGAACCGCGGGTCGTCGGCCCGGAAGCCCAGGTCGAGACAGAGCTCCTCGACGTAATGCGCCCAACCCTCGACGAACGCGGGCGACAGCAGGATCCGGCGCACCGGCGTCGGCGCCCGGCGTAACGCCCTGCCGTGCGCGAAGTGGCCGGGGGAGACCTCGTGCACGGTGATCGCCGGCAGCGTGGCCTGGCTGAAGACCTGCAGCCATTCCTCGATCTCGTGCGCGGGCCAGGCCGGGTCGGGCGGGGTCACCCAGTATGACGACGGGGCGTCGTCCTCTTCCGGCGCGGCCCACGCCATCATCGCCATCGCCCAGCGCCGAGATTCCGGCGCGGGCGAGACCCGGCATTCGCCGTCGGTGTACGGAACGAGGTCGTGCTCGCGGGTGAACGCGAGCACCTCGTCGACCTGTGCCTGCGCCTGCGCGACGACGCCTTCCGCGTCGGGGTGGTCCGACACCAGCGCGCGGATCAGCGACCGCACGTCGGCGCCGGGGTCGACGCGGGCGCAGGCTTCGCGCAGGCGTGCCATCAGCCGGTCGCGTTCGGCGTCAGCCTGTTCGCTCAGGCGGCCGAGATCGACCTGCGTCGCCTCGACGACGCCCATGAGCCGGGCGAGCGCGCCGGCCCCGAGCGCCGCGTCGGGCGGGCCGCTTTGGGCCGCCGCTTCGAGCTGCGCGGTGAGCCGCGCATGGGCGGCGAGCGCGGCGGAGACGACGTCTGCGGGCACGTCGGTGGGCAGGCTGGCGACGAGGCCTCGAACCGAGCCGAGCAAGGCCGTGGCGACGGGGGCGGAGACGGCGTCGAGCGATTCGATCGCCATGTCGGCCGCCTCGGGCCAGCGGGCCAGATGCGCTCGCTTGGCGGCGTCGCGATCCGCCTGCGGCGCGTAGTCGCGGTCGTAGCAAGAAAGGTCGAAGTTCGGCAGGTGCACGCTGGGATTTCGCCGGTGCAGCTCCAGCTCGCCGTACATGAGCCGCATGTGCGCCTCGAACGCGGCGAGGTGCGCCTCGTCGTGCGGATCGTCGAGCGCGGGGCCGTCACCGAGCCGGGCCAGCCCGGCTCGCACGCCGTCCGGCGAGAGATCCTGGATCTGGCCGTCGTACTCGTGCAGCCCGGCGCTCTCGCGGACTTCTCCGAGAAACATGTCACATACCGCGCGTAGGCGAGACTCCATGCGGCTCACCGTAGCGCGGGTAGAGTCCGGTTCATGAGGATCGTCGTCTGCGTGAAACAGGTGCCCGACACGTGGTCGGAGAAGCGGCTGTCGCCGGCTGACCAAACCCTCGATCGCTCGGCGGCCGAAGGCGTGATCGACGAGCTCGACACCTACGCGGTCGAAGAGGCCCTGCGCCTGAAGGAAGCCCACGCCGGCGCCACGGTGATCGTGCTCAGCATGGGCCCGGCGAGCGTGGCCGACACCCTGCGCAAGGCGCTGCAGATGGGGGCCGACGAAGCGGTGCACGTGGTCGACGACGCGCTGCACGGCTCCGACGCGCTCGCGACGTCGCTCGTGCTGGCGAAGGCGATCGAACACGTCGGGTTCGATCTCGTCGTGCTCGGCTCCGAATCCACCGACGCCCGCATGGGCGTGATCGCGGCCATGCTGGCCGAGCGGCTCGGCGTGCCGCAGGCCACCCTGGCCGGTTCGGTCGAGGTCGACGGCTCGACCCTGCGAGTGCGGCGTGTCACCGCGACCGGAACCGCCGAGCTGGAGGCGTCGCTCCCGGCCGTCGTCAGCGTGCTCGAGAAGATCAACGAGCCCAGATATCCGTCGTTCAAAGGGATCATGGCCGCGAAGAGCAAGCCGAGCTCGACGCTGTCGCTCGCCGATCTCGGCGTCGACCCGGCGTCGGTCGGCTTGGCCGCCGCGGCGACCGTCGTCGTCGATTCGGCCGAGCGGCCGGCACGTGGCGAACGCACGGTCGTGAAGGACGACGGCGACGCCGGCGTCCGCCTCGCCGATTTCCTCGCTAGCCGCAAACTCTTGTAGAACGGAAAACATTCACCGTGGCTGAGGTACTTGTGCTCGTCGACCAGGTCGACGGCGACGTCGGCAAGCCGACGCTTGAGTTGCTCACGTTGGCCCGCAGGCTCGGATCGCCCGTCGCGGTGGTCGTGGGCGAGGTCTCGTCGGCCGCCGCCGAGAGACTGGCCGCGCACGGCGCAGAGACCATCCTCACCGCGGACGACGACGCGCTCACCTCGGTCGTCGGCGCGGGAGTCGTGTCGTTGCTGGCCTCGCTGGTCTCGTCGCGCTCGCCGGCCGCCGTGCTCATCACGTCGTCGGCCGAAGGCAAGGAGATCGCCGGGCGGCTCGGCGTCCGGCTCGACGCCGGAGTGCTGACCGACGCGGTCGACGTCTCGCTCGCCGACGACGGCGGCGTGGTGGTCGAGCAGTCGGTGTTCGGCGGCTCGACGATCGTGCATGCGCGGGCCACTCGCGGCGTGCCGGTCGTGACCGTGCGGCCGAACAGCGTGACGCCGGTCGAGCAGCCTGTTTCGGCGGCGTCGCAAGCGATTTCGGCGCCCGCCGACGGTGGGCGGCACGCGGTGGTGAAGAGTCGCGCGGTGGCCGCTTCGGGCGGCCGTCCGGAGCTGACCGAGGCGTCGATCGTCGTCGCCGGCGGCCGGGGCGTCGGTTCGGCGGAGAACTTCGCGTTGATCGAACAGCTCGCCGACGCGTTGTCGGCAGCGGTCGGCGCCTCGCGCGCGGCCACCGACGCGGGCTGGCTGCCGCACACCGCGCAGGTCGGCCAGACAGGGGTCACCGTCGCCCCGCAGCTGTACATCGCCTGCGGGATATCGGGCGCCATCCAGCACCGAGCCGGCATGCAGACCGCCAAGACGATCGTCGCGATCAACAAGGACGCCGAGGCGCCGATCTTCGAGCTCGCCGATTTCGGAGTGGTGGGCGATCTCCATGTGGTGGTGCCGCAGCTGATCGAAGAGATCCGCAAGCGCAAGGCGTAGGCGTTCGCCCGCTCGCGCCGGCTCGGGCCGCGTCGCCTTTTCGTGGGCGCCTCGTCGCGGCGATTTCTCTTTTCGAAGATGCGCGAACAACCTTGGCAACCTTTTGCGGCGTCCAACCGGTGTGACCGGGTGGATCCGCGCTTAAAGGGGTGAGGTGTTCGAGGAGCCGCAGGGGTTCCGCGACTACGTCGTGGCGCGCCAGCGTGCCCTCGTGCGCACCGCGCGGATGCTGACCGGCGACCAGCAGATGGCGGAGGATCTCGTGCAGGCGACGCTCGAACGCGTGTGGCCACGCTGGCAGCGCGTCGTCCGCGATGGCGATCCCGAGGCTTATGTGCGCCGGGTGCTGGTGAACACGTATTCCAGTTGGTGGCGGCGAAAATGGCGTGGCGAGAGCCCGACGTCCGACCTGCCCGAGACGGCAAGCGGCGACGACGAATTCGCTCGCGCCGACCTCGCCGACGCGCTGCGACGTGTCTTGCCGACGCTGCCGCCGCGGCAGCGCGCGGTGCTGGTGTTGCGCTATTACGACGACTTGACCGAGGCGGCCACCGCGCAGGCGCTCGGCTGCTCGGTGGGCACGGTGAAAAGCCAGACCGCGAAAGCGCTGGCACGGCTGCGATCGATGGACGATCCCCGCATGACGGAGGCAGGCCGATGATTCCGGACGACGAACGCGTGAGCCGCGCGATGCACGCGCTGGAGCCGCCGCCGACCGACACCCCCGATCTTTTCGAGAGGGTCGCGGCTGGCGCGCGCAAGCGACGCCGGCGGACGCGTTCGGCGTCGGCGGTCGCCGGCGCTGCGGTCGCGGTGGCGGCGGTCGCGCTCGTGCCGACGCTGACCGGCGGCACGTCGCGTTCGAACGGCGTTCAGACGCTGTCGAATCCTGACGGCGACATCGATCCGGGCTTCACCGGGCATGGCTCGCCGGCGCCGACGACGGGCGCGCTCGGCGGCGCGTCCGCCACGACGACGAACAGCTTCAGCCCGAGCGCCACCGGCCTGCCACACCTGGAGCACGGCGAGCCGCCGCTGTACGTGCCGACGCCGCTGCCGACGGACGCGAAGGGCTGCCCGACGGTCGCGTCGTTGCCGCCCGGCCCCGACGCCGCCACGAATGCCCGTGCGGCCGCGGTGGCCGCGATCCCGGCGCGGTACGGCTCCGACGCGGTGGCTAATGGCTACACGGTCACCTCGGTTTATCCGGCGAAGGGTGGCCAGGGGTTTGGCGTCGTCGCCGACGCGATCTGCGGAAAAGCGCTCGGCGACGACAGCTACGTGGTCGAACTCGGGTTCGCGAGCGACAGCGCGTCGGTCGGCAGCGGGCAGCTTTTCGTGGCGAATTTCACCGGCGGCTGGCAGGTCTGGTTTCAGTACCACTGACGCTCAGCGGGCGGCCATCTCCTTGACGATGGCCTCGGCGAATTCATCGACGTTGGCCTCGGTGGTGTCGAACGAGCACATCCAACGTGCCTCGCCGGTCTGCTCGTTCCACACGTAGAAGTGAAAGCGCTCCTGCAGCCGCGCGCAAACCTCACGTGGCAGCACGGCGAACACCGCGTTGGCCTGCACCGGCTGTGTCACGCGCAGGCCAGGCACGTCGCGAATCGCCGCGGCCAGCCGGGCCGCCATGGCGTTCGAATGCCGCGCGTTGCGCAGCCACAGATCGGCGCCGAGCAGCCGTTCGAATTGCGCGCCGACAAAGCGCATCTTCGACGACAGCTGCATCGCCGCCTTGCGCACGAATTCCACGCCGCGCACGGCGTCGGGGTTCAGCACGACGACGGCCTCTCCGTACATGAGGCCGTTCTTCGTGCCGCCGAAGCTCACGCAGTCGACGCCGGCGTCGGTGGTGAACGCGCGAAGCGGCAGGTCGAGGGCGGCCGCCGCGTTGGCGATACGGGCGCCGTCGAGGTGCACGACCATGCCGCGCGCGTGGGCGTGCGCGCTCAACGCGGCGATCTCGTCCACGGAATAGAGCGTTCCGAGCTCGGTGCTCTGCGTGATCGACACGACTCGCGGTTGGGCCCGGTGCTCGTTTCCCCACCCCCACGCCTGCTGGTCGACCAGCTCCGGCGTGAGTTTGCCGTCAGGCGTTGAGATCGCGAGCAGCTTCAGCCCGGCGATCTTCTCCGGCGCCCCGCATTCGTCGGTGTTGATGTGCGCGGTCTCGGCGCAGATCACGGCGTCCCAGCGTGATGTCATCGACTGCAACGAGACGACGTTCGCGCCGGTGCCGTTGAAGACGAAGAAGACCTGGGCATGTGGGCCGAAGTGCGATCTGAAGACCTCGTGCGCGGCGGCGGTGTACGGGTCGTCGCCGTAGCTGGTGACATGGCCGCCGTTGGCGGCGGCGATCGCCTCGAGAATCTGCGGATGCGCCCCCGCATAGTTGTCGCTCGCGAACCCGTGCGCGGCCGGGTCGTGCCGTGATGGCGCGCCGGCTACGACGCCGGGCGTCACTCGGTCAGCCATAGCCGTTCTCCGTTGATCTCGTCGGCCGGCCGGGCCCACAGGCCGACGATCTCCGCCGCCAGATCGTCGACGTCGGTGAATCCGGTGAACGGGCTGTCGGGTTTGGCCGCGCGCATGGCAGGGGTGACGAGCGCGTTCACGACGACGACCACCGCGGCGGCCGACGAGCCACGGAAGGAGTCGGCCATCGCCAGGGTCCATGCCTCGGCGGCCGCTTTCGCGGCGGCGTACGAGGCGTTCGTCGCGGTCGGCCGTGACGCCGCGGCGGCCGAGACCAGAACGAACCGGCCGGCGGGCGACGCGCGCAACGCGTCGTGGAAGGCGCGCGTCGTGTGCTGCACGGTGCGAACGAGCAGGTCGCTCAGCCAGGCCCAGTCGGCCAGATCAGTTTCGGTGATCCCTTTGCCGCCGCGCCAGCCGCCGACCAGATGCGCGACGCCGTCGACCCGGCCGAACCGCTCGCGCACCGAAGCGGCCCACGTCCGCGTCGCGTCGTCGTCGAGCAGGTCGACCGCGTAGCCGTGCGCCGCTCCGCCCGCGGCGGCGACCTCGTCGGCGAGCGGTTGGAGCTTGCCGGCGTCGCGGTCGGCCATGACGACCGTCGCGCCGGCCGCCGCGAGCTGGCGGACGACGGCGCCGCCCGCCCCGCCGCCGGCGCCCGTGACGACGACCACGGCGCCGTCCAACGCGCCGCCCGGCCCGCCGTCTGACCTGGCGTTCATCCTCGGTTGCTCCTTCGACGCCTGCCGGCTGCCCGCCCGCTTTGCTGTGATCCTCGCATCCGGGGGGCCCGAGGTTCGAGCGGCCACCTCGGGTTGGCTGAAGGGCGGCTACGCTGGCAACGATGTCAGCCGATCCGCCGACCACCGCCTACCTCGATCACGCGGCGACCACCCCGATGCTCGCCGAGGCGATCGAGGCGATGAGCCGTCAGCTCGCCCGCCCGGGCAACGCGTCGTCGTTGCACGCCACTGGCCGGTCGGCCCGGCGTGTGGTCGAAGAGTCACGCGAGATCGTCGCGCAGGCCCTCGGGGCGCGGCCCAGCGAGGTCGTGTTCACCTCGGGCGGCACCGAGGCCGACAACCTCGCCGTCAAGGGCCTGTTCTGGTCGCGGCGCGCGGCCGATCCACGACGCGTCCGGGTGCTCGCGAGCGCGGTCGAGCACCACGCTGTCCTCGACTGCGTCGAATGGCTCGCTGAGCATCAGGGCGCGCAGCCGGTCTGGCTCGACGTCGACGAGTTCGGCCGGGTGGGCCCGGAGACCGTCCAGGCCGCGATCGACGACGATCCCGGCTCAGTGGCGCTGATCACCGTCATGTGGGCCAACAACGAGGTCGGCGTCGTCCAGCCGATCGCCGAGATCACCCGGATCGCTCACGAGCATGGCATTCCGGTGCACTCCGACGCCGTGCAGGCCGTCGGCGCGCTCGCGGTCGACTTCGGCCGCTCAGGCCTCGACGCGCTGAGCATCACGGGGCACAAGATCGGTGGCCCGCTCGGCGTCGGCGCCTTGCTCGCCGCCCGAAACCTGGCGCTTACGCCGGTGCTGCACGGTGGCGGCCAGGAGCGCGAGATCCGTTCAGGCACGCTCGACACCCCGGCGATCGCGGGCTTCGCGGCCGCGGTCAGCCACGCGGTCGCGGCCCAGGCCGAACTCGCCCTCGAGCTGGCCGACCTGCGCGACGACCTGGTCGCGCGGGTGCGGGCGGCCGTGCCTGACGCGATCTTGAACGGCGACCCCGATCCCGACGGCAGGCTGCCGGGAAACGCGCACTTCTCCTTCCCCGGATGTGAGGGCGACGCCCTGCTGATGCTGCTCGACGCCCGCGGCGTCGAATGCTCGACCGGCTCAGCCTGCACCGCCGGCGTCGCGCGGCCCAGCCACGTGCTGCTGGCCATGGGCGCCTCCGACGATCTCGCCCGCGCCACGTTGCGCTTCTCCCTCGGCCACACCTCCACCAAGGCGGACGTCGACGCGTTGCTGTCGGTGCTGCCCGCCGCTGTCGAACGGGCCCGCCGAGCCGGCCTCGTGTCGGCGAGCTCGAAGCGTTAGGCGCCGCTCGGATGAAAGTGCTGGCCGCAATGTCTGGCGGCGTCGACTCCGCTGTGGCGGCCGCGCGTGCGGTCGACGCCGGCCACGACGTCACCGGCGTCCATCTCGCTCTTTCGAAGAACCCGCAGTCGTACCGCAGCGGCGCGCGGGGCTGCTGCACCATCGAAGACGCTCGCGACGCCCGGCGGGCCGCCGACGTGATCGGGATCCCCTTCTACGTCTGGGATCTCGCCGAGCGCTTCGACGAAGACGTCGTGCAGGATTTCATCGCGGAGTACGCCGCCGGCCGCACACCGAACCCGTGCCTGCGGTGCAACGAGAAGGTCAAGTTCGCGGCGGTGCTCGACAAGGGGCTCGCGCTCGGCTTCGACGCGGTCTGCACCGGCCATTACGCCCGGCTGCTCGACGGCGCCGGCGGCCGCGAGCTGCACCGGGCGGTCGATCCAGGCAAAGATCAGTCCTACGTGTTGGGCGTGCTCGACGCCGGGCAGCTGCGGCACGCGATGTTCCCGCTCGGCGACACGCCGAAGTCACAGGTGCGGCGCGAAGCCGCGTCGCGAGGGCTTGCCGTCGCCGAAAAGCCCGACAGCCATGACATCTGTTTCATCTCCGACGGCGACACCGCAGGATTCCTGCGGCGCCGGCTCGACCCGGGCGGTGCCGAGAGCGGCGCGGCCGCCGGTGCCGGGCCCGGCGGCGGCCTGCCCTCCACCGGGGGCGACATCGTCGATCGCGAGGGCAACCGGCTCGGGTCGCACGACGGCGTCTACGGCTTCACGATCGGCCAACGGCGCGGCCTGCGCATCGGAACGCCGGCCCCGGACGGGCGTCCGCGTTACGTGCTCGACGTCTCGCCGGTCGCGCGCACGGTCACCGTGGGCTCCGCCGAAGATCTCGATGTGCGCGGGTTGAGCGCCAGGCGGCCGCGGTGGTGTGGCGCGCCGCCGGTCGGCGCGGTCGAGTGCGCGGTCCAGGTGCGGGCGCATGGCGAGCCGTTGCCCGCCGTCGTCCGGCTCCTTGACGATGAGAATCTCGATGTCGAGCTACATGCTCCCGCGCGCGGAGTGGCCCCAGGGCAAGCTGTCGTTGTCTACGACGGCACCCGGGTGGTCGGCTCGGCGACGATCGACAGCACCCGTCGCTAAGGCCGGGCCGACGCGCCAAAAACATAGGGGACGCCGGCAGCGGTACGGGGGAGAACCTCTGCCGGCGTCGACTTTCACCATACCTCGCCAAGGCAGGCCCGTAACCTGGCTCGGCGGGTGATATTGGATCAGCGTTCATGGGTGGCCGGCTCGCGAGGCGGCGCATCGTCGCCGACACGCCGACGTCGGCGCGATTAGCGCGGATGCCGCTTTTTCACGTAGCGTCGGCCGACGGACCACGCGGCGCCGCTCTCCAGAACCACCGACACATCGATACGGCAGGCATGATTTCCCGCTTCGCACGACTGCTTTTCGCACGCCGACACGCGCCCGCTTTCGCGTTGATCTCGCTTGCGACCGCCACGGTCGTGGGCTGCGCCGCCTGCGACGGTGGGTCGACGACAGCGACAAGCGCGCGCCCGCCGGGGAGCGCGTCGGTCATCGGCGACGGCATTTCTGCCGGTGGGCCGAGCACGGCGCCTGCCGAGCCGCGGTCAGCCGTGGCATCGCCACGGGTGGCTGCCTCGCCGGCTGGCAGCACCGCGGCACGGCCGCCGACGACCGCGCCGGCGCACGCGACGGGCCCGCGCCCGCAGGCGTCGCCGGCCACCGGCTCCCCGGGCTCGCCGCCCCCACCCCCGCCGCCGGCCGCCAGCCCGCTCGCGAGCGGGCCGATGCTCCCAGCGAGAGTCGGGCTCGGCTACACGTTGTTCACCAACGACGACGGCACGATCGTGCGGTGGAACCCGTGCGTCCCCATCCATTACGCGGTCGACACCTCCGCGGCGGCCGATCCGGCCGGCGCGCTCGCCGACGTGCGCGCCGCCGTCGCGAAGGTGGCGTCGGCCAGCGGGCTTCGCTTCGTCTACGACGGCCCCACCACGCTGGTGCCGACAAAGGCGTGGCTGGACGCCGGCGGCGCGGCATCCTCCTCGCCCGGGCCGGCCGGCGCCGGGCCGTCCTCGGGCGCAGGCGCCGCGCCGGGAGCGGCATCGCGGTCCGCGTTGGTGATCGCATGGGCGCGGCCCGGCGCCGGACCGGGCGAGAGCGACCTGTTCGGCGCCGACGCCGACGGCGAGGGTGGCTGGTGGGAGGCGGGCACCAGCACCGACGGCGTGCGGTGGACCTGGCAGATCGAGCGGGCGTTCGTGGTGATCGACGCCGCCGCCGCGCCCCTCTATACGGCCGGGTTCGGCGACGGCGAGAGCCGGGGCGCCTTGCTGATGCACGAGCTCGGTCACGCGGTCGGACTCGGGCACACCGACGATCGCGACGACGTGATGTTCCCCGTGGTCTCGGCGGCGTCGCGGGCGAGCTGGGGCTCGGGTGACCTGGCCGGGCTCGCGCGCGTGGGCGCAAGCGCCGGCTGCGTCGGCTAGCGCCTCGCTACACGGCGGGGTCGCTCGGTCGCGATTCGGACGCGTAATAGCCCGGGTTACTCTCCGCGGTCGGCGGGCCTGCTGCGGTCGGCGGGCCTGGCTGTGCCGGGGTCTGACGCGAGCCTCGACTCGGCCCGACCGACCCGTGCTTGAAGGCATAGAAGGCTGCGATCGCAAAGAAGACGATGCCTAGCTTGTCGTCGGACAGGTCGTTCTTGAGAACCCCGAACGGGCCCTCGATCCTCATCAAGTCGCCAAGAGACGCGCCGGTTTTGTGCATGGCTTCGATGTAGATCGTCGCGATGTCGCCGACGGCGCAGGCGAGCACGGTGATGATGGCGGCGGCGATGCCGATCTCGGTCGCTCGGCCACCGGCCGCCTTGACCATGGCCCAGCCGATGAACGCGCCGACGGCGAGCGAAAGGATGCCGACGCGGTAGTGCGTGATGCCGGTGAATCCGCCCCAGACGACAGCCGCGACGACGGCGGCGACCAGCCCGGCGCCGATGCCGAGCCCGAGATTGGGCACGCCAGCCGGTGGCCGGCCCGCTCCGCCCCGCTGTGTGGCTCCTGGTTGCGATTGGCCGAATTGCGCTGGCCCGCCGTAGCTCATCGAATCTCCCCTGTCACGAGCGGCGGTCGCCGCGCGCCTGTCACGAGCGGCGGCTGCCGCATCGACGTCACACGCGATCGCCATGATCGCGGCGCTGTGCCGAACGGACTGTAGCGGCTCCGCTCGTGGATCGTGACGCAACGCGCCCCCAACCACCCGGTCGGCG
>Ga0164242_10007788_pt1 | contig 11697 bp, 11 predicted proteins | sample OricomgcompostMG_FD_108783 | JGI IMG/M metagenome (GOLD analysis project Ga0164242, IMG submission 108783) | Miracle-Growth compost microbial communities from Emeryville, California, USA - Original compost - Miracle growth compost (MG) ... | reverse complement strand
GGCGCGATGAGCGCGAGGCTACTATTCCTGTGCGGACTGCTGGCGATCGCAATCTCGGTCGTCATGTTCAAAGTCCAGTGGGACCACGTGTTCAGCGTCGAAGGCGGCGCCTGGTACCACGGCACCGCCCTCGTCATCGGCGTGGCAGGAGCTATCACAGTTGGAGCGACATGGGGCAACCTGATTCCTCCGCGGGAGCCCTGATGCGCCACACGGTGCCGTTGGTGGAGTATTGCTCTGCCAGCGGCACCACTTGCCATTGTAAAAACTACGCTCGCACCTACGCGAGCTTTTATTTATACTAAAACATGATACAACAAATCGGGGGATAACCAGAACATGGCACACCATAAGGAAATGGTATTCTTTCATGGCACAATGGGTAGTCGTAAATCGCTCGAACTCATGCTCGACCAGTACCGACGCCAGGAAAAAATGCATCACAATACGCTCATCATCAAACCTGGCGAAGATCTGAAAGCAGGCGGCAATGTCCAAACCCGAGCGTTTGGCGGCGAGGAGCGTGGAGCGCTCATTATGCCAAGTGACGCAGAAGCAACCGAATTTGTCCTCCATGAAATGGAAAAAGCGCTTGGTGCTCGAGCAACCACTATCTATCTGGACGAAGTAAACTTATTTACCGCGCAGCAGGTCGAATCACTTCGCACCGGTATTGTCGACGAAGACATAGCAGATGTAAGTATGTACGGACTGACAACCGATGCGTTTGGTAACTTTTTTCCGGGGAGCGAAGCGGCCCTAAAGCTTGCCGACCGCATCGTCCAACTCGACAACATCTGTGATAACGATGGCTGCGATCGCCCTGCGATGCGAAACGCGCGTATTGTCGATGGGCACATCTTACGCGAGGGCCCGCAGGTTGCCATTGACGGCGTCCACGCCACCTATATGGCGCTTTGCAACAAAGACTATACCGCAGATATAGTACTCCCGGGGAAATAACAGGGTATAATAAAAGCAATGGGGCAGGCTCTATACCGAAAATATCGTTCGAAATCTTTAGATGAGATTGTTGGTCAATCTCATATTACTGATATGCTGCGCCGTGCAATCACGAGCGGCAATGTTGCGCATGCCTATTTATTAACAGGTCCGCGCGGCGTCGGCAAAACATCAATCGCGCGTATTTTAGCGCACGAAATCAACCAGTTGCCATACAATGACGAGTCAACGCATCTCGATATTATCGAAATTGACGCCGCCAGTAACAACTCAGTTGAAGATATCCGCAACCTGCGTGATAAAGTAGCCGTCGCACCAACCAGCGCGCCGAAAAAGATCTACATCATCGACGAGGTGCACATGCTCAGTAAATCAGCATTTAATGCCCTTCTCAAGACTCTTGAAGAGCCTCCAGAGCATGTCGTATTTATCCTTGCGACAACCGATGTCGAGAAACTACCGGCGACAATCATCAGCCGCGTGCAACGCTTTAACTTCCGCCTCATCGATGGCGGCGATGCCGTAAAACATTTACGCAGCATTAGCGATGCCGAAAATATCGATATTACCGATGAAGCCTTGCAGCTTGTTGCGCACCATGGGCAGGGAAGTTTCCGTGACAGTATCAGCTTGCTTGATCAACTTCGCAATCTCACCGATTCGACTATCACCCCGGATCTCATTGAAAGCGTCGTAGGGCTCGCCAGCAACGAAATGGTCAGCGAGTTACTCAATGCCTACGACACCGGTAATCTTGCCAAGATCACCGAGCTTATCGATAGTGCAGAGAAGCGCGGTATTTCAGCAATCACTATCACCGATCAACTTGTGCACGAGGTGCGGAACACTATCACAGCTCACCCTGAGCGCCTAACGCTGCTCGATAAATTACTTGAAGTCGCTAAAAGCGCCTGGCCATTTGTAAAGCTGCTAACAGCACTCACGGCGAACAGTTCACACGCGTCCACGCCCACTACGCCTACTACACCAAGCAAAACAGCACCAGCTACTGCTGTAGTGCCTAAACCAGTAGTAAAGCCTATCGCAAAATCAAAGCCGGTAACACAACCCCAGCCAGAACCTGATGTAAAAGCCCCCGAAAAACCAGCCGAGCCACCAAAGCCGCTCGGCCCCGAGCAGCCGTTTCCATGGGCAGAGTTCGTAACGGGCATGAAGACGACATCTCCAGGCGCACACAGTATTCTCGGCAAGTGCGACTATTCATTCGACGGGACAACGCTTACTATTTTCGCGGGTAAGTCCTTCACCAAAAAGCAGTTGGATAAATCGCTGCCAAGCATGCAAGCAATATTAGAAACAGTCGGTGTGCAAGACGGTATCATTAGCGTGCTCGACACTCCAAAGCCACCAGATGATAGCGCAATTGCTGCAGCACTTGATATTATGGGTGGAGGAGAAGAGGTAGCGTTGTAATGGCCGAGAAAAAAGAAGTAGTCGCAGGAAAAGTCCCGCCCCAAAACCTTGATGCCGAGATGAGTTTGCTCGGCGCGATTTTGATCGATGACGAAGTAATCGCTGACGCCAGCGAAATTGTTGATGTAAAAGATTTTTATGATAAGCGCCACGCGCTGATTTATGGCGGCATGGTGCGTCTATACGAGCGGCATAAGCCAATCGATCTTCTGACACTCACCGACGAACTGAAAAAGAAAGATCAACTCGAAGCAGTAGGAGGCTCAGCATACCTAACAGAGCTCACTAACTACGTTCCGACTGCCGCCCACGCCGCAAGCTACGCCGAAATCATCAACCAAAAAGCCGTCCGTCGCCGGCTTATTAAGGCGAGCGCCGAAATCAGCGAGATGGGCTTTGATGAAGAAACCAGCACTCAAGAGCTGCTCGAAAAAGCCGAGGCAGAACTCTTTAGCGTGAGCGACCAATCAGTCAAACAAGACCTCGTCAGCATTGAAAGCATCCTGACAGAAAGCTTCGACCGCATCGAAGAACTTCACCGCAACAAAGGTCAACTCCGCGGTATTCGCACCGGCTACCGCGACCTCGACAACATGACCGCCGGTTTACAGCGCTCAGACCTCATTATCCTTGCGGCCCGCCCAGCCATGGGTAAAACTACGCTTGTAACCAACCTTGCATACAATGTCGCGACCATCGCGAAGCTACCGGTACTTTACTTCAACCTCGAGATGAGCAAAGAGCAGTTGATCGATCGTATGCTCGCCGATGCATCAGGTGTTGATAGCTGGAATATTCGTACGGGTAATTTGAGTGACGAAGACTTCAGTAAAATTAGCGAGGCGATGGGTGAGATGGCCGAAGCACCAATCTTTATTGATGATACGCCAGGCCTCAGCGTGCTTGAAATGCGCACTAAAGCCCGCCGCGCCGCGCATGACCAGCCGCTTGGTCTTATCATCGTCGACTACCTGCAGCTCATGCAAGCATCAGGCAATCACAATGGCAACCGCGTGCAAGAGGTGAGTGAAATTTCTCGTGGGCTCAAGCTGATTGCTCGTGAGCTTAACGTACCGCTTATCGCCCTAAGTCAGCTAAGCCGTACTGTCGAAAACCGTACTCCGCCAATTCCACAGCTAGCCGACCTGCGTGAATCAGGTTCCATCGAGCAGGATGCCGACATCGTAAGCTTCATTTACCGCCCAGGGTACTACGAACCAGATAATCCAGAGGTACAAAACATCACCGATCTCATTATCGCGAAGCACCGTAACGGTCCCGTCGGTAAAGTACAGCTCTACTTCCACCCGGAACGTCTCCGTTTCATGAGCCTCGATCGTCGCCCAGACGAAGAGATGATGTAATTCTGGCATAAACATAAGCATATTTCGCTTAAGCTCCGTGCTATAATTGAAGAATGAAATTTCGCGTTGTCGACTACACGCTTTACAGATGGCGCTACTCTATCGGCTACACTCTATTAACGCTGCTCGTCATCGGTGCGCTTGCTGTAGCTGCGCTTTATGTACCTGGTGCGCTCCGCGATAAAGAGCTCCAATCAGCGCTCGCGAGCGGCGCACTTTCAATGCACTCCATTGAGCCAACAACGGTTGTCAATTTGCCATATCATATCTTGCAGCGCCTCAGCTTTTTAGCTTTAGGTGTCACGACCATCAGCATCAAGCTCCCATCGATCATTCTTGGGCTCCTTACGGCATTCGGAATATTCCTTCTCATTAAAGTATGGTTCCGTCGCAACATCGCAATTATCGTCACGGCAATCGCTGCCACTACGGCACAGTTTTTGCTCGTAGCACAAGACGGCACCCCAGCCATCATGTTTAATTTTGTTGCCGTATGGCTGCTCGTTGCCTGCACGTACATGACCCGCGCTAAGTTGTTTAGCACGTTTTGGAAAGTAGCCGCCTGCGTGCTCACCGCAACCGCACTCTACATACCACTTGGTATTTATATCGTACTCGCGCTCCTCATTACCGCCTCATTCCACCCACATATTCGCTACATGATCCGCCGCATCGCACGCATACGCTTGGTTATCGCCATACTCCTCGGCCTTGTTGCACTAGTGCCGGTTGCAGAGGCAATCATCCTTAATCAAAAAGTAGCTTTGTTGCTCCTGGGCATTCCAAGCACTATCAACCTACAAGAAAACATCATATCTCTCAGTAAAGATCTCTTCGGCTTCTTCCTCACCTCAGACAGCTATTTGTTACGCCCGCTGTATTCACTCGGTGCCGTGATACTCATGGCAGTCGGCACATACCGCTTCATGACCGTCAAATACACCGCTCGGGGCTACACTGTCTTTTTCTTAGCGTTATTCCTCATACCACTCGTCATTATTAATCCCGCGCATGTTACCGATTTATACGTCATCGCAGTGCTTCTCATGGCGATGGGGGTTAACACCTTAATTGCGAGCTGGTACACATTGTTCCCGCGTAATCCCTATGCGCGTATTGCCGGCATGATTCCAATCTCGATCTTTGTTGCAGGTATGATCTTTACGGGCTTTGCAAGCTTTGTAAACAACTATAGCTACAACGCAAATGTCCTGCAGGCATATAATAACGATCTAAAGCTTCTAGCACGTAGCGTAGCAGCAAACCGTCAGGATGGCGCAAAAGTACAGCTTGTCACAACAAAATCTCAAGAACCGTTCTATACACTTGTCGCCCATTACGATAAGCGCTTCAACGTATCCACCGACAACTCAACAAACGGCGTTGTTATCATGACGCGCGACGCCTATCACCAGCACACGCCAAAGCAAGCTATCAGCACGATCGTTACGAACCGCCGCGCCACAGATTCCGATCGCTTCTACATCTACAAATCTGTCGCAAAATAGCGTATACTAGTCAGAGTTAGTTATCTACGGAGGATTTTTGATAATGGCATTTGACCAAATGAAAATGTTGAACGATCTACGCAAAGCACAAAAAGACCTTGCAAAGGAAATTGTGGAAGTTGAAGCAGGGGACGGCGCAGTCGTCGTACAGATCACTGGTGAGCTTAAAGTAAAATCAATCAAGATCGACCCAGAATATGTAGACCTTGAGGATATCCACCAGCTCGAGCACTGGATCGAAATCGCAATTCGCGATGGTATGACAAAAGCACAAGAAATTGCAGCTGACAAAATGAAGCCACTTATGGGTGGCCTCGGTAAACTCGGCCTTTAATCACCGCTACTTCCATGGCGCAGCTACTACCAAAGGCCTTACTGGCAGTTATTGATGAACTCGGCCGACTGCCGGGTGTTGGTGTACGCACCGCAGAGCGGTATGCGTATTATTTGCTGCGCTCCAACCCGCGAAATGCAGAGGAACTTGCCAAGGCTATCGCAGGGCTACACAGTGGCGTGAAGACCTGCCCGGTGACGTTCGCGCTCATCGATGCTAGCGAGGACATCTCGCCGCTCTATACGAGCGCCGACCGCAATAAAAAGCTCGTCGCCGTTGTGGAGGAGCCGCTTGATATTGTCGCCCTTGAGCGCACCGGCCAATACCACGGCACCTACCATGTTCTCGGCGGGGCAATCTCGCCGATCGACGGTATCGGTCCAGAGCAGCTGCATGTGCCCGAGCTATTAAAGCGCCTTCAAGACGACCAGGTAGATGAGGTAATCATCGCCACTAACGCCAGTGTAGAAGGCGAGTCAACCGCCATCTTCTTGCAACGCCAAATCGAGCAGACTAAGCTTCCCGTTGAAGTATCGCGCCTCGCCCGTGGCATCCCGGTTGGCGTAGATCTTGAATACGCCGACCAAATTACACTTACCCATGCACTTGAAGGACGCCGTAAGCTTTCCTAGTCTGATACAATAGCTACAGCATGTTTGATAAAGCACTCCCTCTTATTACCACAGCAAAACGTATCGTTGTTATTCAGGGTGAAAATCCAGACGGCGACTCACTCGCGAGCTCACTTGCACTCGAAGAGATCCTCAGTGAGCAGGGCAAGGTTGTCACGATGTACTGCGCCATCGATATGCCAAAATATCTACGCTTTTTAAAGGGCTGGGATCGAGTTACTAATTATTTTCCATTTGACGCAGATCTCGCGATTATTGTCGACACTGCCGCAGAAGCCCTCATCGAAAAGACACTACAAACACGCGGCGTACGCCAGTTCCTCGAAGCACACCCGGTTGTGGTTCTCGACCACCACGGTGAGCAAGACGAAGAAGAACCCCAGAACGATCTTTCATTCGACCATGAGTTCGTCCTAAGCCCAACTGCCGCTGCAACGGGTGAGCTCATCTACAACCTTGCACAAGTTGCCGGCTGGCAGGTTACTCCGGCTGCAGCCTCAGCGCTCTATAGCTCGATTGCGTCCGACACACTCGGCCTTACAACCGAATCAGCCGGCGTCGATACCTACCGCGTTGTCGCCGAGGTAGTAGCCCACGGTGCAAAGCCATTTGAGATTGAATCCGCACGTCGGGAATTCATGAAAAAACCGGCAGATATTCTCGCCTACAAAGGCGAGCTTATTGAGCGCATCGAATATTCACTCGATGGCAAGCTCGCCACCGTACATATTCCATGGGAAGATATCCAGGAGTATTCCGACCGCTATAATCCAAGCGTACTCGTACTCGATGAAATGCGCCTCGTCGACACGGTCGAGGTAGCATGCGCTATCAAAACCTATCCAGATGGTAAAGTCACCGGAAAACTGCGGTGTAACCTGCCTGTAGCGAGCCAAATTGCCGGCTACTTCGGTGGCGGCGGTCATAACTACGCTGCAGGCTTCAAAGTTCACGAACAGTACGAAACCATTATGCAAGAGCTCGTCGTCGCAACCGACAAAGCTCTAAAGGACTACCATGACTCTCAAGCTTCACAACACGCTATCGCGTAAACTCGAAACATTCACGCCAATCAACGACAACAAGGTAATGCTCTACACCTGCGGCCCGACAGTCTACGACTATCCGCATGTTGGTAACTGGGCATCATTTATCTATTGGGACATCCTCGTTCGCACACTCATCGCCAGCGGCTACAGTGTTGAGCGTGTCATGAATATCACCGACGTAGGTCACCTCACAAGTGACGCCGACGAAGGTGAAGACAAGCTCGAAAAGGGGGCTCGCCGCGAAGGTAAAACCGCCTGGGATATTGCTGAATTCTACGCTGAAGATTTTGTAAATGGCATGGAAACGCTTGGCCTTCTGCCGCCAGAACATCTTGTACGTGCAACCGATTTTATCCCACAGCAGCTCGATTTGATCCGCGAGCTCAAAGAGAAAGGATACACTTACCAAACCACCGATGGTATTTATTTTGATACCGGCAAATTTCCAAGCTATGCAGACTTTGCCCATCTCGACTTAGCCGCACAAAAAGCAGGTGCTCGCGTCGAAGCTAACGATGAAAAACGTCAAGCATGGGATTTTGCACTCTGGAAATTCACTGAACCAGGCACGAAGCGTGATATGGAGTGGGAAACGCCAGCAGACTTACTTGACCTACCGCCACGGGAAGACGAGCCTATCATGGGCTTTCCAGGCTGGCACCTCGAATGTTCTGCGATGGCCATGAGTATCCTTGGCCCGACTATCGATATTCACACGGGCGGCATCGATCACATCCCCGTACATCACACCAACGAAATCGCACAAAGCGAAGCGGCAAGTGGTAAGAAATTCTCGAACTACTGGCTACACAGCAACCACCTCAAAATTGAGGGTGGTAAAATTAGCAAAAGCCTCGGCAACGGTTACACACTGCAGCATCTCGCAGAACGCGGCCTATCACCAATGGACTTTAGGCTATTCGTGCTTCAGGGTCAGTACACTAACGAAGGCAACTTTACGTTTGAAAACATCGAGGCAGCCAAAAACCGCCTTAGCAACTGGCGAAACTACGCGCTTTTGCGCCACCAAATTCACGACCACGGCACATACACACCAGAAGCCGATGATATTCCCGTACCATCACCAGCAGCGAGCAGCGCGCTTCGTGAAGCATTACAAAACAATCTCAACACACCACAAGCGCTTCGTATTATCGATGAAACATTTGCATCTCTCGACAACAAACGATTGAATGCCATCGATCGTCAGAATCTCGTCGACTTCCTCGAAACAATTGATGAGTTGCTCGGCTTGCAGCTTCTACCATCAACACCAGATATCGACGACGAAGCAAAACGCACCATCCTAGAGCGTCGTCGAGCGCGTGACAATAAAGACTGGAAAACTTCCGATGAACTGCGCAATAAACTCAGCGCGCAGGGCATTATCGTACGCGATACTGCATACGACACAATCTGGTCACGAGACTAGCCTTCAGATTTACCAAAGAATTTGAGCGAAAGCTTTTTGTGCTTTGGCTCTTCTTCTTTTGCTGGCGCATCAAGGTCTTCACCATGGTCTTCAAAGTAATCTTCTACAAGAACTTTGATACATCCCGCAATCGGAATAGAAATAATACCACCCGCGACACCAAATACATATAAACCGATCGTTACCGCGGTAAGTACCGCAAGCGGGCTCAACTCAATACGCTTCGACTGGATACGAGGTGAAATAACGTTGTTCTCAAGCTGCTGGTAAATCACGAAGTAAATTGCGAATACGATCGCTGCAGGCACACTATTCATCGCAAGAAGCAGTGTCACGATAATCCCAGCAAGTGTCGCGCCGAACAGTGGAATCAGCGAGAAAATAAAGCAAAATGCGACGGTAGGTAATGCCAGATTTGCTGGCACTTCGCTAAAGAATCGAGAAAGGATGAACACCGTAACACCTGCCGCGGCCGCATCGATACCCGATACTGACAGCTGCCCGCTCACGTAGCCGGAAACAACCGCCTGCATACGATGTACAAGACGCTTATGAGTGCGGACACGACGGTCGTTTTTGTACACGCTCCAGATACGCTCCATCCATGTCGGCCCTTCGATTAGCATCAGGAAGGTGAGTACGAGCACCAAAAGAGTCGCTGCAAAAACCGACATTGCCGAGCCAAGACCTGAGAGAAAATTCCTACCAAGGCCAGTCGCCCAATGACCAGCATTATCCTGCAACGCAGCAACCGCCTGGTCAACCTGAGGCTGGATATGATACTTTGCGACAATATCGCCGACACCATGCCATTGCTGACTCACATCCTGCAGCAAGCGTGGTGCGTGATCAATAAACTTTACGGTCTGCTGCACAACAGGTGGCAATACGAGAAAAATAACCGCGCCAAGAAAGAGCACAACAGCCAAGAACGCGATCGCCGTCGAAAGCGTACGGCTCCGATCGGGCAGGTGACGCGCTAAGCGGCTTACCGGGCCATTAAGCGCCAGCGCCAAGAAAAAGGCAGTCCCAATAATTACAAGGGCAGTACGCGCACTATATAGTGCCAAAATGGCGATACCAAAGCCAATAACTACCAGCCAAAAGCGAACGAAGGTCTGCGTGTCAATCTCAATACGTACTTTCATATTGTCAGTATACCGCATCGAGAGCGTTCTTGGGATACCTAGGGCTAGCTTTGGCCAAGCACCGCAATAAGCGCGAGAAGTACGATGAGCGTACCTGCAAGTGCAGAGACCGCAAGTGTCATACGATTTGGATAGTAATCTACTTTATCTGGCACACTCACTGCCTGCTTTTTAGCTGGCGTGCGCTTCTTTGGTGCGGCTTTTTTAGTTTTTGCGGCAGGTAAGGCTACTGCCTTTTTAGCGGCTTTAGCAGATTTTGTCGTGGTTTTCTTTGGTGCGGAGCGTGTGTTTGCCATATCTGGTATATTATACGAGAAAATGCCGTTAAACACAACTTGCTTATGCTATACTTGTCACATATGATACGCAAAAAATCCGGCAGCGTCGTTCCTGCAAAGACTAAACGGCTCACGGTCGAAAAAACATGGGCAATCGACCCGCTCGTTACTGAAGACGATATCTTTACCTGCGCCCACCACGCGCTACTCGGCGCCTCAGATCAAGCAATAAAAACTCTCCGCCAAAGCCTTCCGCCCGTCCCCGTAGCAGCACACAAGCCAGTCTCTACTGGAGCAAAGTCTGGTGTCGCGTGGGCAACCTGGCATCACGGCAAAGATTTCTACACCTACTGGTGCGGTGACGTATCGGGAATTATCCATAATGCCAGCCTCACCGACACCGAACGCGAGACTGTACTGCTACACGCACGAAAAGCCGAAGCTTCCGGTATGCACGCCTTCGCAACTGGTGCAAAACTTACACATCAAGTGCCACATACGCTTGAGCAGCACATCGAACACATTGGCCTTATCTTCGTGCGAAGCGTCTAGCGCTCTTTTGCGGTCACACTTTCTTTAGACTCTTCATCGTGGCTTGGCGCTTTGCCAGTAATTGCCTCTGTAAGTGTTGAGAAAATATGCTTGCGCCCCAACAAGTCAACAACGCCAAATTCTACAAGCTGCTTATGCAGATTAGGTGACACATGCGCGAATCGTAGCGTAATATTATCATCAGTAAGTTTTCTGTAGGAATGTTTGATTGCTTCTACGGCCGTGTAGTCGATACTATCAATACTTCCAGCATCAATCACCACCATCGTTATTGGCTTTTCGGCACCTTTAATCGCGCGCTTCAGCCGCGCCACGAAGTACGTAATATTCTCGAAAAACAGCGACCCGTCAAAACTATACACCAGCACCCCGTCAAGTTGGCTGCTATGCCGTAGCCGGTTACTCAGTCGCTCGCGCGCCCAGTCAGACAACTCGCCATCACGAAGTAAAATTGCATCTTTCGGATGATACTGGCGGATCACGCGCTCGGATAGCGACACGATTACCGCGATCAGCACACCTTGCAACACCCCAGCAAGCGCCGTACCTACAAGTGCGATAGTCGCTACAGCAAACTCCGTACGGTGCACCCGCCATAAATACCGAAGCTCGTGAAGCCTAATTAAATACACGCCGAGTAGGCAAATCACCGACGACAACGCCGCCTGTGGCAAATATGCAAGAAGGCCAGTACCAAATAATAGAACAAGTCCAACCAGCACACTGCTCAAAATGCCTACAAACTGCGTACGCCCACCAGCCTTATCAACAGCCATCGTTCGCGGAGGGCTTCCATTAACAGCAAAACCCTGTGTAAGCGCGGCAGCTGCATTAGCCATACCAAGCGCAAGAAGATCCTGGTTCACGCGGATTTTTTCATCATGTTCTTCGGATACTCCTCGCACAACCGCCGAGCTCTGCGCCAAAATAATTGCCGCAATCATCGCTGCCGCAGGCAAAAGCGTCCATACTGTAGCAAACGAAAAAGTGGGCAACGCTAATG
>Ga0164242_10007787_pt1 | contig 11698 bp, 12 predicted proteins | sample OricomgcompostMG_FD_108783 | JGI IMG/M metagenome (GOLD analysis project Ga0164242, IMG submission 108783) | Miracle-Growth compost microbial communities from Emeryville, California, USA - Original compost - Miracle growth compost (MG) ... | reverse complement strand
GGGTGCTCCGCGTCGTCGTCGGGGAGGAAGCCGCCGCCGAGCAGGATGAGGGCATCGAGCCCCGTTGCGGCCGAAGGGATCTCGGCACCCTCATCGGCCTTGCGCAGATCGACGGCGACACCGGCGTCGTCGGCCCAGTCGAGGATGCGGCCGGGCCCGCTGCCCTCGTCGTTGCGGATGACGGTGAGGGTCAGCGGTGCGGTCGGAGTCGCCATACCCCAAGCCAAGCACAGCGCGCTCCGACCACCCGCGCCCGCTCAGGTGACCGACCCGATGACCGTGCCCTGGACCAGCACCGCACCTTCCTCCGCCGCGTGCGAGAGCGTGCCACTGCAGGGTGCCAGCACCTCCATGTCGACCTTGTCGACGGCGACCTCGGCGAGCAGGTCACCCTCGGTGACCGCGCTGCCGTCCTCGGCGAACCAGGTTGCCAGTGTGCCCTCCGCCTCCGGGTCCTTCTGTGAGATCTGTGGAAACAGAACGTCGGTCATCGGCCCACCGCTTCGAGGATCGCGGCCTTGATCCGGGCCGGGGTCGGCAGCGCGGCATACTCCAGGGACCGCGAGTACGGGATCGGCACGTCCGGCACGGCCACCCGGCGGATCGGCGCCCGCAGCAGCCCCGGGTCGTGCTCGGCGACCCGGGCGGCGATCTCACCGGAGAGCCCGAACGACTGATAGTCCTCGTCGACGATGACCAGTCGGCCGGTGCGCGACACGGACTCGATGATCGCGTCGGTGTCGAGCGGCACGATGCTGCGCAGGTCCAGCACCTCCACGTCGACTCCGTCGCCGGCGAGCTCGTCCGCCACGTCCAGAGCGTGGTGCACCGACAGTGACAGGGTCACTACCGTGACGTCGGAGCCGGAGCGGGGCGTCGCCGCCTTGCCGATCTCGACGACGTGCTCGCCGATCGGCACCGGGCCGATCGAGCGCGGGTTCTTCTTCATCCACGGCAGGCCCATCACGCCCTTGTGAAACATGAAGACCACAGGGTTGTCGTCACGTATGGCGGCCGTCATCAACCCGGCCGCGTCGGCCGGGTTGCTCGGCACGACCACCTTCATGCCCGGCAGGTGGGCGAACGTGCCCCACAGGCACTGCGAATGCTGCGCGCCGTCGGAGTAGCCGCCGCCGACCGCCGTCATGAGCACCATCGGCACCGTGACGTTGCCGCCGGACTCGAAATGGATCTTGGCCATGTGGTTGTAGATCTGGTCCATGCAGACACCGAAGAAGTCGACGAACATCAGCTCGACGATCGGTCGCATTCCCTCGGTCGCCGCACCGATCGCGGCACCGATGAAACCCGTCTCCGAGATGGGGGTGTCCATCACCCGCTCAGGGCCGAACCGGTCCAGCAGGCCGGTCGTGGACGAGAAGATCCCGCCATACGCCCCGACATCCTCGCCGAGGACGAAGACGTTGTCGTCACGCTCCATCTCGGCGGCGATCGCCTCGACCATCGCCTTGGCGGTGTTGAGCCGGCGGGTCGGCTGCTCGGTCACTGTTGTCATCGCGAAATCCTCCTCGACTCAAGCGAATACGTAGTCACGGACGGAGCCGGGATCGGGCTCGGCGCTCGCCTTGGCGAACGCGATCGCGGTCTCGACCGCGTCCTTCGCGCTCTTGTGCGCGGCCTCGACGGCCGCGTCGTCGAGGGCACCCTGCTCGCGCAGCACTGCCTCGTATGCCGGGATCGGATCCTTCTCCGGCACGCTCTCCAGATCGGGACGGTATCCCTGAGCGTCACCTTCGAAGTGCCCCCAGAGGCGCAGCGTGTGCACCTCCAGCAGCGTCGGGCCGTCACCGGCGCGAGCGCGTGCGACGGCCTCGCCGGCTGCGTCATACACGGCCTCGACGTCGTTGTCCTCGACACGGACACCCGGGATGCCGTACGCCGCGGCGCGATCGGCGTTCGAGTCCACGGGCGTCGACGCCGCGCGCGGCACCGAGATGCCCCAGTCGTTGTCCTCCACGACGAAGACGACCGGCAGCTTCCACAGCGCGGCGAGGTTCACCGCCTCGTGGAAGCCGCCGGCGTTCGTGGCGCCCTCGCCGGTCACGGCCACGGCGACCTGGTCGGTGCCGCGTCGGGTGAACGCGAGCGCCTGGCCTGCTGCCGCGGGGTAACCCTCGGCGATGATGCCCGAGCAGGAGAAGTGCGTGGCGGGGTCGAACAGGTGCATGTGCCCGCCGCGGCCCTTGCCGAGCCCGTCGACACGACCGAAGATCTCGGCCGTCATGGCGTCGAGGTCGACGCCGTGTGCGATCGCGAAGTGGTGCGGCCGGTGGGTGGCCGTCACCGCATCGTTGCTCGTGAGGTGGGCGCACACGCCGGCGGCAACCGGCTCCTGCCCCGCGGACAGGTGCATCTCACCGGGGATGAGGCCCGCCCCGATGTCGAAGGCGGGTGACTTGTCGGCGTGATATTCGCGCAGGATCGCTTCCTCGAAGGTGCGGATCAGCACCATCTGGTCGAACAGTGCACGCTGGTCGCTGGCTTGCATGGAATCCTCCTTGGGCCGAGAACTCCATCGTGCTCCGAGCGGTCGTCCACCGACAGACCAGATTTTTCAAATGGTGATCTGGGTCACAGCGACGGCCCGGCCGAGGCGGTGGGCAGCCCGCCGCAGCGCCGCGGAATGAGCGGCGTCCACCGGACGGCGGGACGGCAGGGACACCGCGACGGCACCGACCACCCGGCCCGACCGGATCGGTGCCGCCAGGCACGAGGTGCCGAGCAGGTACTCCTCGCTGTCCGCCCAGATCTCGCTGGGGTGCTCCAGGCTCCGTGCGAGCACCCGCCGGTCGGTGATGGTGTTCGGAGTCAGGTCGTACAGCTGGTGCCGCCCGATGTAGTCCTCCCGCTCCGGGGCCGGGAGCGCGGCGAGGATGCACTTGCCGAAGGCGGTCGCGTGGCCGGAGTCCTGGATACCCACCCACAGGTCGACGCAGGGTGCGTCCGGCCCGTCCGCGATGTCGACCAGCCGGATCTCGCCCTCGCTGTATATCGACAGATAGGTCGCACCGCGGACCTCGTCCCGCAACGACTTCAGCACCGGACGCACCCGCGGCAGCAGCGCCTGTTTCGCCGACCCTCCGGTGATCGCGGCGAGCGGGCCGAGCGCGTAACCCTCGGTCAGTTTGCGCAGATAGCCCTCGTGCACCAGGGTGCGCAACAGGTGGTATGTCGTGGGCAGTGGCAGTCCCACCATCCTGGCCAGGCTCTTGGCGGAAACCGGATCCTCGCTCGCCGCAACGGCTTCCAGCAGTCTCAGCGCACGCTGCACCGAGCCGATGAGAGTGGGCTCGGCCATCGGGCGCTCCTGTCCCGTCCGTCTCCGCGCAACGGACCTCTCCCGAGGATACGTCGCGTGCTCGCCGTCAGCCGAGACCGAGGAAGTGCTCCAGACCCACCGTCAGCCCGGGGTGCTCGGGCACCGCACGCACGCCGGCGAGGACCCCGGGCATGAAGCTGACGCGGTCGAAGGAGTCGTGCCGGATCGTCAGGGCCTCACCCTCGGCACCGAACGACACCTCCTGGTGCGCGACCCGGCCACGCATCCGCTGCGCATGCACCCGGATGCCGTCGACGTCTGCACCACGGGCACCCCACGGATCGGACTCGGTCGCGTCGGGTACCGGTCCGAGACCGGCCGCGTCGCGGGCCCGGGCGATCAGCTCGGCGGTGCGCGCGGCGGTCCCGGACGGGGCGTCCACCTTGCGCGGGTGATGCGTCTCGATGATCTCGACCGATTCGTAGAAGCGGGCCGCCTGCTGGGCGAAAGACATCATCAACAGCGCGCCGACGGCGAAGTTCGGCGCGATCAGGACACCGACGCCGGTGTGGTCGGCGAGCACCTGCCGCAGCGTGTCCAGCCGGTCCGCCGACCAGCCCGTGGTGCCGACGACGGCGTGCACGCCGTGCTCCACACAGTGGCGCACGTTCGCGGGGGACGCGTCCGGGACGGTGAAGTCGACCGCGACCTCCGCACCACCGAGGTCCCCCAGATCGTCGCCGGCGTCATACCGTCCGACCAGGGTGAGGTCCGGGGCCTCCTCCACGGCCGCGCACGCGGCGCTGCCCATCCGTCCAGCGGCTCCGATCACAGCAACAGACAGTGAAGTGGTCACGTCGTCAGCGTAATCGGCCTGCCGCACCCCGGGGTGCTGCCGTCCACCGACCGGTTCGAGCGCCGTCGTCGGCGGCCGCCGGGGCAGTCCCTCAGCGAGCGTTGCAGTTCCTCAGGGATAATTCCGAGGTGAACGATCTGGCACCGGGACCACTCAGCACCTCGAGCTGGTTCACCACCTGGCGTTTCGACGCCGTCGGCGTGGTGCTCGCGCTGCTGCTGCTCGTCCCCTACGTATGGCTGCTCGTCGAAGCGCGCCATCGGGGGGTGCGCTGGCCGTGGTGGCGGATCCTGTCGTATGTCGTCCTCGGCGTGGGAACCCTGCTGTACGTCACCTGCGGCGTCGTCGGTGTGTACCGGCAGACGTTCATGTGGATGTTCGCCGCGCAGGTCGGCGTGATCGGGACCGTCACACCCGTCGGCCTGTCCGTCGGTGACCCGCTGCGGCTGCTCGCCGCCGCACGTGGCACGAAGGACACGATCGTGCACCGGGCGCTGCACTCGCGCTTCGCGCGGATGCTCACCTTCCCTGCGGTCGCCTTCGTGCTCGACCTGGTCGGGATCCTGGCGATCTTCTTCACCCCGTACGGCGAGCACGCCGTGCGCTCGTCGCTGATCGGCACGCTGCTCATCCTGCAACTGCTGATCGTCGGCATGCTCTACGTGCTGCCCACGCTCGGCGACGACCTGCTGCCGGAGTGGGCGACTCCCCCGATCCGCACCTTCCTCGCCTTCATCGACGGTGTTGCCGACGCAGTGCCGGGCATCCTGGTGATGACGGCCAATTCGTTTCTGCTGCCGAACTTCCCGGGGTTCTCGGCCGCCGCCGACGTGCTGCGTGGCGGGTTGAGCCACTACATGGACCAGAAGTACGCGGGCGGGGTGCTCATCGCGGTCGCCGAGTCGATCGGGGTGCCGATGATCGCAGCCGTCTTCATCGAGTGGATGCGCACCGACGCCGAGGAGGCGCGTGCGACGGATGCCGAACTCGACAAGGCGGAGGCGGCCCGCAACGCAGTGACGTCGCGCACCGACGTCTCGGATGCGGCGGAACAGACCGCGACGGATCAGCCCTGGTGGCTCAGCGATCCGCGCCTGGCCGACCGCTTCGGCAAACGGGACGACTGACCGGATGACACACAACGAGTTGCTCGACTCCTGGGTTGCCGGCCTGATGAAACTCACCCCGGCAGCCGACCCGACACACACGCTGCGCGCCGGTGAGGCACTGCTCGCGCGGTGGACGGAGCCGCACCGGCATTACCACACGCCGCAGCACTTGGCCGAGATGCTGGCCGCGCTCGATACGTTGTCGGCAGCTGCCGGCCTGCACTCGCGGGAGCTGCACCTCGCCCGCGTTGCCGCCTGGTTGCACGACGCGGTGTACGACGTGCACGCCCCCGCCGGCGACAGTGAGCGAGAGAGCGCCGCGCTAGCTCGAAAGCTGTTGCCATCACTCGGTGTTGCATCTGCCGACATACGCAGCGTCGAGGCGCTCATTCTGCTCACGATCGACCACGGCGATGGGTTGGCCGGTGCGCTCGCCGACGTCTTCACCGACGCCGATCTGGCAATCCTCGCCGCGCCCGCCGAGCGCTTCGACGCGTACTGCTCCCAGGTGCGAGCGGAATATTCGCATGTGCCGGAGGCGTCATACAACCAGGCGCGGAGCGCCATCCTCGCGGCGCTCGTCGGTCGTCCGGAGGTCTACCGCACGTCGTTCGCACGCTCCGAGTGGACGGCGGCCGCGCGCGGGAACGTCGCCCGCGAGATCGGCCGTCTCGGGTAGCGAGGAACCCGGAGGCGGGGCCGGCCGGTCACCGCCCCCGCGGTCGCAGATAGTCGATTTCGGCGGCCGCTGCTCGCCAGGCGGGACCGGCCTGCTCGTCGTTCGAATAGAAGCCGAACCCGTCGGCGATCGGATCGTCCTGCTTCGCCGGCAGCCACGACAGGTCTCCCCCGTGCGTGGCTCGGACCGCATCGACCAGGTCCGTGAAGAATTCCTCGTGGGAGGTGAACCAGGCGATCTCCTCGTAGTCGATGGAGACCGTCGCATCGTCCGACGCGTCACCGATGAGCTGCGCGAACTCGGCGTAGAGCTCCCGCTGCCCGGGCACCTGATCGGCGATCAGCTCCGCGAAACGCGCCATCGGGCCCCGAGCCTGGCCCACGGTGGTGACGATGGTGGTCAGTCCCGCCGGAGGGTCTTCGTCGTGCTCGGCGCGTTCCCACGCGGCTCGATGGCGCTCCAGCGTCTCTTCGGTGAGCAGCGAACGCCAGTAGAGGGCCTCGGAGTTGCTGGTCTCCAATTCGGGCCCCGCGGAACTGACCAGATAGGACCTGTTGCTCATCTCTCCCCTTCGCGTAGTGCGACCTCGCCGCCCACCGTACCGTCGGATCAGCCGCGGATGCGGTCCCGGTCCCGGTCCCGTCGCCAGCCCGCCGCGGCGAGCGCCGATGCCGCCACCGCCCACGCGACGACGATCGCGATGTCCTGCCACGGTTGCCCCGCGGACCGGACGCCGAAGTCGGCGGCCTGGCTCGGGCTCGCGATCGCTCCCCAGGCGAGGTTGCCCCAGTGCGAGGTGGGCAGGTACGGCGAGAGGGCCGCGACCGGTCCGGGCAGCGCGTCGACAGGGGTCATGAAGCCGGAGGTGTAGGACAGCGGCAGGAACAGCAGGTTGCCGACGACGTTCGCCGCACCGGGGCGCACCCAGTAGGCGAGTGCGAATCCGAACGGTGCCAGGCACAGCGTGCCGAAGAGTATGACGAGCCACAGTCGCACCAGGCTGGCCGCGGGCACGCCGGCTCCGACGACTGCGGCAATCACCGCGTTGCCTGCGAGTACCGTTGTCGCGGCGGCAAATCCGAGCAGCACCTTGCCTCCGAAGAAGGACCAGAGCGGCATCGCGGAGGCGCGAAGTCGCCGGATCCATCCGGCGCCGCGCTGCTCCGCCGCGGCGACCCCGATGGCGAAGATCGCCAGGTTGACCACCCCGAAGCAGGTGAACGACGCCATCAGCATGGCCGCGACCGGCAGGCCCCCGTCCAGGTCTGCGCGGACGGTCGTCCCGAACAGCACGAACAGCAGCATCGGCATGGACACCAGCGCGATGAACCAGCCGCTGCGGAAACCCCCACGCCATTCGGCACGGAAGATGGCCAGCGCCGCGGAGGCCCCCAGCGGCATACGAGAAGAAGGGGCAGTGCTCATGCGGCAGAAGCCTCGTCGGTGAGTGCGACGAACGCGGACTCCAGGTCGGCGTCCGCGACCGTCAGGTCGGTCACGTGGTGCCCGTCGGCGAACAGTGCCGCCAGCAAACCCTCCGGGTCGCTTGCGAGCACCTCGACCCGGCCGTCGGGCGTGGTCGAAACGCTCCGCACCCCAGGGTGATTCGCGATCCGCAGGATGTCGACGTCGGTTCGTAGCTGCACCCGACGAACACCGACCTGCCCCACAACCTCGGCGGTGTCCCCGTCGGCGATCTTGCGGCCGTGGTGGAGCACGACCACCCGATCGGCGATCTCCTGGGCCTCGCGCAGATCGTGGGTCGCCAGCACGATCGCCCGGTCCTCGACCGCCAGGCCGCGGATCGACCGCAGCAGGCTCCGGCGACCGGCGACGTCGAGCGCCGCGGTCGGCTCGTCGAGCACGAGCAGCTCCGGCGATCCGGTCAGGGCGAGCGCCAGCGAAAGTCGTTGCCGCTCACCGCCGGACAGCTCGCCGACCCGGCGATCCGCCTTGTCCGACAGTCCGGCGACGTCGAGCAGGCCGGACACCGGAGCCGGGCGCGGGTAGAGGTGCTGGGTGAGCCGGACGGTCTCGGCGACCGTCAGCCCCGGGGGTCCAGTGGTGTCCTGCAGCATCGCGCCCATGCGGGCGCGTACCCGGCGCACCGTGGGCGCCATACCGAAGACGCGCACCGACCCGGCCTGCGGGTCGCGCAGGCCGAGCAGCATGTCCAGCAGCGTCGACTTGCCGGCCCCGTTGGGGCCGAGCAGCGCCACGATCTCGCCCGGGTACAGGGTGAGGTCGACGGCGTCGACCGCCTTCGTACCTCGGAAGCTGCGGCTCACGCCGTGCATGATTGCCATGGGTTCCATGACACGCAACGATGCCGTCGCGAGCACCGTCCCCGGCAGTGCCGACCGGCACGACCCGCACCCATGACCTTCGGCACCCCACAGCCCCCGCGGGGGGCCGCCCCACTCCCCTTGCCGAGCGGACAGCAAACGCACCGAGCGGACACCAAACACCGCGAGCGGACAGCAAACGCACCGAGCGGACACGAAATCCGGCGTCATCCGCCCGGGATTTCGTGTCCGCTCGGTGCGTTGCGTGTCCTCTCGGCGGAGGGAACGTGTGCGCTCAGACGACGCCGAGCGCCACCATGGCGTCCGCGACCTTGATGTATGCCGCAAGGTTGGCACCGATGACGTAGTCCCCCGGGTGACCGACGGCCTCGGCCTGGGTGATGCACGTCGTGTGGATGGTGCGCATGATGTCCTGCAGCCGTTCCTCGGTGCGCTCGAAGGTCCACGAGTCCCGGCTGGCGTTCTGCTGCATCTCCAGCGCACTGGTCGCGACACCACCGGCATTGGCCGCCTTGCCCGGCGCGAAGAGCACACCCGCGTCCCGCAGGACGTCGGCCGCGGCCGGAGTGGTCGGCATGTTCGCACCCTCGGCGACCAGTCGAACGCCGTTTGCCACCAACGTTTTCGCGTCCGTCTCGTCCAGCTCGTTCTGGGTCGCACACGGGAGCGCGACCTGACACGGCACATCCCAGATGGAGCCGTCGGCCACGAACCGGGCGCGAGCGCCCACCTGCTCGGCATACTCGCAGACCCGCCCGCGGCGGACCTCCTTGACCTCCTTGAGCACCTCCAGGTCGATGCCCTGCTCGTCGACGACGTAGCCGCCGGAGTCGGAGACCGCGATGACCTTCGCGCCGAGCTGCTGGGCCTTCTCGACCGCGTAGATGGCGACGTTGCCGCTGCCGGACACGACGGTCGTCATACCGTCCAGCGAGGTGCCGGCCGCCGCGAGCATCTCCTGGGCGAAGAAGACCGTGCCGTACCCGGTGGCCTCGGTGCGCACCTGCGAGCCGCCCCAGGTCAGGCCCTTGCCGGTGAGCACACCCGACTCGTACCGGTTGGTGATGCGCTTGTACTGGCCGAACAGGTAACCGATCTCGCGGCCGCCGACGCCGATGTCACCCGCGGGCACGTCGGTGTATTCGCCGACGTGCCGGTAGAGCTCGGTCATGAACGACTGGCAGAAGCGCATGACCTCCGCATCGCTGCAGCCCTTCGGGTCGAAGTCGGAGCCGCCCTTGCCGCCCCCGATCGGCATACCGGTCAGGGCGTTCTTGAAGATCTGCTCGAACCCGAGGAACTTCACGATCGACAGGTTGACGCTCGGGTGGAACCGCAGTCCGCCCTTGTAGGGCCCGAGTGCGGAGTTGAACTCGACGCGGAAACCCCGGTTGACGCGCACCTCTCCCCTGTCGTCGACCCACGGCACGCGGAAGATGATCTGCCGCTCCGGCTCGCAGATGCGCTGCAGGATCGACCATTGGGCGTATTCGGAGTGCTTGTCGGCCAGCGGCGTGAGGCTCTCCATGACTTCGTGGACAGCCTGCTGGAACTCCGGCTCGCCCGGGTTGCGGGTCAGCACGTCGTCGAACATCGGTCGGAAGGTCTCATGCAGGGAACTCACGGAACCGCACTCTAGAACTTCTCAGGAAAGTGTGCTTCCGGTGTCCACCAGGCGTCACCGTGACTTTCGGCACGGGCGGCCGCGGGGGCGCAGGGCCTAGGGTCGAGGCGTGCGAATGCTCGAGCGATTGCAGTTCCTCAACGGCCTGGTGGCCATCGGGATCTTCGCTGTCGTCCCGCTGTTCGTCGGTGGATTGCCCGACCTGGCGGCACCGCTGCGCATCGTGTACTGGTCGTGTGTCGCCCTGATCAGCGCGATCTTCGTCCTCATCGCCGGGACACCGATCATCTTCCCCCGCAATGCCCGGACCCTGCTGCTCGTGGGCTCCTTCACGGTGCTGTCCTACCTCGCGGCCGCGGTGGGATCCACCTACGGCTTCAGCATCATGCTGCTCGCATTGGTCACTGCCGTGTGGGCCAACTTCGTGCCGTTGCGCATCTCCGTCCTGACCATCGCGGTGCTGCTCCCGGCGAGTACCGCGCTGATGGCAGTCGCCAACAGCCAGGCGACCATGTTCGCGTGCACGTGGTATGCCGTCCTCACCCTGCTCGTCGACATCTTCGTGCTGATCGGCGTCCAGCAGACGGCGATCGCCGAACGCGCCCGCCGCGAGACCGAACGCGCCAACCGAGCACTACGCGAAGCGCAAGAGCAGCTTCGCGAGCACAGCGCTGCAGAGGAGCGACTGCGCATCGCCCGCGAGCTGCACGACGTCGTCGGCCATCAACTGGCCGGCCTCACCCTCACCCTGGAGACCGCGCGCCACCTGCCCCCGGAGCAGGCCGAGAACTATCTGGACAGCGCGCAGCTGGCGAGCAAGGAGTTGTTGGCCCAGGTCCGCAGCGTGGTGACGGAACTGCGCGAAGGTCCTTCGGGAACACCGACGCTGCACGGGATGCGCCGCGCATGGCCGGGGCTCGAGGTGCACCTCGGCGACCCCGACCTGATGGCTCACCTGCCGGGCACGGTCCAACACGCCACGGTCCGGCTGGTGCAGGAGGCGTTGACCAATGCGGTCCGGCACGGAAGCGCGTCGCAGGCCTGGGTTGCGTTGGAGATGGCCGACGGAACCTTCTCGGTCGTGGTCCGCGACGACGGGTGCGGCGCCACCACCGCGGTCGAGGGCAACGGATTGCGTGGCATGCGTGAACGATTCGCGGCGGTGGGTGGTTCGGTCGTATGGCGAGGCGTGCCCGGTGGCGGGTTCGTGGTGCAGGCATCGGCACCGGTGACCGTTGACCCGGCGGCTGCTTCGCCGACGGTGCAGGAGCAGGTATGACGCACGCCGCGCCCATCCGCGTCCTCGTCGTGGACGACCAGACGCTCGTGCGCGACGGCATCGTGGGGCTGCTGCGGTTGAGCGAGCGCATCGAGGTGATCGGCTCGGCGTCAGATGGCCGGGAAGCACTGGAAATGCTCGATGTTGAGACGCCTGACGTCATACTCCTCGACCTTCGGATGCCGGTGCTCGACGGCATTGCCGTGCTGCACGAGTTGGCAGGGCGCGACGACCCACCACCATGCCTGGTGCTCACGACATTCCAGGACGACGAGCAGGTGCTGGAGTCGTTGCGTGCCGGAGCGCGCGGCTACCTGCTCAAGGACGTCTCGCTCGAGGACCTGGTCGCAGCCGTCGAGACAGTCGCCTCCGGCGGCTCGATGGTGTCGTCGTCGGTGACCCAGCGGCTGCTGGACCGGTTGGGTGGATCAGGTTCGGCGACAACGCAACCGAACGACCTCCCGGTCCACATCGAGTTGACCACCCGCGAGCAGGAAGTGCTGCGGATGCTGGTCGGAGGCTTCTCCAACAAGGAGATCGCGTCGGCGATGCACCTGGCGCCGGG
>Ga0164242_10007786_pt1 | contig 11698 bp, 11 predicted proteins | sample OricomgcompostMG_FD_108783 | JGI IMG/M metagenome (GOLD analysis project Ga0164242, IMG submission 108783) | Miracle-Growth compost microbial communities from Emeryville, California, USA - Original compost - Miracle growth compost (MG) ... | reverse complement strand
CGGATATCAGCGGAAGACCACCAAGAGGAAGATCATCCTCCTTCTGCTACTTATCATCGTGGCACTGATAATATTAGTGGCTATCAAGCCAAAGAGGCGCGGCGGTGCTGGCGATGGCGACGTCGGCGGTGGCGACGCATGAGGTATGGCCGGTCAGTCCTATAGGATACTAGAAAGGTGTTGCTGCCTTAATCACGAACACGGGACATGGGTCGGAACTGGTCGCCTTGCGGCTTTGCTAACACAAATGGAGGAATGCAAGTGACTGACCACGAGCATATCCTACTGCGGATCTGGTGTACAATTATTTGATTTAGAGAGAGCGAACGTGTCCCAAGTGTCGACATTAGAATTCATGTTATTTTATATCCAGGTTATGGTCTTATATACATTGTCCTTGAGTCTCGAGGACGGGTATTGGTTGCTATGCACTTTCGTTCCGCCTGCTGAGCTCTCTTGTCTATGAACGCGGACCACTGCTTCGTCCGCGCCCTTCCAATTTTCTCAACCACCTCTCTCAACTCGGGTCCCGGCGGCAAAATCTCAGCACCCCAAGCCTCGTCGCACAGGGCTTTTGCCTCATCCAAGGTCACCCGATTCCCCCGAACCGCGCTCCTGAGCCGCCGGTTCGCGAACCAGTCGGCTCCGTACAGGTCCGCAAGGCGGAGCTGGATGGTCTTTCGGAGTGAGCCGAGGTCGACGAAGACGCCCCTCTCCTTCCAGAGGGCCAGAAGCCTGATCCCGCGCGCAAACCCGAAGTCGACGGGTTGCGTGGGGTCTATCAGGCCCGCCGTGTCGTGCTGCTGGCGATATAGAGTGGACCGCGCGAACCCGGCGCGGATCATGCAGTGCTGCAGCTTCTTGTCGAAGAGGAGTTGGATGGGGTGCAACTCGTGGAGAAGGCTGAGATCGCGCGGGATCATTTGGAAACTCCGGTAATGCGACTCCTTCTGTAGTATCTCGGGTACGTCGAACTTGTGGACATTCAGAGTAGACCGTTCCGACGTTTGGAAAGATTGGTATCTGTGTAGAATCTCCAACGATAACCGCTCAAACTCATCCATATGCCCTTCTCGTACGAGTCTGAAAAGGATGATCTGCAACGACCTCGTGGCAAGGGGAAACCTCATAGCCATGATCCGACGACATATGGCCACGTAGAATTGCAGGTCCACGGGCGTCGCGTCTCGTGCGTGAGGGGATACATCCCTGATTATTTTCAGCGAGATAGCGTGGCTCGTCGACGGGAAGATTTGCACACCCCTTGAGCTCATATCTTCGAGAACACGCAGCGTCATCTGTTTGTTGCCACTCTCCAAGCAAGCAGAGAGCAGGGCGTTAGACGCGAGTGCGACCGAGTCTAGAGACACGGCAAGCCTGACAGCAAGGACCAACCGATACTTCTTCCAGTCCCCGAGCATAATAGCGGAACCGAGGATCTTCTGCTGGATGTTCAGATCATCAAATATATCTGGATGCATGTCGGATTGCAGCAGGTCCATCAGCGCCCCGTAGTCGTCAATAGCGGCGAAATGTCGGATCGCCTTTGCATAGCTGGATGTGCCGATGCTGATGTTGAACGTCTCCAGCTGGTCCAGCCGATGGAGAATCCGATCCGAATGTCGCTCTCGCAGGGCGATAGACTGTAGTGAAAGCGGTCCGATCCTATCAACGCCTAGAATCCTGACAACCTCAACTGCCATGTCAAGCGATATCCATGAGCTAGCGAACCATCTTGCCCCCAACGCATCATTGTACGTTTTCTCCTTAATCCCAAACCGCTGGCCAGCCATCCTGTTTACGAAATGGCGGAAGGATTTGTCTGGAACGACATCGTTCCCGGGGATGTCGCTTTCATACTTGGAAGGTTCGGCTATCCCGGCAGCCAGGAATTCCGTTTGCACCATAAGGTCCCTGGGAAAGTAGCTTGCTAGGAACCGTAGGAAGGGCCTCGCTGCCACAGAAGCTGGGACGTCGTTATTATACAGCAGGAATTTTCGCCATTTGCGAGCGGTCGATTGTGTCCCTTGGGCGTAAAGATACGGTACCAAGTTGTCATAGAGCTGGCGATGGATGCTGAGGCGGTAGAGACCTTTGAGGGTATCTTGGACCACGGGGTCGGGGTCCGTGATATATTGCTGGAGCATCCTGGCAAAATTGTTTGCCTCGAGACCAAAATTGGGGCTCAGACGAATATGCCAGCGAAGGGCGTCCTTCTCTAGTCGACGAGATATGAACGATGAGATCACCGTCCGGTATAGGTTTGGCCACCGAACCCCGTCTTCTTTGTATAGCCATTCGGAGTATTCCCACACGCTCTCTAGAAGCGTCTCGTCATGGACAGCCACGTTTAGGATCATTTGCCAAAAGCCTGCCGCCACATCTCCTTCGACTTGACGAAGAGTCCGCCTCCTCTGTAGGCCCTGTAGAACTATGGCAACGCCTTCAGGACCCTCTCGGCGATAGCGGAACGCGAGGATACAGTCCCACAGCTCGACATCGTTAGCGTTTTCCGGGTCGTCGACGAGGCGAAACACTTTGTCATTCTGGGATAGGACATCGGACTCGAACAGGAGCCGTTGGTGATCGCGGCTCAAGAAGTGCCACTTTCCAGAACCGGCCGGTTTGACATTTGACTCCTTTGGAAGGGACACAGAGAGGTCGGCGTCATCCTCTATATATAATGGTGGCGACACGCCTATATCCTCATCGCCAATGGCCTCAATGTCCGGAGATCTTTCCAAGAACTCCTCCAGTAAAGCAAGATGATCGAGGGTTCGGTGTTCATCGGGGTGTACTACCACAGCGGCTGAGGATGCGATTGATCGGAAGGGTACGAACGTTCGGGCTCGAATATCCGCCGATATGGGTAATGGACGAGAACGGTTGGGCTGCACACGACTCTGGGCGCATAGCCCGTAAAAGGCGTACCGATTTACCTGTCGAAGATTTCGGTGCACCAGTCGCATAGCTGTGGAAGGGCCGCCGGCCGTGCTAGATGTAGAAAGGTGCCATTCATTGCATTGGAACCTGTCATAAATGTGAGACCATTATCGAGTGCATTAGGGTCTTTATGGTCGGAATCGGTGGTCTCGCAGGGGAACGGACAAAACTGAACAGCGATCGCGAATCTCGAATCCCATAATGGCCCCCCAGAAGTTATTCCAGAAAAGTAGTCGGCCCCACTATTCCTTCTTAGTCATTCACCACCAGAATTGGCCAATCATCGTCGAGCTTACCACTTCACGAACCCACCAGTCTTTAGCGAAGAGAGCCGACGGGTTTGAAGTGAAGCTCTGTCAACCACCAAACGACTGCTCTCGAACCGCACCACCCCCAACGACTCTCAACTCCTAAGCTCATCGCAATGGCGTACGTCTACCCCGAAGTCCCCTAGCTACACCCAGAAATCCCTTTTGAAAGCACTGCGCGCCCCGAGAGCTGTCAATGGCCAACAGCCAGATCGTATGATGTCGTCAAGCACCGCTAACAGGTCCTCCAGTGGTTTCGTCAACGCCGCGAACCGGGTGCCCGAGCACCAGCGGATGTATCAATCTGCTTACCGGGCCCACACACGTATCTGGAAGATCGTGAGTTAGGAGGCATCCGTGAAACTGCGGTGGCATGGCTGACCAAATCCCGCAGAACCCCCGAAGCAACGTCCTCATGGTGCCCTACCTCGTCGTCCTGTGGGGAACCTTTGGAGGTACGACTACGATATTCCCCCAGCTCCTAACGCACATAGCTAACGATTTCCCCCTAGGCTGCATGTACATGATGGGTCGCAAGGTATTGGGCTACAACTCGGCATTCGGCAAGGAATAAGCGATCACGAAGACGACTAGGAATGGAGACCAAGTAGACGGCGAGGACGGGGTAGGCTGTATGTGTATAAGGTCAAACCAATAGATGCGCTAAAGGCGACTGCTATCTACTCTTCGACTTCCGTTGTGATAACCCGAGAGCTCTGCGCCGGAGTCACCATTCACCATGATCATGACCCTGACAATATCGTACCTACGCGTTGCCAAAGGAAAGAGAAGGAAACTGAATTAGTCTTGACGCCTTGTTACCACATGCCAGTTCGTCCGCGCAACAGCGGTGGTAGGTCTTCTAAAATACACGGGATGGTGCGGCTGCCGCTCCGATGGTAGCAGTGCGTGATGGGATGGATGAGGTGAGGCCTCAGATATAAAGGTTTGCGGTGAAAGTCTTTCCAGGAGCTCAGTAGCCCTCGGCGCCCGGGGCCTTCTCGTCCTTCCTTAAGCTCATCAGCAGCTCCCGGAAGCGCTCCTTTCCAGAGCCACTCGCGCCACCCTTCGCTCCCTTGCCACTGATATCGACCAGCTTGGCGATCCGCTCCCAGCTGGTGCCACCCGAGGTGACATCCTCGCGGTTTGCAAGGAACTGCTCTGCATCCTTGCGGGTCTGGTTAACACCCTTCTCCTTCTTGTTATTGTAGTTCTCGTAGAAGTCGTCGATATTCTGACGAGCCTCCTTGACGGTTTCTTCCCGCTGGGTTGCGAATTGCTCGGCGCGCTTCGCGATTTGGGCATCCCGCTTCTCGCGCCAGTTCTTGATCACCTCGGGCTCTTCCTCCTCCTCGGTGTAGGCTGCGTAGCCCGAATTGTAGCTGACGGATGGGCCACCGGTGATTGTGCCGCTGGGTGCAACTGCCTAATCCAGGGTTAGCTGGGAATAGAGGACTGGTTTAACAAGGGCCGTACCTCGTTCTGATTCATGATATCGGGGAACTGGTTCTCAAAAGAGCTCGCGGCGTTCGCGCTCCCGCCTCCTCCAAGCAGATCGTCGTCAACGTCGCCATCCTCCGCGTAGGCAGCGAACTGGTTGGCATCCTCTCCAAGGAGGGCTTTCTCTCGCGCCAAGAAGTCTCCTGCAGAGGGGTTGTCCGAGGCAACTTTGACGTCCGTCTGGGCTGGAGGGTAATGTTAGAAGGCCGAAGTGGGCGATTCAACACGCAGGAGGCTTACCACCGGAATCGAACTCCTCCAGCGAGGGGAATCGGTCCGCCATCGCGACAGGTTAATTTCGGAAGGAGGAAACGGGTATGAAAAGGCTCTGGAGTGAAATATGGCCAGGATATACGTGTTGCACGGGTGTTGTAGTCGGGCAGCAGATTAAATAGGATGCGAGGCTGATGAAGTTGTTCTTGACGAGCCAGGTTGCGCCTGCAGCCAGCCGCGAGGACGGACGCTGCGGTTATTCTAATACAGGGGCACGCTAGTCGATTAATGGGAAGGTGCAACCTGCTTTGCTGCACCTCCCCCCAGCCAAACTCAAATGGCCTCCAAAACATCCAAGCTTCCGAAACTCACACTTCCTCAATTTCTCATCAAAAGCTGCTCCACGAAAAGGTGCTCCAAGAGACGGGAGTTGGTTTTTGTCAGATGAATTATTATCCCAAGCTAGTTTCATTGATAGACTGCACCTGGGAGAACACCAATTCCGTCTCCCCAAGAAGGAAGGCGAACGCCAGGACTCAGTGACACGTAGTGGAGCTCTGAGCTTGAACAAACAAACGATCCGCCAGCTTACCACCTATCGCAAATAAGCAACCAGTTTCAGCAACCAGCCTCACAGCAACTAGCCTCAACTACCAAGTATCGGTATCCAGCATCCAGCAACCAGCAGCCTCATCTTCCTCTCTTACCACTCCGTCCCCATTGGCAATAAGGCCGAAAGACATCAACCCCAAGCAGCTTTCAACAGTCATTCGCTCAGCGAATTGGATCGTTATAGTTCACCATGTCCTATACTCCCGATGCCGTGCTGGCGAAGCTATCAGCTCTCAATGAGAGCCACGAAAGCATTGCGACTGCAGCGCAGTGGATTATGTTCCATCGGTAAGCACAAACACTCACACACACTACGGACACGCACAAAAGCCCTCAGTTTGAACGGAACCATGCGCTGACCCTTTTTCGGCGTAGTCGCCATGCCGACAGCACCGTCCAATTGTGGCTGCAGAGACTTAAAGACTCGCCCAGCCCCAAGCGTCTCAATCTGATCTATCTTGCAAATGGTGAGTTCTGCCAAACTCAGCGCCGCAGCCTTGTCCCGCAAACATGGCCGCCGTCGCCCCGTCACAGCTCGCCAGCCCGCTCGACTTCGAGTTGGTAGTGTCGATACTAATTTGCTGCTCCCTCACAGAGGTAACTCAACAGTCCAAGGCCCGTCATAAGGATGACTTCCTGGTTGCTTTCTCGCCCGTCATTGCAGAGGCTGCGGCTGTCGCCTACAAGGGCGCGCCTGCCGAAGTCCAGAGCAAACTTCGCAGAGTAGTCGATGTGTGGAGAGACAGGGGTATCTTCGAACAGCCAATTCAGGCCGCAGTGGAAGCCCGTATGGATGGTAAGATGCCCGCATCTCGGTTACCCAATGTCCCCGCTGACCTCTCTTCTCAGAACTGGACAAGGCCCGTGGCACAACGAAGACCAGCGCTTTCGGGGGCTCGATCTTCGGTGCCACTCCAGCCGTCCCCCCCGAGCTTAAGGAGCTCATTGCCTCTCAGCAAAGAGTTTCGAAGCACCTTCTCCCAGTTAAGAGCTCATTGAGTACTGCCAATACGGAGTACGACAAGCTCACTGACCCCGCCAGCCCTGTCCCTGCCGCCCCAGTCTATGCCGCACGGCTCAATGGGCTATTGAAGCATCTTGCCAACGCTGAGAGTGCCGTCGCAGAGTCTGTCAAGGCACGCAACGAGCTAGTCGCAGCCCTAGAAAAGATATTGGACTCGAATCGCCAGACTCTCGAAGCGGACGAGGCGCAGCAAAAGGACCTGGCTTCCCGCAAGGCCGCCATCGAGAGCAAGAGGCAGGAAGTCGAACTAACCATCATGCGCAACTTAGCTACCAGCGAGGATGCGCAGTCCCCAGGGGAAGGGCCTTCTGCGAGCCCAGGGCCCGAGCCAGATCGGCCAGAGATGGAGGCATTGACGCCGCCGCCCGCTCAGGAAGACGGCCATGACTTCTACAACAATTCTCAGTCGCATCCAGAAGACGGCACGCTCCGGTCCCCCGTACCGATGCATCCGCACTCCCCTCAGCCGCAGCACACACCCACTTTCCCGTCGTCGGCTCCAGGGATCGAGATGCTCTCGAACATCGCGTCTCAATATCAAGCGGTCCCGCTTGCTGTTAATGGGTCGAACAAGCGCCGGAGAGTCGACTCCGGAGAAGACTTTCCGGACCTTGGTGGAGATGATGGGATAGACGAAGATGTGGCGGAGATGCTTCGCAAGGATAGTAACGGCTCTTGAGTCAGTGGTGACCGGCGTTTGGTTATTTTCTATCATTATATTCACTTCGCGAGGACTATGGCAAAGCCATCCATCTGTCTTGCCCCGTGTGTTATTAAGTAATTATTAGGGGTATGAGTACGGAATGAATGTGAGATGGTGTTAAACTATTAAAGCGCACAAGCTCCCTTGATGGAGCTACCCTGTCCCTGAGTGCCCAGGCCGACATCGCTCACCTTGGTCAGCCAGCTTATCGTGTCTAGAATCATACATACAGGTATGATCGAGACCGATTATAAAGGATGGCTCCTACTAGAGAGATCTTGTCCGGATCTCGCACCTCCCAGAACCGTAAACTCCGTACTACACGCTAATCTCGGAGCCGACACTGAGATTTTCAGAGGAAGCAAACCCTGGGTGAGTGAGTCGGGAGTGCGGCTCACGCCTGTTTGATGACGAAATGGCGCTAGTAACCATAGGGCCGAACTTGCCTGGCTAAAATTATTGTCGGGGGTCGGGACCCTCCTTCCTTTAGCTTCCTTCCTCTCCAGCCAGCCAACGACGTCTCCCCTCAACACCACGGAAAAATGAGCAGATGATAACCATTGCGCATAACAACTCGCTCCCTCGACCATGAGCGCTACCGCTCCCTAAGCGAACCGTCTAGTCATCATGGTTTCGGGGGCCGCACGCCGCGCGCTGCTGCTCCCTCCGCGTGCAATCCGAGCCTCAGCAAATCCTTCACCCGAGCTCTCGGCTCGGTCGCTCAGGACTTCTACAGCACCGGCGGCCCTGCAATTTTCACCACAACCCTCGGTGGGATTATTCCGATCGTTCTCGTCTACCCCCGGACGGCTAGCCCAGCATGCGACTTCACGACCGGTATCGGTCGGCCTTAGCCCCGAGCTACACGGACGACGGGTGCGGCTCGGAGCGCTAGCCGACTCCAGATGGGGCTCCCCCATGTCCCTGCTTCGTCAATTCGCTACGACACGCCATGTTCAACAGGAAATAAAGAGTAGTAAGGCTCCGGTTACGAAGGGGGAGGATCCAGTGGCTGAGGAGCTTAAGGCAGATGAGGAGAAAGAGCCGGAACACCCAGAGCAGCTCGGTTTCCAAAGAAGCAAGAAGGCGGACAAGGCCGCGCATGTCAACATGAGGGCGCGGCTCTCGAAGGAGGGCAAGGGGCAGGACTCCAAGTCTAGCTTCGCCGAGGTCTGGCGCCTTATCAAGGTCGCTCGGCCCGAGGTCAAAGCGCTCGGAATCGCCTTCGTCCTCCTGCTCATCTCGTCCAGCGTTACCATTTCGATCCCGTTTTCCGTGGGCCGGATCTTGGACTTGTCTACGAGCGACCCTTCGGAAGAACCCAGGTTGTTTGGCCTAACGATGCCGCAATTCTTCGCCGGGTTGGGTGTCCTCTTGACTGTCGCTGCGTGCGCCAATTTTGGGAGGATCCTCCTCCTGAGGATCGTCGGCGAAAGAGTCGTCGCAAGGCTGCGGACGCAGCTTTACCGTCGAACTTACGTTCAAGATGCTGAATTCTTCGATGCCAACCGAGTTGGCGATCTGATCTCCCGGCTGAACTCGGACACGGTGGTCGTCGGTAAAAGCATCACTCAGAATGTCTCGGACGGGCTTCGATCCCTCGTCAGCGGCTCTGCTGGCTTTGTAGCCATGGCATGGCTGAGCCCCAAGCTCACCTCGATCATCCTGATCATGTTCCCTCCCATCGCACTTGGCGCGGTCCTATACGGCCGTAGCATCAGGAATGTGAGCCGGCAAATCCAGAAGAACGTGGGCACTCTTATGAAAATTGCGGAAGAGCGGCTAGGAAACGTCAAAACGAGCCAGGCGTTTTCCGGCGAAATCCAGGAAATGCACCGCTACAGCCACCAAGTTCGGAAGATCTTTGCTCTCGGCCGCAAGGAGTCCATCATCTCGGGTACCTTCTTCGCCTCCACCGGCTGGGCGGGAAATATGACAATATTAGCCATGCTGGTAGTTGGTGGGCAGCAAGTCCGATCAGGCGTTATGACCCTCGGCGATCTCACATCCTTCATGATGTATACCGCCTTCGCGGGGTCAAGCTTATTCGGAGTCAGTGGCTTCTATTCGGAGCTGATGAAAGGTGTCGGGGCTGCTAGCCGGCTATTCGAACTCCAAGATAGGAGTCCGGCCATTTCTTCGACCAAGGGAGAGAAAGTCGTGTCTGCTCAGGGACCGATCAAGTTCTCGGATGTCAGTTTCTCGTACCCGACACGCCCAGCAGTAGGGATATTTAACGGTCTCGATTTCGAAATCCCCTCGGGCAGCAACGTGTGCATAGTCGGCCCCTCTGGAGGAGGAAAGTCGACGGTCGCCGCGCTTCTACTTCGCTTCTACAACCCGACTTCTGGAACCATAACAATAGACGGCGCGGACATCACCAAGATGAATGTGAAGTCTCTTAGGCGGCGGATCGGCATGGTCGCCCAAGAGCCCGTGCTATTCTCCGGGTCAGTGGCTGAGAACATAGCCTACGGGAGACCAAATGCGAGCAGATACGACATCATCAATGCCGCCCAGAAGGCGAACTGTGGGTTCATCAGCGACTTCCCCGACGGCCTAGAAACACAGGTCGGCGCACGGGGCGCGCAGTTATCGGGTGGCCAGAAGCAGCGCATTGCGATTGCACGAGCACTCCTGAAGGACCCGGATATCCTCATCCTCGACGAGGCGACTTCTGCTCTCGACGCTGAGTCGGAGACGCTGGTTAACGCGGCGCTGGCGGAACTCCTGAAGGGTCGGAGGACAACCATCTCCATTGCCCACCGGCTATCAACCATCAAGCGCTCCGACAAGATCATTGTCCTGTCCAACGCGGGTACCGTTGCCGAAGTCGGCAGCTACGCCGAGCTGAGCGCGAACCCGGAGAGCGCATTCAGCAGGCTCATGGAGTGGCAGATGAGCGGTGTCGAGATCCCGGTTGAGAAAAGACACGCGGCAAATCCCCACGTCACGGAGGCGGATGTGATCGAGGAGGATCTGGAGGATGAGCTAGACGAGGAGCTAGAGAAGGAGGGTGATGTCGACGAACCGCAGACCACGAAGAAGGACAACCGAGATTAAAGTGAACATGTCCCACTTTGAGCAGAAAATATGTCGCATGGAACCCCGGTTTATATCCCTCCGGGGTGGCGTGGGATGTTAGTTGTGACAGCGGCATAACATGTCTTACCTAACAGCGAAGGTCCGGTGAGGCTTACCCAAGGGTGACAGCAAGCTGTGTGTGCTGCCGACCGAACGCAGCGTTTTGTATGTATACCTACAATAGAATGAGGGCATAGAGGCACTCCACTCGACCAGGGAGATCAGGGAGTTATTATACAGGGAAACAGGCGACCACCGCGCCGACGGGCTCGCCACTACACAACCACCACGCGCGTGTCGAACACTCGCCGCCGCGAAGATATCAACACATACTTTTTTGAATTATAATACATTCAGTTTTTTTGTACAGCTTCAAATGTTGCCAGGTGTCTACGCAGATCCGGTATGTATTACGTCAAAAACGGGGGGGGCCACACACCCCAGCTGACTCTCGCGTGACCACCCCAAACCCCCCGAATGCGCGACTTAGCTCCGCGATGATGGAATTCCCGCAAGCCTTGGCCGCTTGGCCGGAACCGTCAACGGGGGGCCGAAGCATTTGCCAGGAGCGATCCCCCACAAAAAGCCACCCGTGTTCGCCGGCAGGCCGATGTGGGGCCCGAATAGCCCATTTATGGAGGGGCCAGACCGAATGCCAGCTACGTAGTACAGTGCGTGTGCGCTTGCCGGGCGGTGCAGGCGTACCCCACCATGCAGGGCTCTCAGAACGGCAAAAAAAAAAATGAGAAAAGTTTTGATGCCCCTCCCGTTGTCCGATTGACGGAACTGGGTCATTGTTTCTTTAACGTGGGATTGAGTGGGCAACCAAAAGATATTGCCCGCATAAGCCCCCCCATTGTTAAGGGTGCATCTTTGCCGGCGCGCTCTGGACAACAGAAGCGCCTTACTTTAAATAGACCGTCCGCTGGTCTTACTTCTCGGGGCTCGTCCCTCTGTCTTTATCTGTTCCCCGGCTTGGCTGACGGGGATCTCTCCTTGACTGCCCCTCTGCCCCTCCCTCTCCCCCAAGTCGACGATACATACCTCCCTTCATACTCCCACACAACGACCAACACCACATCTAAGGGGCCCCCAATTCCTGTATTTTGACATATTAAACTCTTTTTAAGCATACTTTTTACTGTTGGCTTAAAACCGGCGTGCAAGCCTGTCATTGCTGCATTAGTATAGACCTCGGTTAGGTCTGTCTCAAGTGAGACTGCGAGTCATCATGACCAGGAAGCTGTTGCGAAATACGAGCCCCAGCGGCTGGATTATCCAGAAGTTTGGCGGCACCAGTGTTGGAAAGTT
>Ga0164242_10007785_pt1 | contig 11699 bp, 12 predicted proteins | sample OricomgcompostMG_FD_108783 | JGI IMG/M metagenome (GOLD analysis project Ga0164242, IMG submission 108783) | Miracle-Growth compost microbial communities from Emeryville, California, USA - Original compost - Miracle growth compost (MG) ... | reverse complement strand
TGGTGGCGCTGGCGCTGGGCACCACCGATCTGGTGTTCGCGATGGACTCCATTCCGGCCATCTACGGCCTGACCCGCCAGCCGTATCTGGTGTTCACCGCCAACGTATTCGCCCTGATGGGGCTGCGCCAGCTCTACTTCATCCTCGGCAAGCTGCTGAACCGGTTCGTGTATCTGTCCAAGGGCCTGGCCCTGATCCTGGGGTTCATCGGGGTGCGGATGGTGTTGCACGCGCTGCGCACCAACGAGGTGTGGTTCATCCACGGCGGCCGCAACTTCAACGTCCCGGAGATCCCCACACCGGCGAGTCTGGCGGTCATCGTGGCCGTCCTGGTGCTGACGACCGCGGCCAGCTTGTACCGGACCCGTGGAATCCAGGCCAGCTCGTCACCGGAGTGAGAAGACCGGGAGCGAGGGCGCCGCACGACGCAGGTCGTCATCGCTGGACTGCGGTGTCAGTCCCGCCATGTGCCCTTTGACCTGCCAGTACCACCGTTGCAGGTAGGCGCGCAGCAACGCCGGCTTGACGTCGTCGGCGACTTCGGTGGCCCGGGCCAGGGTGGGACGCCACCGCGGTCCGAGCTGCACCTGGCCGGCGGCCCGCAGATTACGGACCCACTCGGTGTCGCCGCGCGGCGCGACGACGTAGTCCACCCCGTCGACGGTCAACACGTTGACCACGACGCCGCGGGGCTTTCCGGTCTTGCGGCCGCGGACGGCGAGCGCGCGGGTGCCGGCGATGCTGATCCCCGCTTCGGCGAGCCGGCGGATGATCGCGTTGGCGAATCGGGCCGGGGCGCTCGGCGGGGCGTATCGGATGGTCATCTCCGGTCCCTCCGTTATGAGAGCAGCGCTCTCGTTTGACCGTGATCCTGACACGGCCGGCCGGCAAAAACAAGAGCAGTGCTCGCGAATCTGGCAGACTCGCCCGGTGGGCAAACGACAGGAGTCGCGGGAGCGAATCGAGGCGCAGATCATCGAGGTCGGGCGGCGCCATCTGTTGACCCACGGGGCGGCGGGGCTGTCACTGCGTGCCGTCGCGCGCGAGGTGGGCCTGGTCTCGTCGGCGGTCTACCGCTACGTGAGCAGTCGCGACGAGTTGCTCACGCTGCTGCTGGTGGACGCCTATTCCGATCTGGCCGACACGGTCGACGCCGCCCGCACCTCGGCGACGGCGCCGTCGTGGCACGACGACATCGTCGCGATCGCCCACGCCGCGCGGGACTGGGCGCTGGAGCATCCGGCCCGCTGGGCGTTGCTGTACGGCAGCCCGGTTCCGGGTTATCACGCGCCGGCTGAACGCACCGTCGCCCCGGGCACCCGAGTCGTACGCGCGTTCTTCGACGCGGTCGCCGACGGCATCGCCGCCGGAGCGATCGCCTCGGTGAACCGCGTTGCGGCGCAACCGTTGTCAGCGGATTTCGGCCGGGTTCGCGAGGAATTCGGCTTCGCCGGCGACGACGCGGTCGTCGCGAAATGCTTCCTGCTGTGGGCCGCCGTAGTCGGCGCGATCAGCCTGGAAGTGTTCGGCGGGTACGGCGCCGACACGCTGACGCAACCGCGGGCGGTGTTCGACGCCCAGCTCGGTCTGCTGCTGCAGGTGTTCGCCCGGCGCCCGGATTAAGCGCTGAACCGCCGGATCAGTGACCCGAGGTCTTGAACCGTTCGATCGAACGGGAGACCTCGGCTTCGGCCTCGGCGCGGCCCACCCAGTCGGCGGCCTTGACGAACTTGCCCGGCTCGAGGTCCTTGTAGTGCACGAAGAAGTGCTTGATCGCGTCCAGTTCGTGCGACGCAACGTCGCCGATGTCGGCGATGTGGTCCCAGCGGTGGTCACCGGCCGGCACGCACAGCACCTTGTCGTCGCCGCCGGCCTCGTCGGTCATCCGGAACATGCCGACCGGGCGCGCCTCGACGATCACCCCGGGGAACACCGACTGGGGCAGCAGCACCATGGCGTCCAGCGGGTCGCCGTCCTCGCCGAGGGTGTCCTCGATGAAGCCGTAGTCGGTGGGGTAGCCCATCGGCGTGTACAGGTAGCGGTCGAGTTTGACCCGCCCGGTGGCGTGGTCGACCTCGTACTTGTTGCGCTGGCCCTTGGGGATTTCGATGGTCACGTCGAATTGCACGCCGCACAGTCTAGAGCGGGCCGGAATCATGCTCCGACCCTGCCCGTCCGGCACAATTGGCCCCGACAGGCAGGAGAGACATGGACTCCACTCGGTGGCGACACAGCAGGACCCATCTGGGCATTGCGGCCGCGGTACTGGCGCTGGCCGCCGCCGTGGTGGCAGTGGCCGTGGTCGTGCTCCCCGACGAGTCCGGTGCCGGTGCACACGCCGTGCCGCCGGCGCCGATGGCGACCGCCCAACCAGGGGTGGTGCCGGTCGGCGACGACGCCCCGATCCCGACCGGCAGCGCCCTGGCGGCAGCGATGTCGGCTGCGCTGGCCGACCCCAACCTGGGCCGGCTCACCGGCCGGATCACCGACGCGCTGACCGGCAAGGCGCTGTGGACGCAGCAGGAAGACCTGCCGATGCAGCCGGCGTCGACCAACAAGGTGCTCACCGCGGCGGCCGCGCTGCTGGCGCTCGACCTCGGCGCCCGGGTCACCACCCGGGTGATCACCGGTGACCAGCCCGGCGTGGTGGTGCTGGTCGGCGGCGGCGACCCGACCCTGTCCACCGCCGACGTCGGGCAGGACACCTGGTACCGCGAGGCGGCCCGGATCAGCGACCTGGCCGACCAGGTCCGCCGCAGCGGGGTGACGCCCACCGAGATCCAGGTCGACACGTCGGCGTTCAGCGGCCCGAGCATGGCACCGGGCTGGGATCCCGACGACATCGACGGCGGCGACATCGCCCCGATCGAGTCGGTGATGGTCGACGGCGGCCGCATCCAGCCGACCACCGTGGAGTCCCGGCGCTCGCTGACCCCGGCGCTGGACGCCGGGCAGGCGCTGGCCGCTGCGCTCGGTGTCGACACCGACAAGGTCAGCATCGCGACCGCGTCGGTGACCGGACGCGAACTGGGCGCGGTCTCCTCGGCGCCGCTGGTGGTGCGGCTGGGCGAGATGATGAACGCCTCGGACAACGTGATGGCCGAGTGCATCGGCCGGGAGGTGGCGGCGGCGATGGGCCGGCCGCGGTCTTTCGCCGGTGCCGTCGACGCGGTGACCAACCGGCTGGCCACCGCCCACATCGCGGTCAGCGGGGCCACGCTGATGGACTCCAGCGGGCTGTCCGTCGACGACCGGTTGACGGCGCGCACGCTGGACGCGGTGGTACAGGCGGCGGCCGGTCCGGACCAGCCGGAGCTGCGGCCACTGCTGGACATGCTGCCGGTCGCCGGTGGCAGCGGCACCTTGTCCGATCGGTTCCTCAACCCGAAGACCGGGCGCGGGGCGGCCGGCTGGCTGCGCGCCAAGACCGGCTCGCTGACCCGCACCAACGCGCTGGCCGGGATCGTGACCGACCGCGACCGCCGGGTGCTGACGTTCGCGTTCATCTCCAACGATGCCGGGCCGACCGGGCGCACCGCGATCGACGCGCTGGCCGCGGTGCTGCGGACCTGCGGATGCGGATGACCGAGCTCGACATCGGGCGCGCGGTGGACTGGGGGTTCGCCGCGACGGTCGGCAGCTGGCTGGCGCGTCCGGCGCCGCCGATGACCGACTACACCCGCGAGCAGGTGATCGGCGACCTGCACCGCAGCGCTGCGGCTGCCGAACCGCTGGTGCGTGAGGTGACCGGGCTCGGTGTCGGCGGCCCGGTGCCCGAGGCGCGCGTCCTGGATCGGCCGCAGTGGATCGCTGCCGCCGCCGAGTCGATGCGGTTGATGACCGGCGGCACCGAGAAGTCCGTCGGGTTCATCAGCGGCCGGCTGGCCGGCGCGCAGACCGGTGCGCTGCTGGCGTTCGTCTCCTCGGGCATCCTCGGCCAGTACGACCCCTTCTGCGCCGAGGGTGGGGCGCTTTTGCTGGTGTATCCCAACGTGATCGCCATCGAGCGGCAGCTGCGGGTGACCCCGGCCGACTTCCGGTTGTGGGTGTGCCTGCACGAGGTCACGCACCGGGTGCAGTTCTCGGTGAATCCGTGGCTGCCCGGCTACATGTCGGACGCACTGGCGGTGCTGACCGGCGATGCCAGCCCGGACGTTCTCGAGGTGGTGGGCCGGCTGACCGACTATCTGCGGGGCCGCCGTGACGACGCCGGGCCGTCGGGAATCCTGGGGCTGGTGCGCGCCGTGCAGTCCGAGGAGCAGCGCGCCGCCCTGGACCAGCTGCTGACGCTGGGCACGCTGCTCGAGGGGCACGCCGACCACGTGATGGACGCGGTCGGGCCGGCGGCGGTGCCGTCGGTGGCGACGATCCGGAGCCGCTTCGAGGAACGTCGTCAGCGCAGCCAACCGCCGCTGCAACGGTTGTTACGGGCGCTGATGGGCCTGGACGCCAAGCTCAGCCAGTACACCCGCGGCAAGGCGTTCGTCGACGCCGTGGTCGGCCGGGTCGGCATGGACCGGTTCAACGCGGTCTGGTCGGGCCCGCAGGCCCTGCCGCTGCCCGCCGAGATCGAAGAGCCGCAGCGGTGGATCGATCGGGTGCTGTAGCCCGGCTGCGTGCCGCGCTGGTGGGGTTCGCCGAGCAGCAGTTGCCCGATGCGGCCCGCTGGTGTGTGGCGCTGTCCGGTGGGCCGGACTCGCTGGCCCTGACCGCCGTTGCCGCGGCCGAGCGGCCCACCACCGCGCTCATCGTCGACCACGGCCTGCAAGCCGGTTCGGCGCAGGTGGCCGATCTCGCACGCCGCCAGGCCCTCGAATTGGGATGCGTTGCCGCGCAGGTTATCTCGGTGACCGTCGGGGCCGAGGGTGGTCCGGAGGCGGCGGCGCGCACCGCCCGCTACGCCGCCCTGGACGGCGCCCGCGAGGAGGCCTCAGTGCTGCTGGGCCACACCCTGGACGATCAGGCCGAGACGGTGCTGTTGGGGCTGGGCCGCGGCTCGGGGCCGCGCTCGATGGCCGGGATGCGTCCCTACGACCCGCCGTGGTGCCGGCCGCTGCTGGGGGTGCGCCGCGAGCTGACCCGGGACGCCTGCGCCGAGCTGGGCTTGACCCCCTGGCTCGATCCGCACAACAGCGATCGGCGCTTCACCCGGGCGCGGCTGCGCGCCGAGGTGCTGCCGCTGCTGGAAGACGTGCTCGGCGGCGGGGTGGCCGAGGCCCTGGCCCGCACCGCGACCGCGCTGCGGGAGAACACCGAGCTCATCGATGCGCTGGCCGACCAGGCGCTGCCCGAAGCCACGGCCGGTGCCGGGCCGGCCGTCCTGGACACCGCCCAGCTGGCGGCGCTGCCCGGGCCGGTGCGTCGCGCGGTGATCCGGCGCTGGCTGCTGGCCGGCGGCGGCCGCGGGCTGACCGACCTGCAGATCCGTGCGGTGGAGCGACTGGTCACGCAGTGGCGCGGACAGGGCGGCGTGGCGGTCGGCTCCGAGCTGCGCGGCGCGCGGCTGTTCGCGGTCCGCGGCGACGGCCTGTTGCGGCTGCGCCGGGAACCGACCTGAGCATCCGGCGTGATTTTGCGCGGTGGGAGTTGGTTGTCGAACATCACCCATGGCACGCTGTGCTGGTGGCTGCGTTCTCGCCGGGGGAGACACCCGAGTCGTACGCGGGGGACATCAAATCGGTGCTGCTGACCGAGCAGCAGATCCGGACCCGCACCGCCGAGCTCGGTGCGCAGATCGCCGCCGACTACGCCGAGGGTCGCGACCGCGCCGAAAGCTCAGACCTGCTGCTGATCACCGTGCTCAAGGGCGCGGTGCTGTTCGTCACCGACCTGGCCCGGGCGATCCCGCTGCCCACCCAGTTCGAGTTCATGGCGGTCAGCTCCTACGGGTCCTCCACGTCGTCGTCGGGAGTGGTGCGCATCCTCAAGGACCTCGACCGCGACATCAGCAACCGTGACGTGCTGATCGTCGAGGACGTCGTCGACTCCGGCCTGACCTTGTCGTGGTTGCTGCGCAATCTGGCCGCCCGGCGGCCCCGGTCGCTGCGGGTCTGCACGCTGCTGCGCAAACCCGACGCGGCGCGCGCCGGCGTGGACATCGCCTACGTGGGCTTCGACATCCCGAACGACTTCGTGGTCGGCTACGGCCTGGATTACATCGAGCGCTACCGCGACCTGCCCTACATCGGCACCCTGGATCCGCGGGTGTATCAGAGCTGAAACCGGCTTGGGGTCCGCCGACGCGCGGTCGCCTTAGAGCAGCTCCCAGGTCGCGGTCACCGAGAAGCCCACGGTCTGCTGGCCGGGCTCCATCGGGGGCGCGGCGGCCATCGCGCGGGGCGCCGGCATCCCCACCGGCGTCGGCGGCGGCGTGCCGCCGGCCACCTCCGAGATCGAGATCACCCGGCCCAGGTGCAGGCCGGACAGGTGCGCGTACTGCTCGGCGCGGTCCTTGGCGTCGTTGAAGGCCCGCTCGCGGGCATCGCGCACCAGCTGCGAATCGTCCTCGATGGAGTAGCTCACCCCGTTGATCCGGGTGGCGTCGCCGCCGGCCCGCACGATCACCGCCAGCACCTGGGAGGCCGAGTCCCGCTCGACCTTGACCCGGATCGTGTTGCCGGCCCGGTACCCGGTGATGCTCGACGACCCACCCGACTCGGAGCCACCGTACTGCGGCTGCAGGCTGACGCCGGTGGTGCTGATGTCCTTGCGGTCCACCCCGGCGTCCAGCAGTGCATCGATCACCGCCTGCTGGCGCTCGCTGGTCTGATTCATCGCGCTGGTGACGTCGCCGGCGATGAACTCGATGCCCGCTTCGGTGGTCAACGTGTCCGGAACACCCTGCACCTCACCGGATCCGACGACGGTCACCTGCCGGGGCAGGTCAGCGCCGACGCCGCCCGGCGCCGCGTCGCAGCCGGCCGTCGCGACGCCAGCCAGGCCGGCCAGGGCCAGCGTCATCGACCAGCGGAGGACCTTCCGGGCGCTGCGTGTCGGCATGAGTGGCACCCTAGCGGAGACGATTACCGGTCTGCGCGGAAGTACGATGCGGCACACTGAGGCGATGACCGTTGCGCCCGCCCGGGCACTGTCCAGCGCGATCGAAGCCTTCGCCGGGCAGGTGTACTTCGCCCCGGAGTGTCACCGCGGCTACGCGGCGCTGGGTTTTGCGCCCAGTCGCGCAACGTCGCGTGGTGTCGAGAGGCCGGACGGGCCGGCCTACTTCTGCAGCCGCGGCTCGGCGCTGGGGCAGGCGCCCGGCGAGGTGGTAGCCGCGGCATTCGCGGTGTTCAACCCGGCGGTGGTGGTGCCGGCGGTCGCCTACGGCTGGACGCTCACCGACGCGCCGACCATCCGCGCGGCCCGCACCGAGGGCTCGGTGGCCCAGCTGCGCCGGGTCCTCGGTGCGGCCCCCGACGGTCTTGATCGCGCCCTAGCGCTGCTGCGCCGCGCGGTCGACGGGCTCTCGGTGGCCGGTAAGCCGCTGTTCGCCGGGCTGGTGGCCGAGGGGCTGGTCGGCGACCCGCTCACCGACGCCTGGCAGCTGGCCGACCAACTGCGTGAATACCGCGGTGACGCGCACGTGAACGCTTGGACGGCAGCAGGATTCGACGGTGTCGAGATCGGTCTGATCACCGAGCTATACCGAGGATTCCCGCCGCGCAGCTACGTCCGGAGCCGGGCCTGGGCCGACGACGAACTCAGTGCCGGTGAGGACCGGCTGGCGCAGCGGGGCCTGGTCCGCGGCGGCGTCCTCACCGATGCCGGACGGGCGTGCCGCGAGTCGGTCGAGACGGCCACCGACGCGGTCTGCGCCCCGATCCTCGCCAACCTCGGTGATGATCTGGGCGAATTGGTCGAGCTGGTCGGCGGGTGGTCGAAGCGGCTCCGCGACGCCGGCGCCTTCCCCTAGCGGCGGGCCGCCGCCGGTGATTGACCTAAGGTGTGACCAGGATCTTGCAGTGCCGGTCGGGGTCAGCCAGATCGTCGAACGCCGCCCCGACACCGTCGAGCCCGACTTCGCCGGTGATCAACGGCGCCACATCGATTCGTCCCTCGGCGATGGCCTGCAGCGACGCGGCGAATTCCGCCGGCTCGTAGGCGAACACGAACTGCATGCTGATCTCCTTGGTGATACCGAAGAACGGGTGCACGGTATCGGGTTCCATGCAGACCCCGGCGACGACCAGCCGGCTGCCGACCGGCGCGCGCCGCAGCACGTCGTCGATGATGCCCGGCACGCCGACCGCTTCGAAGATCACCTTCGGTGTGACCGTGTCGAACGGCGAGCCCTGCGCCGGGTCCAGTGACCGGTGCGCCCCCATCACCGTCGCGAGGTCACGCCGGGCCCGCGAATAATCGGCGGCCACAACGTCTTCCACGCCGCGGGTGCGCAGCGCGGCGATGATCGCCAGCCCGATCGGGCCGCAACCCAGCACCAGCGCAGTCTCGCCGGGGGTGATGCCGGACTTGTTGACCGCGTGCAGTCCCACCGCCATGGGTTCGGTCAGCGCGGCGTGGCGGTGATCCAGACCGTTGGGGATCGCTAGTAGCAGCGGAGCCGAAAGCAGCATCTTCTCGGCGTAGCCGCCGATGGTGGTGTTGGAGTACACGATCGGCTCAATACCTTTGGCGGCCAGCAGAACCGGAATCGACGTCACCGGCGTCCCCGCGGCAAAGGTGTCGGTGCCGGGCCCGGCCTCCAGCACCCGCGCGCTGAACTCGTGTCCCATGAAGATGTCGGCGCCCAGGCCGACCGATGCGCTGGCCGACGGGCTGCCCGACATGGATTGTGTTGCGGCCAGCACCTGATCGCCGTGCGCGGCGAAGTGCAGGTCCGAACCGCAGATCCCGCACGCGGTCACCTCGACCAGCACCTGGCCCGGGCCGGGCGTCGGCTCCGGAACGTCGTCGCGGTAGACCATGCGCCCGTCGCGCAGCACCGCGGCCCGCATCAACGCGGCCCGGTTTCGCTCGTGTGTTCCACGACGGCGTTCTTGATCGCCTCGCCAGCTCGGCCGAACAACGTGTCGCGCATGCCCTTGGCCCATTCGTGCGATGCCCGGGGCGCGCTGAGCTGCCCCTTGAAGTGCGGAATCACCTTGCGGGCCAACAGTTCGTAGCTGTGGTAGGTGGCCGCCGGAGACGCCCAGTCGTGGCCGAGGAACAGCAGGGTGCCGAAACCGCCGGAGCGCTCCAGCAGGTCGGTGATGTGTTCGATCGCGTCGTCGGGGGTGCCGATGCAGCAGCTGCCGGCCGCAGCGTAGGCCTCGACGAACTCCCGCGGTGACTGCGATTCGCCCTCGACCGAGCTGGCCAGTGGGACGAACCCCGCGGCGCCGAAGTAGTTCGCGAAATCCTGCAGGCCGTAGGTGCAGTCCTCCAGGGCCTGATCGCGGGTGTCGGCGACGTGCATGATGCTCAGCACCCGCCAGTCCGCCCGGTCGGGTTCGTCGCGGCCGGCCTTGGCGGCCTGCTCACGCACCACCTCCCAGGCGCTTTCGATGGCGGCAAAGCCGCCCGGGATCGACATCGACAGCGACAGCAGCGAGGTGCCCAGCGCACCGGCCAGCCGCGGGCCCGACGGGGAAACCATGGCCGCCGTAGAGACCTCCGGGTACGGCCAGGTGTAGGGCCGGATGTGCAGGGCGGCGTCACGCAAGGTGAACCAGTCCGAGTGGCGGGTGATCAATTCGCCGGGCTCGGCCCGGAACAACGCCAGGATCGCCTCCAGGGACTCCTGCATCATCCGGCGCTGCTCGACGGGGTCGATACCCATCATGTGGGCGTCGGTGGGCAGGGCGCCCGGCCCGGCGCCGAACATCACCCGGCCGCGGGTCAGGTGGTCCAGCAGCACCCAGCGGTCAGCCACCATCAGCGGGTGGTGATAGGGCAGCGAGACCACGCCGGTACCGAGCCGGATGTGTTTGGTGCGTTCGGCGGCCGCGGCGATGAACACCTCGGGGCAGGCGATCAGCTCGTAGCCACCCGAGTGGTGTTCGCCGAACCAGGCTTCGTCGAAACCCAGCCGGTCCAGGGCGACCACCCGTTCTAGGTCGTATTCCAGCGCGACCGTAGGGGATTGACCGAGCGCGTGAAACGGGGTGATGAAGACCCCGAAACGCAGCGGCGCGGTCGTCATGACACCCGTCCAGACGGCACGGCCGCCAGGAACTCCAGCAGCGCCGCATTGACCTCGTCGGGCCGTTCCTGCTGCAGCCAGTGGCCGGCGCCGTCGATCATCACCTCCCGGTAGGGACCGGTCACCAGTTCGGTGGCCCGGTCGCGGCGGGTGAAAGCCAGCACCGGGTCGGCGGTTCCGGCGATGAACAGGGCCGGCACGTCGATGGTGGCCGAGGGCGCAGTCGCCATGATCTCCCAATTGCGGTCGAGGTTGCGGTACCAGTTCAGCCCGCCCGTGAAACCGGTCCGGGTGAACTCGGCGATGTAGTGGTCCAGCTCGTCGGTGCTGATCCAGTCCGGCAGGGCGGCCGGCTCGGGCAGCCGCTCGATGAAGCCCATCGGCCCGGGCGCCGCCATCCGCGCGCCCGCGTCGGCGTCGGCCGGGCGCAGGCCGCCGATCATCCGGCGCATGGTGCGCGCCGGGTCGGAGTCCAGTTCCGCATCGGCGACCCCGGGTTGCTGGAAATAGAGCATGTAGAAGAAGTTCTCACCGAAGATGCTGCGGAACGCGGCCGTCGGCGGAATCTGGGGGCGCGGCACCGGCGGGACGCTGAGCCCCACCACAGCGGACACCCGGTCGGGGTGCAGTTGTGCGGCGCTCCACGCCACCGGGGCGCCCCAGTCGTGACCGATCCAGACCGCACGGTCGGCGCCGACGTCGTCGAGCAGGCCGACCAGGTCGCCGGTCAATGCGGCCATGTCGTAGGCCTCGAGCTCCTTCGGGCGCGTCGAGCCGCCGTAGCCGCGCTGATCGGGGGCCAGCACATGAAAGCCGGCGTCGGCCAGCGCCGGGATCTGATGTCGCCAGGAGTAGGCCAGTTCCGGAAAGCCGTGTGCCAGCAGCACCACCGGGGCGCCGCGCTCACCGGCCTCGGTGACCCGCAGGGTCACGCCGTTGGTATCGACAATGCGCTGGGTTATACCGACCACGATCTCACCAAAGCACAACCGGCGTCCCGCGGAGATGGGATTGCCCGGCCTTAACACACGGGACGGTAGCCTGAACATGCCCAGCTGCATGTACTGGAAGGATTTGGGGCCGAGTTCGGCCGATGCCTGATGAATCGCAAAAACGTGATCCGCACCATCACCGCGATCGCAGTGGTGCTGCTGCTCGGTTGGTCGTTCTTCTATTTCAGTGACGACACCCGCGGATACAAACCGGTCGACACCTCGGTCGCGGTGGCCCAGATCCACAGCGGCAACGTCAAGAGCGCCCAGATCGACGACCGTGAGCAGCAGCTGCGGCTGGTCCTGAAGAACCCGCTGACCAGCGTCGAGGTGTCCGACAAGGGCGCCAAGGCGGCCAAGCCGGGCAAGGCCGAGAAGGTCGACAAGCTGATCGCCAAGTACCCGACCGGGTACGCGGTCCCGCTCTACACCGCGCTGACGGCCAAGAAGGCGGAGATCAACACCGTCGTCAACCAGGGCAGCGTGCTGGGCTCGCTGCTGATCTACCTGCTGCCGATGCTGTTGCTGATCGGGCTGTTCGTGATGTTCTCCCGGATGCAGGGCGG
>Ga0164242_10007784_pt1 | contig 11700 bp, 11 predicted proteins | sample OricomgcompostMG_FD_108783 | JGI IMG/M metagenome (GOLD analysis project Ga0164242, IMG submission 108783) | Miracle-Growth compost microbial communities from Emeryville, California, USA - Original compost - Miracle growth compost (MG) ... | reverse complement strand
GTCGAACGCCGTGTAGAGGCCGTGGTTCGCGGTGCCCGTGCGCAGGTACTGCTGGGCGTAGAACGGCACGCCGACGACGATCTTGTTCGCGGGCACGCCGTTGAGCAGGTAGTACGCGACCGTCCCGGCGGTGTTCCACGTGAGGTTGCGCGCGTTGGCGTCGCGCGGGTCGGGGGTGAACAGCGTGTTGGGCGCCGCCTTCGGGCCGCTCGGCACGTTGAAGTCGTACGTCATCACGTTGTCCCAGTCGAGGTACTTCGTGAGGTCTCGCAGCTCGTAGTACTTCGTCGAGCTCGTGGCGGCCGGCAGGGCCGCGGTCAGCAGGTAGTGCTTGCCGGTCGTCGCGCCGTACGCGTCGAGCTGCTTGCGGAACTCGGCGGCCAGCAGCGTCGCGTTGTGCCGGTCGGCGGCGCTCACGTTCTCGTTGCCGCCCGCGACCTGCGTCGGGTACTCCCAGTCGCTGTCGATCCCGTCGAACAGCCCCGCCGCCGCACCCGGGCCGCCCGCGCTCTCCGGCCAGCCGCCGCCGGGCAGGTCGCCCTTGACGAACGTGTCGATGCACGCCGCGACGAACGAGTGCCGCAGCGCGGGTGTCGAGGCGAGCGTCGAGAACCAGGTCGACTTCGTCCAGCCGCCCAGCGAGATCTCGACCTTGAGCCCCGGGTGCGCGGCCTTGAGCTTGCGCAGCTGGTTGAAGCTCCCGAACAGGTGCTGGTCCGGGTTCGCCGGGTCGTCCGCGACGCCGTCGACCGTCTGGCCGGCCGCGTAGACCTGCTGGTAGTCGGCCCACGGGTCGAGCACGCCGCAGCTCGCGGCGCCGGTGGCCGGGTCGTAGCCCGGGACGCCGAAGGCGTACTGGATGACGTTGAGCTGGTCCGCCGGGATGTCCTTGACGAAGTACCCGCGGCCGTAGACGTCCCAGTCGGCGAAGTACGCCGTCACGACCTTGCTCGGCACGTCGCTCGGGGGCTTGGCGGAGGCCTGCGCGGGCAGGGGCGCCGCGATCGCGAGGCCGACGACCACGGCAGCTGCGGTGACGGCGGAGACGGACGTCCGACGGGAACGGCGCATGTGGCACTCCTGGCTCTGAAGGTCTGACGGGATATGTAAGGAGTCCTACCTAATTCCGATATCCCCACCCTAAGTCCCACAGACCGGGCGGCGTCAAGACTTCGCGACCGGCGGCGGCAGCCGCGGCGCCGGCAGGGCGCGGTCCTCGCTACAGTGGCGCCCACCGGTGATGGATCCCGCCGAGGCCGCCAGGCCTGAACCGCCGCACCCGGCTGATGGTTCCTGTCCAGCGAGGACGGGAGCCGCCATGCCTGCGTTCGAGAGACTGCTCGTCGTCAGGCACGGTGCGTGCGCCTACGAGGCCAGCGGACGACCGCCGGGCCTCGTCGACAGCGAGCTGACGCCCGAGGGCGAGGCCGCCGCGGAGGCGGCCGCAGCGGTCGTCGCGGCGCAGCCGTGGGCCGTGCACGAGGTGCTGTCCTCGCCGCTCGAGCGGGCGGCGCGGACGGCCCGCGCGATCGCCCGCACGTGCCCGGGGCGCCCGCCCGTGCGGGCGATGTGGCAGCTCGCCGACCGGCACGTGGGCCGGCTGTCGGCCGACGGCCTCCTCGCGCACGACGCGGCGGACGCCCTCGACGCCGCACCCCCGGGCCTGAGCACCGACGACCCGCTCTGGTGGCCGGTGTCGACCGCGCTGCAGCAGTGGCCGTCGCGGTACCGCCCGGAGGCCGAGTCGCTGGCCGACGTGCTCGCGCGCGTCCGTGCGCTGTGGACGCACCACCTGTACGCCCGGCCCGGCACGGGAGCGGTGGTCCTCGTCTCGCACGACGTCCCGCTGCGCGCGCTGCGCGTCGTCGTCGAGGGTCTCTCGGACGACGCCATGCGGACCGTCGGCCTGCGCCCGGGCCAGGTGCTGGCGTACGACTTCGCGGGCGGCGAGCTCTCCGCCGTCACCCACCTGCGCCCGGGCACGCACGAGGACGCCACCGGGCACTGAGGCAGCGCCGCGCACGGCGCGGCCCGGGCCAGTACGGTGAGGCCAGGCGATGGATCCCGCCCGAGCGACGTCCGCTCGAACCGCCCCTCGGCTGATGGTTCCTGTCTCGTCGAGCGTCGGCGGGCAGGAGGCTGCCCGCGAGAGGTGGCCAGCGTGCCCGGTTCCCCCGTTCCGCAGCCCCACGTCGAGCGGATGGTCCCGTTCACCGGGCACCCCCTCGTGGTCGGGGTCGTCCCGGGCCAGGACGCGCTGGTCGTCCGCACCGCCGCGTCGCTGGCCGGCGCCCTGCGGGTGGCCGTCTACTTCGCCTACGTCGACGCCGGCCGCTTCACGGTCGAGGAGCACCCCGACGGCACCGTGACGCACGCCGCCATCGACCCGGACTCCAGCGACGACGACTGGCGCGAGACCGACGAGCTGATCCGCGCACAGCTCGCCGAGTCGCTGCGCGACGACGACCTCTCGTGGGACTTCCGGTATCTCGCCGGCCGGCCGGACCGCGCGCTCACCCATCTGGCGCGCACCGTCGACGCGGCGGCGTTCGTCGTCGGGACGCGCGCCCCCGGGACGGGGCACCGGGTGCGGGAGCTCCTCGAAGGCTCGGTGGCCGCGCACCTCACGCACCATCAGCACCGGCCCGTGGTCACCGTCCCGCTCGCGGTGGTCGACTGGAGGGAGATCCCCGCACCCTGGGGCCGGTGACGGGAGCGACGCCGTCGCGAGGCGGCCAGGGCCCCTGCTCGAACCCCGGCCGCCCGCCCACCCGGAGCCCTACCTGACGGCGACGCCGCCGCTGTGGACCCGGCGGATCGTGGTCGTGCGCTGGAGCTCGGTGACGCAGTCGAAGCACTGCATGGTTCCTCCTCAGAGCGTGGTGGTCAGGCCGAACCCCGCGGTGGCCGCGGCCACCGTGAGGACGAGGGTGCCGAACGCGTTCAGCGACGCGCGGCGCAGGTCGCCCGCCTGGGCGAGGCGGACGGTCTCGACCATCGAGGTCGAGAAGGTCGTGTAGCCGCCGCAGAACCCGGTCGCGGCGATCGTGTAGGCGTCGGCCGGGAGGCCGCCCGAGGCGAGCCCGCCCGCGAGCAGCCCGATGAGGAACGACCCCGACACGTTGACGGCGATCGTGGCGAGCGGCATGCGCCGCGCCCACCTGCCGCGGAACCAGCCGTCGACGACGAAGCGCGCGGCCGCGCCGAGCCCGCCGACGATCGCGACCAGGGCGGGGATCATGACGGCTCCCCCGCCGCCGCGAGCTCGTCGGGCGCGTCGATCTGCTCGGTGCGGCCGTCGGCGCAGTCGCCGCGCGGCGACTGCCCGGGACGGTCGACGACCGCGGCGCGGACGGCTCGCGGGCCCCGCACCCGCCGTGCCCGGAGCGTGACCGCGAGCAGCACGGCCAGCCAGCAGGCCACGGCGCCGACCACCACCGTGACGAGCGCGTACGCCAGCGCGAGCCCGGCGCGGCCGTCCCCCAGCAGCCCGTGCAGCTCGAGCGCGAACGACGAGTAGGTCGTGTACCCACCGAGCACGCCCGTGCCGAGCGCGAGCCGCGCGCGGCGACGGCGCGGCGTCTCCGGTCCGGCGAGCACGAGCGACTCGAGCAGCAGACCCAGCAGGAACGCACCCGTCACGTTCTCGACCAGCGTCGCGACGGGCAGCGCGTGCTGAGGCGGGAGCGCGCGGCTCAGCGCGTAGCGCGCGAGGCTGCCCGCGGCACCGCCGACCGCGACGAGCGCGACCAGCGCGGGGTTCGCGTGGTGCGGCACCGCTCGCCTGCGTGCCGTGGATGTCGTGGTGGTGGGCTCCGGCCGGTCCGCATCGGTGCGGCCGCCGGAGCGGTATGGGCGCGGACTGGCTCCAGCTCGCTCACGGGCACACTCCTGTCCTGGAGGACAGGAACCATCGGCCGTCGTGGCGGTTCAGGCCTGTGCGGCCTCGGCGGGATCCATCGCCGGGACGCACTGTACGGCACCCGTCCGCGCCGTGCGAGCGCCGCCCGGTTGAGCGCGTCGGCGGCGCGTGGCAGCCTGAGGGCGGCGATGGAGCTCGCCGGGACCCCGCGTCCGAACCGCCGCGACGGCTGATGGCACCTGACCGAGAGGACGGTGCCGTCGTGATGTCCAGCCTGCTCGCCGACCCGCGTGAACATGCCGCCGCCCCGGAGCCGTCCGTCCTCGCCGGCGCGTCCCCCGGGCCGGCGCTCGACGCCGCTGCCTTGCACGACCTCGCGCTCGACCAGCTCGAGCAGCGCCTCGCCGCGACGGCCGGCGACGACCTCGCGCGGACCCTCGCCGTCCCGCTCACCGACCCCGCCGAGGTCGCCCGTCGGCAGGCGGTGTTCCGCGCGCTCGAGCAGCCGGCCACCCGGGCCGCGGTCGACGGCCTGCTGGCCGGGCTCGCGGCCCACCGCTCCGCGCTCGGATCGGCGGCCCGACCGCACACCCCGGTCGAGGCCGAGCTCTGGCACGTGCACGCGGCCGCCACGTACCTCGACGCGCTGGTCGCGTTCGCCGCGGCGCTCCCGGCCGCGCTCGACGCCGGCCCCGACGCCGACGCGCTGCGCGAGCTGGCCCGGGCGTGCGGCGAACGCGTCCGGTCGGCCGACTTCGCCGCCCTGCGCCGGCGCGTCGACGCGCTGGTCGACGCGGTGCGCGGCGTCACGACGACCGTGTGGGTGCACGGCGCGACCGTCACGGTCGGCAGGTACGACGACGAGCCCGACGACGCCGCAGCGGTCCAGGCGACGTTCGCGCGGTTCGCCACGGCCGACCGCGGGGACCACCGCGTGACGATGCCGCGGCCCGGCGGCATGGACGAGGTCCAGGGCCGGATCCTCGCCATGACGGCGCAGCTCCACCCCGACGTGTTCGCCGGCGTGCACGCGTTCACCGCCGAGGTGCCCGACGTCACGGACCCGTTCGTCACGAGGTTCGCGGACGAGGTTCGCTTCTACCTCGCGTACCTCGACGTGCTGGCGCCGCTGCGACGGGCCGGCCTGCCGGTGTGCTACCCGACGGTCCGGACCCGGCCCGGTGCCGTGACGGCCCGAGCGACCTACGACCTGCTGCTCGCGACGCGCCTCGTCGCGGACCGCCGGCCCGTCGTCACGAACGACCTCGAGCTGGCACCGGGCGAGCGCCTGGTCGTCGTCACCGGCCCGAACCAGGGCGGCAAGACGACGCTCGCGCGCACGGTCGGGCAGCTGCACCATCTCGCGGCCGCCGGGTGCCCCGTGCCGGGTGAGCGCGTCGAGCTGGCGCTCGCCGACCGGGTGCTCACGCACTTCGAGCGTCCCGAGCGGCTCGACAACCTCGAGGGCCGCCTCGGGGAGGCGCTCGTGCGCATGCGCGACCTCCTGGCCGCCGCCACGGCGCGCTCGGTCGTGGTGCTCAACGAGGTGTTCACGTCGACGTCCGTCGACGACGCGCGGTTCCTCACGCGCGAGGTCCTTGGCCGCCTCCGGGCGCTCGACGCGCTGACGGTCTGCGTGACGTTCGTCGACGACCTGGCGACGTTCGACGCCGCGACCGTGTCGATGGTCGCCGACGTCGACCCGGCCGATCCCGCGGTGCGGACGTTCCGGCTGACGCGCCGCCCCGCCGACGGCCGGGCGTACGCGCTCGCGCTCGCCGAACGCCACGCGCTGACGCCTGAGCGCATCCGCCGGCGGCTCGCGGAGCGTGCGTGATGGACGTCCGGCTCATGCACCCCGACCGCGCTCTCGACCTCGCGGCTCCCGAACCTCGCGGCTCCTCGGCGACTGCCGCCGACCTCGAGCTCGACCTCCTCTGGGACGCGATGGCCGCGGGCGACGCGTTCGTGCGTTCCGTCGTCCGCGCCGTGACGCTGCGGCCCGCGACCGACGAGGCGACGATCGCGCACCGCCACGCCGTGCTGGCCGACTGCCGAGCCGATCCCGACCTCGTGGCCGAGCTCGAGGCGGTCACGGCGCGCGCCGTCACGGCCGAACGGCGCGCCGCGTCGTGGCTGTTCGGCCGGACGCCCCAGATGGCGCTCCGCCACGCCGTCCAGGTGCTCGGGCTGCTCGCGGACGACCTGGACGAGCTGCGCGCCGTGGTCGAGCGCCACGCCGGCCGCGTGCGGTCGGCCGGCTGGCAGCACGTCGTCGCGACCGTGCGCCGCGACCTCGACGACGCGTACCTGGCCGAGCTGCGCGGTCAGGTCGACCACCTGGCGCTGCAGGACGGCCTCGTCGCGAGCGCGCACCTCGACGTGGGCGGGACGGTGACCGGCGTCGTGCTGCGTCGCGGTCGCCCCGAGAACCGCCGGCGGCTGCGCCACAACCCGCTGCACCGACCGACGCTGTCGTGGACCGTGCCCGATCGCGACGAGGGCGGCTTCCGGGCGCTCGGCGAGCTGCAGGACCGCGCCGTGGCGGCGGTCGCCGTCGTCGCGCTGCGGGCGGCCGAGCACGTCCAGTCGTTCTTCGACGCGCTGCGCACCGAGCTCGCGTTCTACCGCGCCTGCCTCAACCTCGACGCCGTCCTGGCCGAGCGCGGCGTCACGACGTGCCTGCCGGCGACCCGGCCGCTCGGCGAGGCGACGCTGCTCGCCGACGCCGTGTACGACCCGTGCCTGGTCCTGCGGACCGGGCGACCGGCGGTCGCGAACGACGTGCGGCTCGACGGTCGTGCGCTGCTCGTCGTCACGGGCGCGAACCACGGCGGGAAGTCGACGCTCCTGCGCGCGCTCGGCGTCCTGCAGCTCATGGCCCAGGCCGGCATGCCCGTCGCGGCCCGCGCGTGCACGCTCGGCCTCGTCACGGGCGTCCACACGCACTGGGCCCGCGAGGAGGACGCCGAGCTCCGGCACGGCAAGCTCGACGAGGAGCTCGTGCGCATGAGCGCGATCGTCGAGGACGTCCGGCCGGGCGCGCTGCTGCTGTCCAACGAGTCGTTCTCCTCGACCAACGAGGTCGAGGGCTCGGCGATCGCGCCCGGCGTCGTGCGCGCGCTGCTGGACGCCGGGGTGCGCGTGCACCTCGTGACGCACCTCTACGACCTCGCCTCCGACCTGCTGCACGACGAGTCGAGGCCGGGCGTCTTCCTGCGCGCGCCGCGCCAGAGCGACGCGGCGGCGAGCTACCGGCTGGAGCCGGGCGAGCCGCTGTCGACCAGCTTCGGGCGCGACCTGTACGAGCGCGTCTTCGGGGAGCCGGCGTCCGCCTGACCGGGGTGTGAGCGCGGCGGCGTACCCGAGCCGCCAGACTCCACGCCGGGGCCCGGCCGCGGGCGTCACCCCGCGAGGCCGTACGGCAGGTTGTGCGCCGCAGCGATCTCCAGGAGCCGGTTGTACTTCGCGACGCGCTCGCCGCGGGCCGGTGCGCCCGACTTGAGCTGGCCGCACCCCGTCGCGACCGTGAGGTCGGCGATGAACGGGTCCGGCGTCTCGCCCGACCGGTGCGACACCATCTGCGTGTAGCCCGCCTGGCGGCACAGCGCCATCGCCTCGAGCGTCTCGGACACCGAGCCGATCTGGTTGAGCTTGATGAGCGCCGAGTTGCCGACCTTGCGGTCGATCGCCTCGGCGATGATCGCGGGGTTCGTCACGAAGATGTCGTCGCCGACGAGCTGCGTGCCCGCACCGAGTCGCTCGGTCAGGGCGACCCAGCCGTCCCAGTCGCCCTCGGCCAGGCCGTCCTCGATGGACCACACGGGGAAGTCGCGCACGATCTGCGCGTAGCGCTCGACCATGTCCGCGCTGCTCAGTGCCTCGCCGGCGACGTGGTAGGCGCCGTCGCGGTAGAACTCGCTCGCGGCCGGGTCGAGCGCGATCGCCACGCCGGCCGTCCCGGTCTCGTAGCCCGCACCCTCGATCGCCTCGACGAGCAAGGTCAGCACGTCCTCCGGCCGGGCGATGTCGGGCGCGAAGCCGCCCTCGTCGCCGAGCCCCGTCGCGTAGCCGCGCTCGTGGAGCAGTCCGCGCAGCGTGGCGTACACCGCGGCGCCGGCGCGGACCGCCTCGGGGAACGACGGCGCACCGACCGGGGCGACCATGAACTCCTGGAAGTCGAGCGAGTTGGGCGCGTGCACGCCGCCGTTGAGGACGTTGAAGTGCGGCACCGGCAGCCGCGGCGCGACGCCGTCCGGGGCGAGCGTCGCGAACAGGTCGCCCTCCCCCGCGAGCGCCCGGGCGACGGCCATCGAGACGCCGACGATCGCGTTCGCCCCTAACCGGCCCTTGTTGGGCGTGCCGTCGGCGTCGGCCAGCGCGCGGTCCAGCGCGGGCAGCGACTCCCACTCGCGGCCGGCGGCGGCCTCGCGGAGCTCGCCGTTCACGTTCGCGACGGCGCCCAGCACGCCCTTGCCGCCGAAGCGCTCCTTGTCGCCGTCGCGCAGCTCGACCGCCTCGCGGCTGCCGGTCGACGCCCCCGACGGGACCCCGGCGCGGCCGTGGGCGCCCGAACCGAGCGTGACGTCGACCTGGAGCGTCGGGTTGCCGCGCGAGTCGAGGATCTCGAGCGCGGACAGCTCCGTGACGGTGAACGGGGAGGACAACGTGGCCATGTGCCGGCTCCGATCGGGTCGACGACGTCCCCGGTGGACGCCGTCACCACCCGGCCGGCCGGGGCCCTGTCCCCGACCGGGGCGACCGCCGCGCACGCGTCACGACGACCACCACCCGGGTGGTTGCAGGGACCGTTGGCGGCGACATCGCCGCGGTTGAAGGCGGGCCCCACCGCCGTGACAGGTGCAGCATCCCAGCGTGCGGCGGTCAGCGCGAGGCGGCCCGCGGACGCGACGCGGCGTGCCGCGCCATCGCCCGCCCGAGCTGCGCGCCCCAGGCCTCGGCCCGCGCGAGCTCGCCGGCGACCAACGGCCCGTCCGTGCCGTGCACGTGGAAGCTCTCCGGCGGGACGAGCATCGCGAACCCGTGGCGCGCCATCGCCCGGTACGCGTGCCGCGCCGCCGAGCCCGGGACGCGCGGGAGGTCGACGCGGGTGTCGAACACGGCCGCGCACATCCTCGCCTCCGGGTTGGGCCGCAGCGCGACGAGCCACTCGCGGATCCCGACCTCCGTGCCGGTGACCATCGCCGCGTCCCGGCGCGTCGCCGCGTCCGCACGCGTGCGGGGCCAGCTCATCCCGAACGCGTGGGTCGGCCCGCCGACGACGACCAGGTCGAACCTCGCCCGCAGCGCGAGCGGCGCGTTCGCGGCGTCCTCCGTCGTCACCGTGCCGTACGGGCCGAGACCCCGGGCCACGGCCTGCGCCACGTCCCTCGTGTTGCCGAACATCGACTCGTAGACGACCAGAGCGCGCATCGCCCTCACCTCTTCCACCCCTCACGTCGAGCGTGACGCGGGCCACACGGGCTGCGGCAGGGCCGAAAGGCCCGGTTCCTCCGGTGTCGCGCTCTTCGCCCCGTTCGACGGACGGGACGCGCGCGGGCGGGACGTTCGTACCTGTCGCGCGACCGAGCCCCGGCGGAGCGTCGGAGGTGTCGGGACGCGTCCCGCCGCCCCGACGCGAGAAGGGGTGAGCGAGATGACCGTGCAGACCGAGGCGCCCGTCGTCATCGCGATCGACGGCAGCACGCACAGCGCACGGACGATCGACTGGGGCGTCGACGAGGCGGCCCGCCGCGGTGCGCCCGTCGTGCTCGTCCAGACCTACCAGGACCCCGCGGAGCGCGCGTGGGGCTGGGTCCCCCCGCCGACCGGTGACCCTGGCGGTCTCGCGGAGGCGAAGGCCTACCTCGACACCCAGGAGGACCTCGTGCGACGGCGGCACCCCGGCGTCGCCGTCACCGCGCGGCTCGTGCACGGGGCCGCCGTCCCGTCGCTGCGCGACGAGAGCGCGCGGGCTCAGCTCCTCGTCGTGGGCGCGGGCGGGCGCGGGGACGGCCACCGGATCGGTTCGGTCGCGGCACACCTCGCCGCGCACGGGCGCTGCCCGGTCGCGGTCGTCAAGCCCGTCCCGCACCTGCCGTGGTCGGAGGACGACGAGGACGTCCTCGCACCCGGCGCACGGCCCGTCGTGGTCGGCGTCGACGGCTCCCGGGCGTCCGTCCAGGCCGCCTACCTCGCCGCCGAGGCGGCCGCGGCGCGCGGCGTCGTGCTCGAGCTGGTGCACGCCCGTCCCACGCCCGCGCTCCCCTACGGCCCGCGCGGCGCGCCCGCCCTGGCGGAGCTCGACGAGACGGACCCCGCGCACGTCGCCGCGCGGCGGGTCGCGGAGGCCCTGTGCGACGCGTACCCCCGCCTGGGGGTGCGCACGACGCTCGTCGACGACGACCCCGCGCACGCGCTCACCGAGGCGAGCGGACGCGCCCAGCTCCTGGTCGTGGGCTCGCGTGGCACGGGCGCGTTCCGCGGCATGCTCCTCGGCGCAGTCAGCGGCCACGTCGTCCGCACGGCGGCGTGCACGGTGATCGTGGTGCACGGCTCGCCGGACGAGTGACGGGCCCCGCGACGAGCGGGTCCGGGCTCAGCGCGAGGTCGCACCCAGCCCGAACCCGCTGCGGTGGAAGATCAGCGGCAGCGCGTCGTCCGCGTCCTGCACCGAGTGCAGCTCGAGCAGGACGATCGTGTGGTCGCCGGCCTCCACCTCGCGGTAGACCGCCGTCTCGAACTGCGCGAGGCCGTCCGGGAGCGTCACCGCGCCGCGTTCCCCGACCACCACCTCGACGCCGTCGAACCGCGCGTCGACCGGCCCGGCCAGGCGCCGCGCGACCGTGCCGTGGTGGTCCGCCAGCACGGTGACGCCGAGACGCTCCGCCCGGCGCAGGTCGGGCCAGGTCTTCGACGCGTTGGCGATGGAGAACGAGACGAGCGGCGGGTCCAGGCTCACCGACGTGAACGAGCTCGCCGCGAGGCCGACGAGCCGGCCGTCCACCTGTGCGGCGACCGCCACGACACCGCTGGGGAAGATGCCGAACGCCCGGCGCAGCCGGACCGGGTCGAGGTCCTGGTTCGTGGGGAACGTCGCGGGCAGCGGCGCCGGGGCGCGCCGGGCGGCGGCGGCGTGCGCGGCGCTCACGCGAGGCTCGCGGTCGGTGCCGCCGCGGCGAGGCGGTCGCGCCGGGTCGTCGTCTCGTGCTCGCCGTGGAACGGCCTGCGATGGCGCAGGATCGGCGTGAGCTCGTCGGCGTGGGATCCGGTCGTTGACATGGTGGCGCGTACCTTTCGGGGCAGCCTTGGCGGGCGGACGGGCAGGAAGGGCTGACGAGCGGTCGCGCGCGGGCAGGACGAAGCCGCGCCGCGACGGCGGAGAGGGTGAGGGCGCGCCGGGGCAGGGCCCTGCGGCAGTGGCTCGCCGGAGGTGCGGCGGGCTCGCGAGCGTCAGTGCTCGGGACGGCAGGCCCCGCGGGGCGGCGTCAGCGACAACAGCAACAGGACAGGCGGTGGTCGGTCGACCGACCGCCGTCGAGGGGCGCTGACTGGTTCACGGCGGAGACGCTACAGCAATCTCTACCAAATGACTAGGGATTTACACGCGCCGTGCACACGGCGTCGCGTCAGGCGTCAGCCGTCAGACCCGATCCGCCGCACGACCCGCGCGGGGTTGCCGACCGCGAGCACGCCGGCCGGCAGGTCCCGGGTCACCACCGCACCGGCCCCGACGACGGTGTTGTCGCCGATCGTCACGCCGGGGCAGACGATGACGCCGCCGCCCAGCCACACGTTGTCGCCGATCGTGATCGGCCTGGCGGCCTCGAGCTTCGCCC
>Ga0164242_10007783_pt1 | contig 11700 bp, 8 predicted proteins | sample OricomgcompostMG_FD_108783 | JGI IMG/M metagenome (GOLD analysis project Ga0164242, IMG submission 108783) | Miracle-Growth compost microbial communities from Emeryville, California, USA - Original compost - Miracle growth compost (MG) ... | reverse complement strand
TTTTGGCCCATAACGGACGATATTAAACTTAATGAAATGATCGTGGTACTTAAAATTTTCATGCGGAAAAATAAAAATAAACGCCTGTCCTGACTGGTAAAAAAAATCATTCAGCCAGGACGGCGCTAAAACTTATGTTATTGTAAAGTCATGGTAACGACAGGCTCATCAGGCACCCTTAAATCCAGTGTAATGCTATAGGTCCCCGCTTCAGAGATGGTGTAATTGTCCGCCCCATACACATCGCCGGTGCCTATACTCAGGCTCCAATTTTTATTGGCCCTGAATTTAAGCAGACCTGCCTTCAACTGTACTGTTTTGGTCAGCACCTGGTTTTCAGGGTCGAAGTCAAACATAATATCATCCCCGTCATTCCAGCCATTGGCAGCGTCACCGATGATACTCCAATTTTCGAGTGTTGCACTCCAGGTAAGTGCTTTAGTGTCTGCTTTAATCAGATAATATCCTGCGCCTTTAATATCGAGATTATCTCCACTAGTTGCAAGGGCTCCATCGGCCGGGCCGGCTGCATACTGGACACCATCCCAATTTGGATCAGCAGTTAATTTGAAAGGATTATCTGCTTTTGCCAAATTGACATAACCTGTATAAACGCCATCATTTTTAATTGAATATAATTTAGCAATTATATCACTTCCCGGATCCCAGCCCTGATAATCTCCCGGCACATATAGAAAAGGATAAGGAATTACCCGTTTAGCCACATACGGTGTTATATTTACCGTCAGGATATCAGAATAAGCATAAAGGCTGTCCGCCACTTGTGCCAATATCCTGAATTTTACATCACTGGTTTCATTGGCTTTATATTTGGCGCCCAAAAGCAAAGTATTTAAATCTGCCACTGTAAAGCTCGTACTTGTTGCTTGTCCCATGCCCAAAGAAGAAAACCGGCTAAAAGAGGAATCTTTAAAGCTTACCTGCAACACATAATTTATAGCGGCCGCATAACCAAAATCGGCCTTATTCCAGGAAAGCTCCAACGCATTATCTGCAGCATTTTCTTCATTTAAAACGATGGTCTTCTGGTTTGCGGTCAAAGCAACTGGTTTGCTTGGTGAGGCTGTCACCAGTACCTGGTCTTTATTGCAGGCAGTAAAACTTAGTATGGCTAAGGCTGCCAGCAAGCCTATAAAATTCAATCGTATTTTCATTATTATAGATTTATCAAAGTGATCTTTTTAGTTAGTTTCCATAACCTGGATTCTGTTTCAGGTTGACTGGATTGGCCGCAATGTCAGAGGCAGGGATGGGATATAAATTATATTTATCTGCCACACTGGTACCGTCTTTAACGCCTCCCTTCCAGGGCCATATGTAGGCCTTTCCGGTAAGTTCACCAAAACGGATCAGATCTGTTCTTCTGAAAGCTTCATAATATAATTCCCTGGCTCTTTCATCCAAGATAAATGGTAAAGTAATATTAGAAACATTTCCTGAAGTATTGCCATAAGCGCGCTCCCTGAGTTTATTTATATAACTGATCGCTGTAGCCTTGTCGCCGCCGGAACCTCCCCGTAATACCGCTTCAGCATAAATCAGGTACTGCTCAGCCAGCCGGAAAAGCGGAAAATCAGTGGAAACAAAGGTGCTTGCGTTTGCAGGCAAGCTGCCGTCTGAATTTGTATTTCTAAATTTAATGACTTTGACTCCCTGTGCAAACGTGGTGGTATTGGCAATATCATAGTCTGTTCCGAGCATCAGCGCCGCTCTTTTATCCTTTGAGATAGTATAATCGTCACCAAAAAGTTTAGGAAGCGGAGAACGGGCCCTGATGCCGCCCCAGCCGCCTGCCGGTACGCCATACGCTGCGGGGCCGGCGCCTGTACTTCCATCAATGCACCCATTTACCAAAAAGGTGGTTCCACCATAGTTTTGGGTTTCATTACCGTCATAATTAATGGAAAGGATGGTTTCCGGATTATTAAGGTTATTATCAGCCAGGAAAAGATAGTTATAATGTGCATCCAGATTGTACCCGGCGCTTATTACTTTTTGAGCATAGGTGATAGCATCCGTATAATGATCAGTACCGGTATATACCGTGGCGTTCAGATAAAGTCTGGCCAAAAGTGCCCAGTCTGCTGCCTGATCAGCTCGGCCATATTCATTTTGCCTGGGGGCTACAAGATCCGGTTCAATTGCTTTAAGTTCACTTTCGATATAAGCAAACAGATCTGCCCTTTTAATTTGCGGAGGTGCTACTTTACCTATTTTACTGTTTTCATCGGTAAAGGGCGGATTGCCAAAAAGGTCCATCAGCACCCAATACTGGTAGGCCCTGATAAACCTGGCTTCAGCCCGGAAATGTTTAAGATCCTCTTTATCAGTATCAGAAAAAGAAGCGGGTATGTTTCCTGTTTCCCTTATAAAAGAGTTTGCTACAGTAATCTGGTAAATACAGCGATTATATAGGCCATTGAGCAACAAGTTACCGGAAGTCCAGCTTATTTCATTTAAATCTGGGATACCGGGATCTCCCCATGCACAGAGGGCTTCATCAGTTGGTAGTTCCTGTGCATTCCAATACAGCCTCAAAAAATCCGATGTCCCGGCATCTATACCTCCCAGATCAGAACTTCCAGAGCCGCCGCTTCCTGTCATGGCAAAAGCGCCATATACTTTAGCCAGCGCTTGTTTTGTACCCTGAATGGTACTGAAAACATCTGTATTACTTGTTGTATTAATGGGCATTCTATCCAGCTTTTTACTACAGGAAAATGCGGCCATACACAAAACCACAGCGCAAATACTATATAACTTTTGATAATTATGTTTCATCTCAATTATGTTTAATTGTGTTTATTCTTAAAGAATACCCACTGTTAGAATGTCAGGTTAAAAATTTAGGTTCAGACCAATGGTATACACTCTTGGATTGGGGTAGATATTCTGGTCAATGCCACCATAAATCTCCGGATCCAGGCCATCATACTTTGTTATACAAAATACATTCTGCACATGTGCACTTAAACTCAGGTCTGTATTCTTGTATTTCAATACCTGGCCGACATTATAAGTGATACCGATATTGTCCATTTTCAGAAAAGATGCATTCTGTACATAATAATCTGACTGCTGCTGTTTATTGATAAAACGTGTATATAAAACGTCAGTGACCGCATTGGCCAGATATTGGTTCACCGACATATTATAGGCGATGCCCTGATTAGAGGCAATATTATTATACATATAATTACCAATATTGGCGCGGAGTGTCGTATTGAAATTCCACTTTTTATATTTCAGATTGGTGCTGAAACCTAACACCCATTTAGGCCAAGGGGACTTATAGCTATACTGATCATCATAGGGATTGATCTGTCCATCACCATTTAAATCTTCATATGCTCCTTCAATGGGTTTACCATTTGCATCATAAACCTGTTTATAAACCAAAAAGGCATTCGGCTCCTGTTGCATATTCTGAATTTGAATGGTTTGACCCGTTGCCCCCTGGATACTCCCCACAGGTTGTCCCTTAAAGGAGGAATCCGCGTTAGCCAGGAGGTTGGTAATCTTACTGTTATTATAGGCACCATTGAGGTTTACTGTCCATTCTACATCATTTGACCTCACGGGTACAAATCCCAGATTAAGTTCAGCACCTTTGCTGGTCATAGACCCAATATTGGTTAAAAGCTGATTGGTAAAGTTCGTCCCGGCAGGAATATTGACGATTGCCAGCAAGTCCGTCGTGTGTTTATTATATACATCTACACTTCCAAAAAACCGTTGATCAAAAAATCCAAAATCCATTCCGATATTAGCGGATGCTGTTTTCTCCCATTTCAAGGACTCATCGTAAGCGGAAGGTGTATACATAGAATAAAACTTGTCCCCGAATTGATAATTAGACACATTATCGCTCAGATAATAAGTAGGGATAAACTTATAATTATCAATTCCAGACTGATTACCTGTTATCCCATAATTACCTCTTAGTTTCAGAGAAGATAATGCACCGGCATTCTTCAACCAGGATTCCTTTTTCAGATTCCAGCCTAAAGCCACTGAAGGGAACCAGCCCCAGCGTGTATCAGGGGCAAATTTCGAAGACCCGTCTCTACGAAGCGATGCGGTCAGCGTATATTTATCATCATAGGTATAAATCAAACGGCCGACATAAGAGATTAAAGTAGTCTGGGTCATTGAATAAGGATAGAGCGGCTGGGAGTTGGGGATCTCCCGGCTCAAATAATCATAAGAAGCGTAATTATCTGTCACGCTCCTGTCGTCATAGTACCCGTATAAAAGAAGGGCATTAATATTACTTTTAATGGAGCTGATATCCTTTTTATAGTTTAGCATATACTCGGCAAAGTAGTTATTAAAATCACTACTATACTGATTATTCAATCCTTTATAAACAGTTGAAGATTGCAGGTTATAACTGTTCCTGGAAGTGGGCTCTTCCTTGGTGATGCCGGTGGTATTGCCTACATCGAAACCCAGATTAGCACTCAGATGCAGGTCCGGCAGAAAGTGCAGCTTGTAATCCAGGTTTATGTTTCCAAAACCACGATTGTAATGGCTGATATCCGTGCGCTGACTTAGCATGCTGACCGGATTAAATGCTGCTAATGGATTGGGCGTTCCATCCGCGCGAACCCATTCATAATAATTGCCAAACGTATGGTTAGTCCCGTCATAAACCGGTTGCGTTGGATCAAATGCGATCGCCGCTCCGATGGCTCCCTGATTGGCGTTTCTGTTTCTGGTTATGCTACCATTCAGGTTTAATGTAATCTTTAAATGGTCCTGCCATAAGCTTGGGGTTAAACTAAGGGATCCTGTCGTACGGCCCATATTATCCGTTTTAAGAATACCTGCCTGGTTAAGATAGCCAACGGATAAACGATAAGGAACCTTACCTATGCCTCCCGAAAGGCTGATGTTATTATTGGAAGTTACCGCAGGCCTGTAAATTTCTTTCTGCCAGTTGGTATTGGCCGTTCCCATTAAAGCCTTCGCTTCCTCATTGAAAAATGTACTGGAATTTACAAATGACCTGAACTCATCGGCGGTCAAAACATCCACATAGTCTTTAATCTGACTCAAAGAAAATTGATTATTAAAATTCACTCTGGTTTGTCCAAGCCGTCCTTTTTTAGTGGTAATCAGAATAACACCTCCTGAGGCCCTTGAGCCATAAATGGCGGCTGATGCCGCATCCTTCAGGATAGTGACCGACTCAATATCATTAGGATTTACATAGCCACTGAACGGGGCGCCGTCCACTACCTGGAGCGGATCCTGTCCTGCATTTAATGATGATAGCCCACGAACTCTGATTGTAGAACCGCTTCCCGGGTGTCCGCCTTTTGAGGTGATGGATATGCCGGGTGCCTTACCGGCAATCATTTGGTCAAAACTCGTAATAGATCCTTTTTGAAAATCCTTTGTGGAAATAGTAGCAATGGCTCCGGTCACATCCTTTTTATCAACAGAACCATAACCGATCACCACCACATCTCCAAGGCTTGAAGAGCTGTCTCTCACCAAAATTACCCTTAACTGATGATTATCCCCAATAGGCACTACCTGGGTAAGGTATCCGACAAAGGAGAAAGAAAGGCTCGTGGCCGTATTTGGCACCTGAAGTACAAAAGCTCCCTTTTCATCTGTAACCATTCCAGTAGTACTTTGAGGTACCGAAACGGAAACACCAGAAAGGGCTACCTCATCCTGGTTCAAAACTACTCCGGAGACCGTCTTACTACCCTGAGCAGTTGCCCAGCCGCAAAAAACGACTGACAGGAAGAGCCCCAGCAAAAAAGGAAGTTTTTTAGAATTCGTCATTTTTTTGGGTTTTAAAATATTTTAATTTTTTGTTAATAAAAGCGTTTTTCTACGGTATGTCGAGAATAGAGAACGTTCCCGATTTATTACGGTAACGTTCCCGATCCTTATTCAGCGGCTAAACTAAAAGGATTTTAAATAACAGCCAAATTTTTCTTAACTTTTATTATAATTTCTATAACAGAATAGGCAAATTTTGCAGTGAATTTCTTTAAGAAAAACGTTCAAATTAAGAGGGAGACGTGCCATTAACATTTTGAATACCAACAACTGTTCGCTTAAGGATTCCAGCTTTTAATTAAAATTTAGTGGAAGAGCGATGAATAAGTTCAGAACGTAAAATTTGTTCTTTTTTTGAAGGCGCTAACCCGTTCAACATGCCAAAAATTAGTTTTGCAGCTTCTTTGCCCAAAGCTTCAGCCGGTTGCGTAATAGTAGACAGGGATGGGTTAAGTAAGTCAGCAATGTTCAGATTTGAATAACTAATCACTTTGACCTCATCCGGAATTTTGACATTCAGATCCTTACAAACTCTATATGCAGCAGTAGCCAACCGTTCTACACTGGCAAACAGCGCCTCAGGCCGGTGCAGGCTGATGGCAAGTTTAATCGAATCATATGACTCATCAAAATCATTGCTGCAGTCCACAATCAGGTTCTTATCCACCTGTTTTCCGCATTTTTTATGTGCTTCCAGATATCCTTGTAAACGAGCATTTCCAATGGACACAGATTTGTCAATAACCAGAAAAGCAACCTTTTCTAATCCTTTTCTAAGAAAATACTCGGTGGCTTTAAAACTACTGTCAAAGTCATCTGTGATGACTTTAGGCACATCAATATCATCATAGACCCTGTCAAAAAAAACCAGAGGAATTTTACTGTCCTTAAGTTTCTTTATATAATGATGATCTGCGCCTTCGCCGGAAACGGACATAATAATGCCTTCCACCCTGCCGTTAAAAAGATCCTCCACAATGCTGATTTCTTTGGTATAACTGCTATCTGTTACGTAAACCAACGTATGATACCCATTGGCCTGGGCAACCTTTTCAATTCCTTTCACGGCCAGCGAAAAGAAATTATTGGCCAGCTCTGGCATGATAACGGCTAGTGTCCTGCTTTTAGATCCCCTGAGGTTACTGGCATAAATATTAGGATAATAGCCTAGCTCCTTGGCTTTATCCAAAATGAACTGTTTGGTTTGCGGATTAATATCATTCTTATCCCGAAATGCCCTGGAGACGGTGGATGTCGACAGATTGAGTGCCTGGGCCAGTTCTTTAATATTGATAAATGACTTAGACATATGGGTAAGATATACACCGCAAAGTAATTACTTTATTCAGGAAATCCCCATTTTTTTTCATCAGTCCACCCAACCAATGAATAGTCTCCAAGGAAGAGATCGCTATAAAAATCAAAATAGGCATCCGGTTAAAATATCGGGCAATCCTCTCAGTCACTGGCATAAAAATGGCGGTCACCCTGCTTTAGAAAGGTACCGCCCTTAGGTTCAATCGACTAAATCTATTCCATACATTTTTTCAACATGGCTTCCGCATCATCCTTGCCCCATTTAGGTTTAAAACTTTTCGTAGTGTCCCGTATTGCATACAAGTCCACCGCCTTTTGAAACAGGGGCTTAGCTCCTTTGGCTCCTCCGCCGAAGCTTTCCGGTGTGTGATACACGGTTTGCCCTTTTAGAAAATATATTCTTGGATTAGTGGAATCCTGAGCGATGGCCAGTTTAAAATATTTCTCCATCAAAGGTGCTTTTTCCATGTACCTGGCTGCCGGATTGACGGTCATTTTAAGCACTTCATTATAATAATGTAAGGTAGTCAGTTCAGAATTTTTTTCAATCGCCTCCGCATCCGACAAAAGGGAATCCACCTGGGCACCTATCTCATCCTTATCGACAGACTCATCACTTATAGCTCCATGCAATTTTGCAAGCGCCGCATAATAATACGGAACCCATAAAGTTTTTTCGGCGTTGGCTATTCTGGTAAAGGCAGCCGCCACGCTATTAAAGTCTTGCATCGTTTTAGCCTCTGTCAACAGCTGCAGATCTGCTTTCATGGCGGGGACATACCTGGCTGATTGCGCCTTTAAACCAGTTACGCCCAGCAGTAATGCAAATGTTGTAAACCCGATTATTTTTTTCATTGTTTTATTTTTTAGGTGAATGTTTAAATCAAATCATTTAAATTTTATAAGTTCTCGTTGATAATCTCCTGGGATCTGTCCCTGCCAAAATTGAAGAAAATTCCTATAAAATATTGACGCTTGGACATAGGCCATACAGGTTGCTTATAGGAACCGTCATAGGAATAATTATAGGTATAAATCTGCTGCAAACCCAATATGTTCTTAACGGTGGCTACAAACATCACCGTCATTTTTTTATTTGTTTTCCCAAAATCCGGCAAATAATCTATACTAAAATCCAGGTTGTTATAATCAGAAGATTTACCCTGATTTTTCAGTTGATAGGTATGCGTAGCTAAATCCGGCGAAAAATAATAATATGGCCTGCCGGTTGCAAAACTATAAGAAAAATTAACCTGTGATTTTAGGTTCGGAATGAACTGTTGCAAAACTGCCGAAAAAGTGTGCGGGGTAATAAAGTCTGGCTGTAAGGGTGTAGGATAATTTAAGAATTTTCTTTTTGTGTGGATATAAGAATAACTGATCCAGTACTTAAAAGGAAGGGATTTTTGATCCTTCCAGAATAAATCAAAGCCCTCAGCATGTCCGTACCCTTTATTAGAAAATGGAAAATCATTCACCTGAGTTGCTGGAACAAGGCTTATCAGGTCATCATATTTCTTATAATAAGCTTCAAGGCGCAAAATTTGGCTGACCCGACTTTTCTGGTAATTGAGTATATATTGTGTTGATTTGGTAAAACCTAAATTTCGATTATACATCAGGTATTGGCCCTCTGGCTTTTGGTAGAAAATGCCATAGGCCGCCGAAAGTTGCTCATTTGGACCAATCCGATAGGCCGTTGAAATTCTTGGGGCTATTTTTGTTTCATTTAATAATGCTGATCTTTCGGCGCGCAGACCAGACTTCAGCATAAAGTTACTGGTAAAATAAAGATCATTTTCCGCAAATAGGGCGCCATAATGATCATTAAACTTTATGTTGCGTTCATTATACAGACCATCAGTATGTGAAAAGTCATATTCCCCGCCAAAGCGAATAGCGTTTAGCTTACGAAAGGTCTTTTCTAAAACAAGTCTGGACTGTAAGTAATCCTCGGAGTTCAGGTACGTAAAATTTTTATTAACCATCCAGTAATAGGAAGGATCGAATTCAACAGTTTCACTATTACGATCCAGGACAGCACGCTTAATGTGATCGTGATTGATGCTGAAGCTATTGGCCCAGATCATTTTCCACTTTGCCCCCAGCAGTTCGGTCCAGTTCAGGTTATTGTACCAGTTATTATTGGCCACATTGATCTGATCCCTTAAGGAAAGACTGTCAATATCGTCCCAGCGGTATCCTACATCGTTATGGCTGAACTCACTGTAATATTTGATCATGCCTCCCTTTGTCTTTTTATGATAGTAGAAATTTGCCGTATGATAAACGGGCGTTCGGGTAATATCAAAATAAGTATTGACAACCTGCATTTCAGGCCAGACATTGATATAGTTATAGCTGATACCATAAGCCGATTTCTTATCTTTAGCTAGTTGCTGGGTCCTGAGATTAATATAGGCAATCGGCGAAATATCAATCTCGTATTCAGATTTTTCAGGCAGGTCATTGCTGTTCATCAGCAGCACGGAAGACATGGCATTACCATAGAGGGAGGAATAACCTCCAGTAGCAAACATGGTTCCGCTGAAAAGCCTGGGATCAAATCTACCTCTTTGCATTATCTGAGGTCCGCCGGCGTAATAAGGATTTTGGATCACTGCTCCATCCATATACTGCGCTGTCTCTCCTGCTGTCCCACCATGTACAAAAAGACCCGATGACTCTCCATTTTGCTGTGTACCGGGTAATAACCTCATGGCAGAGGAAATATCCGCATTGGTTGAAGTGGTCAATATATCCAATGAAGAAAGAACTACGCCCTTTTTATTGTCGCCGGCAGAAAAGGAGCCGGCCGTAATGGTAACCGCACTTAATTCATTAAACGCCGGTTTCAACACAATGTTCAGGTTGATGGTCTGGCCGTTGATTGCAACTAACTTTTCAATCGGCTCATAACCTGCGAGGCTAAAAACAAGCGTGTCGCTGCCCTGGTCCGATGTTGTAAAATGATAGTTCCCTGAACTATCTGTAATGGCACCATCATAACCATTTTTCACAGCAATGCTGGCTCCTATCAAAGGTTTCATTTTATTGTCTTTTACCCAACCTTCAATTTTGGTTTGTGCTTTGGCTTCAAAAAGCACCAGACTAAATAAGAAAATAAAATAACCGCGCTTCATTGCTTAATAATGTTTAATTTATTTCAGGATTTGCCTCCCGGCAAAATTCAGCTGATTATGTAAATCGGGTGATCTTTTTAAGGTGAACCCACTTAAGAATTCGGTAAATAGCTATAAAAACCATAGAAAGACTTAGGATTTAGGCTTTAAATAATCCTTGAGTACATCAACGTATTTATCGAAGGCCTGCAGACCGTACTTTGTAATTTTACAGGTCGTCAGGGGATATTTACCTCTGAAAGACTTTTCGACCTGGATATAACCGGCGTCCGACAGCTTTTGTACCTGTACACTCAGATTGCCTGCAGTGGCCCCGGTTTTCTGTTTAAGTTCCTTAAACTCTGCTTCACCGGCTCCGACCAACAAACTTACAATTGCCAGCCTGAGTTCAGAATGTAGTAACGGGTCAAGTTCCCTAAACATGTGCGTCTCCTTTTGCTTTTTTCCAGAGAATATACCCGGGCAATAAATAACCCAGTAACATTAAACCACTGGTCAGTAATAACTGGCCCGGCCCCATCGGCAACAGCGTACAAATAAAAGCACCTATCCAAAAAATTATCGCACCCGCATACAGCGACCAGAACTTATAAATACCGCCTGTAATAAACATGCCCATACCCAGTAGCAGGTAAATAAAGGGTGGCGCAAAAACCTGATAATGCATGCATAAATACATCAATACAAAATAGCTGATGGCATAGGCAATCCATACCTTCCCGTTGATGCTGTCCAGGCGGGTAAATTTTCGGGTTTTGGGAGCCACCCGCCAAAAATAGAAGACTGTCATCACCAAACCGAGGCCAATACCAATACCCCAGATATACCCATCCCGGTCATCATGGCCAATTGCATGCGCCGTAAATGAGATTAAACATATCACGATGATCAGAATACCCCATAGTAAAAAGGCAAATCCATTATTATAAAAGCGGTTTCTGGTATCTGCCAACATCTTTTCTATGATTTGCAGGCTTTCAGCAGGGGAAATTGCTTTTTCTTCCATTTTCTTAATTTTATAAAACAAAAGTAAACTAGTTTATTTTATAAACCAAATTAAATATATAAACCCAGACCCAAAATCTTTTCAATTCTTTCATTTATTGCGCGTTGGATTTATAAAAAAAATGCCCATAAGCTTTAAAAAATTACTTTTAATGCGTATGGACATTTAAAATTCTTAAAACTTTTCGTTGAACTTCCTCAATTTTCTATTCTTCCATCCAGCAAATGGATAATTCGGTTCCCGTAGGCAGCGTTTTTCTCAGAATGGGTCACCTGAATAATGGTCACACCATCCTCTTTATTAAGTTGCGTGAAAATATCCATAATTTCTTCCCCTTGCTTCGAATTCAGATTACCTGTAGGCTCATCTGCAAGGATTAAATCCGGTTTGGCGACCAGCGCTCTCGCAATG
>Ga0164242_10007782_pt1 | contig 11701 bp, 7 predicted proteins | sample OricomgcompostMG_FD_108783 | JGI IMG/M metagenome (GOLD analysis project Ga0164242, IMG submission 108783) | Miracle-Growth compost microbial communities from Emeryville, California, USA - Original compost - Miracle growth compost (MG) ... | reverse complement strand
TAGATAACCGGTTCGATGGCTGTTGTCTGGGCCGAAATACCCCGCGTGTGCCTGGTGGACATCTCGTGGATCAATCTGAACGACATCGGTCTCCCCTGCCCGGTGTGTGCTGGGAAGCGAACTGCTATGGCATAGTGTCACCCAGAGGAGAATCCAGAGTCCGATCGCCAGCATGATCTTGCTGCTTTGTAGAGGTGGGCATCAGAAAAAATGGAGAAGGAGTGCAAGGTAAAACATGTGTTGGGTGTGGGTTTATATCACGGATGGCATATTGCTAGGTACGAGTAAGGGAAGGGAGTATTATTGAAATTGACCAATATCCAGTCCCACGAGTACGGGATCGAACTGACGCGGTTTCGACTGGGTTACAATGGCAAACAACAAATAATGATAGGGAGAGATGAAGAATGTAGATACGTGGAAAATACGACTTCAAAAGCCACTCCATGTGAAACCACGAACAACACGCCAGGGTCTTTCCCCATGTTGTGCAGCTTTGCAGATCGTTCATCTCAGCTATAAGCTGTTTACCCGACGCGTGGTAAGGGATTAATAAAAGTAATAAACACGAGAATATTGTGGCTACCGTGAAGCGGTTAAATATATATGACCTAGCCGTCCTCGCTCCTCCGTCGGAGGCTTTGCGCCAATCACCACTGCTAACATCCGAGGCTTGGCGGATTGCAGTGAAATGCTTGCCACGATTCCGTCGGAGTAAAAAATCCGCAGCGGAAATCCAGTACTAATTGGAATGTCACTGAAGTCTGCAGTACGTGTAAAGACCCCTCGGCCGTGCCACACCTTCCAATATGGGATGTTGGCTGTAAGGCGGCCGTTGGCATCAAGAACAGAATATAAGCAGCTAGCGGATGTTGGTGGTTGGAACCCATCTTGGGGAGAAGGGAGGAAGGGAGAAAATTTGGTAAACCGGTGAACCTCATGCCATGTTAATCTCCAGCACATTATGTACAGCAGCAGTCATCCCGATTGGATGGTCAGCTGGCAGGGCACTAAACATTTTGTGTAAGCCCTATTCAGCCGTTCAATTTCGCAGCTTGGATTGCGGGGGACCCAAGGCCAGATCACCGTAATGAGCGCGGAGGCTATAGTATCCCACCTATACGGGAAATTGGCACGGCCGTTGGCTTCCTTGGTATGGGGCACATGTGGTACCGTCACACCTGCACAATTGCTGGTTCTGCTGTGTATACGCAGCAATTGAGCAAAGGTCGGGATGCCAGCAGGCCGGACATGGCTCCCCACAACGGGGTCGCGCGAGTTCACGCCTTAGGGGCCCCTGCCAGGCGGGTCTAGTGTAAATCGAATCGCTCGCCAATTATCGAATAAGCCAATGTGGACAAGGTCCTTGACGCAAGAACAGTATTAATTCTCCTTCCCTTGACAACGATAAATTACCTTGGAGGGGTCGAATGGGGCTTGATCAATTGCGACGCTGACTAGGTACGTAGGGTTGAAGCTAGCGAAATATGCGTAAGAGGTTGTTGGATCGTGTAAACTGCTAGACGTCTGCTGTCACAGAGTTCAACAGGAGAGAATGTCGGTGCCGACCTCAGTGCGGTCGTTCCGTCTTCCCATGGTGCGCAGCTACATAGGCGCACACCGCATGTCGTGATGATAGCGACAATTGGAAAGCGCGGGATGATCTGGGGTCAAAATACGCCGTCGTTTGACGCTTCCTGACTGGACCCCATAAATTGTCAACGTTCCCTCCCTCTCTGCACCTCTACCCACCGCCAGGGGATGCTCTACCCTTGCACCTGTCAGACCCTAAGCCACTAGGCTTTAACATAGACTCCCCGCTACCTTCGTCGGACGGTAACCCCAGTTATGGGAAGGCACGGAGAAAGCATATTGTCTGGTGAAGTTGCGAAGGCTACTAAGGGCAAAACATTAACCCACATGGACGAAGTGGCGGTCCAAGAGTGGACGAAACCGCACTTCTCGTATTCAACACTGGGGAACTCTAATGGTTGACGAGGCAACGAGGCAACGAGGCTTCCTTTGGGGGCCTTTGCAACGAAGCGACAGATCGAAAGCCTTGGCGTGTTATCATTGATTGCCTCGAGTCCAACCGCTCTGGTCTCGGGATCTCGGCGAAGTTCAGGTTTGAAAAGACTCTGTTTTGACTCGGCTGTGCCCCCTTGTTCCCTGCGGCTTTTTTTTCGTTCTCTTGCGCATATTCAACTTCAGGCAAGACCAATGACAAACCAACATGGAGTGTCTTCGTGCACAATGTTTGCTTGGTTCAAGCTTCCAACCCCACAGAGGGGTGCCAGCCTGCTTTTCAGCTTGTTTCTCGTCACACCGACAAAGCGCTGGGTGGATCCCAGGGTTTGGATAAGAGCAACGCTAACGGCGGTTTCCCCGCCTTGCAGGGTTCATGCTCGAGCGCTGTGTCCGAGTTGGGAAAGGTGAGCCGAAAGTAGTTGAACCCGAGGACCCTGAGATGTTTGACAAGTACTGTGACGGGCTTTGCATCATTGACGTCGATGTTGTAATAGGCCCGTCGCTTGCGGTGCAGGGTTACATCGAGCAGAGGACAACGGAGCTCTGCAGATGCCTTAATCCGGGCTCGGGGGCATTAGGAACGAAGATGTGTCTTGATATGGTGTGTACGGAGATATTGTAGAGCTTCAACTTGCACTTTCAAGGGCAATTACTAGCTAGGTAGCAATCATACGTATGGATGCTTTATGTCTTGTTTTTCTTCCTGGAGGGACTGCTGAATGAGGCTCTCTTGTGACGCCAAACCTTTCGAGGCCTTAACGAGACAGGTCAAGCCTTTTTTTTTTTTTTGTTTCTTCGAAGGGGGGTTGAACAGGGTCCTCTTGATTTCCGTCGGGCTGCAGCATCGCCCCTTATTCCTTGGCGGTCGAACAGGGGTTGACGAGGACTACCGGCCATGGGCCGCATCCCGCCGAGAGAGTTGCACTTTTGGTAAGGCTCTGAAGAGCGGCCGATGTGCTATTCGTCCTTTCGTTCGACCCCTACCCGCATACGAATTTCAGTTCAGCTTTCGGCGTCAAATCAAGGGCTCTTATCACTTTTCACAAACCAACTCAATCCACAGTTAATAGTGGGGAACACGCGCCGTGTTGGGACAGGTCAACACGGAGGGCATGCGGTATTGGGAGAGAAAATCTCCCAGTGTTGTAGCAGATGGAAAAGAGTGACTACGCTACAAAATTGGGAGCCTTCTGTACGGACCATTCTTACCGGCTCCTCTGTGATACGATGAAGTGAACAGCATTAGACATTACCACCCATCCCTCTCGCCTCACCCTCCCTTCCCCACGTACCTCGGTACACTGGTAGGTATCGATTATGCGTAGTTGGTGCAGGTCCGAACTTGTCCAACGCGGCCTAGCCTTGAAGACTAGAACAACGCCAACAGCGCCAAGCCGCCCACTGCCCCCAAGGTGCAGGTGAGCCCGACCACTTTAACAGACAAAGCACCACCGGAAATGACTGGTGGCGGCGTAGTAGGAGTCAAAACCTGCATTAGACAGCGCCGCAAACGGCGGCGCCCGGTTGTTAGCGAAGCGCCACAAACAACACCCCTCAATTCAAGGGAGGAGAAGCTAAAAGTCAGAGGTTCACTCACCTTGTCGATGACGTGCGCAACGCCGTTCTCAAGGATAAGATTTGCTGTTGTGATCTTGGCATCGTTGACGAAGTACTCGCCGTCAACAACGCTGATGACAAGCGACTCGCCTGCCTGCGTCTTGAGCACGGCTCCTTCCGTCAGGTCTGGTAGGTAGCCGACAAAGCCCGGCACGACATGGTTACCGAGAAGCTTCGCAGGAGGAGTTGTTCCGTTAGACGACGCGGAGAAAGCCTCATTAGATGGCATGAAGACGGTGACAAAGTGGGACGTGTCTAGGGAACTGGCCTGGCCGGTGCTGTTCGACAGACTGGCGAAACTAGTTTGACCCGTGGCTTCGGATGTGGCGGAGAGGGACTCCGGAAGGGTGAAGTAACTGTTGTGGAATGTGTGTTAGAGGGCAGTCATGCCAATGACAAGGTCAGCAACGATGATGAGTTACCTATCGGTGATGTGGATGAGCCCACCCTCGAACGGGATATCCCCTTTAATAACATTGGCGATGTTTCCTAACCCCGACGAGATCTTCAGCAAGGACTGGGAGGTTTCGTTGGACTGATCGCGAGCATTGACGTGCGAGTCCCAGCGTCGAGCAGAACCAGTGCCGTTGCTAGGCTTGTTCGGTCTGCTGTCGGCCACTACCACATTGCCCTGGCTATCGAGCAGCGGAGATTCGTCTGCGGTCTCGATGGTAAGACCAGGTAGGGACTGGCTGGCTTCGATCACGCTAGTCTCCGCCTTTGCTGCTTGATATTTTGCTGCCCTCTGCTCTCTAGGCGAGAGGGCGCGTTCCTTCAATGAGGCCGACTTCGACGCCGAGTCAGCGGGGGCGAAGACCGTCCTGACTTGACCAGAAGTGTACAAGGCCAACAGATCAGGGTCGGACTGGATCAAGGTTGCAAACTGCGCAGCCCCCTCAGCCTGGAGAGCATCCAGGAGGGAAGGGACATTCTGGGATGCGACCGAGGCGGCTAGAAGAAACACTGTGGCCCAAGATTGCGAAAGCATGTTGTAGTCGGGTCTCAGTTGTAATGGATGCAATCTGTAGCCGTGGTTGGGATCAAATGACCTGCTATTGTAACTCACAACAATACGAGAAGAAAGTTCTAGTTCCTGAACGGAAAAGCAGAGCGTTATGGGCAATTGAAGCTCGTGGATTGCGACTGCCAACATACCTACCTATATATATGGCAAAGCGTGGATTTACCCTAATACCACGACCGAGAAAACATCCTTGCGGTCGGATGTACACCAAGAACCCCCCCCTTCTTTGCACCGCCTTTATTCGAAATATGACAGGAGTGGTTGCTAGTCGAAATTGTAAGGTACGACTGCAGCTAATATTGGGTTCTACGCCCACCACGTCATGGTGGCTCTCGGTGATAATTGGCTCTGGATGCACCTCTGTGCATATACACAAGTATGTGCTGGAACTTCTTATAACAAACCCCAACAGTGATGGGCGTAAATTGGTTGCCGTTGGCCAAGACGAAGGAGTCTTTAATCACCGATGATCCACCGTCTGCAGCCACATCACCGCCCAGACTTGTTGAAAGCCCTGTACTGAGGGGCCTTCTTCGTTTACGGCAGCCTGAATGCCGGTTTGGGGGTTCCCTTCTTTGGAGGACCTCCAGCGCGTTGTCCCTAGTAGGGAATGAGGCTCCGGGCACTGGGAATCCTGGATTTCGCCGGCAAACCTGCCCCCCCCCCCTTTTTTTTTTCTTTCTGCCGCGACATGTGAGGGGGCAGCAAGTCGAGGTGGACAGCTTAAGTGCATTCCCTCTGCTGAGTGTTCAAGTAATAGCCTCCATTTCTGGCCAAGCCTTCCAGTCTGTATACTTCCTTCTTAAACACAATTGTTGAACAGTCGCTCCAACGATGGTCGTATCAACCGCCTCACAGTTACCAGCAACTTACCGCCTGTGGCGCCGATTCAACTTCCCAACTGATGATGGCTCCGTACTCGCGGTCGCCGTGCCTAATTGGGTTGCCAATCAACTCAACGCTGCCTATTCAACCATGATTGCGATGATGATGGTGCACTTTTGGTCCATCATCATCGGTATCGTGGTCTATTTCATATTGAGGAGGAACAAACTGAAACCGCATGGTCTCCATCCCTTAGCGCCAACTCTCTGGAATAAAAGATCCGACCTCCTTGATTCCATGATAGAGACCTTTATGTACACGAAAGACGACTGGGGACGGCTGTGGCTTTATTGCCTATTCGTCCTGATTTTGGCCGCCTGGGTTGGACAAACAGTCATGGGAATCGTGGTTCCTCCGCTTATCATCGCTGGGAATGCCGCCCCCGTCGATGCGAGTGTCATATATATCCCCGATGATCAAAATAACGAGGCCCCCGTCCTTACAACTCGGTTTGCCTTGGAAGTACCATGGGCCCTTCGTGCTCTCGGTAGTGCGAACGTGGCAAACGGGGATGTCAGCAAGAAGGTACGAGTGAGTCGCCCGATACAGGTGGGGAAGCGCGACAACGGCGAGGATATCCAGCGGATCGATTACGGCTACCGGGTCACTGGAGCAGACTTTGGGCTACAAAAACATACAGATCTCACCTTAGACGTTACTGGCGCTTGCGTCACAGAGTACGGGTGGCTCGAGAGCTCTCATGTCACACTCTCCGGCTCAACTGGTGTGGCTATCGACTCTTACCAAGTGTTCGACGAACCCAAACTAGTACAGGTTTCCTTATTCCAAGGTCCGCAGCCTGTAGCCTCATTTCACCTGGGAAGTTTGACCAAAGGCACCCTAGACACGAGCAACAACACATGGGCAATGGTGGTTTCATCAGTCAACAGAACCAGCTTTAGCCCTGGAGCTGACCCTTTGTATCTCACTGGTCCGGGGGCCTCCGGGGACGGCTACTCGATCAAGCCAGCACGACCAGTGCTGTCGTGTTGGCAGGATGACGTATGGTCCTACCAAGGTCGCAATAGCACGGTTGACGCTTTAATGGCAGATACCTTCCCGAGTCTAGCATTGCCCCAAGGTTTACAGAACATTTTCATACGTTATCTCGGCGAGCCTATGATAAGGCAGGTGGGTGCCCGCCTCGCAAGTTCGGCTCTCCTGTCTGCGACAACGTCTACCGGCCAAATATTTGATGCTGCCTCCAGCAGCATGTACAACGATCTCAAGCGCCTAGTATTGGCATCGTTTATTGCCACCACAAACATCCTGACCGACTCAACCCTATATCCCGACGGGGCAGAGAGACAAGTGCCAAACGCGGCATTGGATGATTCTGGTCAGCTTTTTGACGGTCTCGCCGACTTTGTCGTCTGGACCCCGGATGTCTCTGCGTTGTCGCTAACGGTTGTCATTGCTATCCCATCTGCGCTAGTTGGTGTCTGGCTACTGGCTATCCTGTTACTCTACTGGACTCCTGTTAGACTCGTCAACGCCCTCGATTCGAACGATATGTACCAAAAACTAACGGACAACCACCAACACGCAACCTTGGTCTACGACAAGAAGGATGGAGCAACTTGGAATCTGTAAGATCAGCTGTGGACTATCAGTGCTCGGCGCTAACAAATATAGAAACTCGACGACGGACCCGGTGGGGGAGCCCCCTTCAACATTTGAGGCGAGTGGTGAAATCGAGAAGGGAAATCAGCAAGTGGTTTCTGCCAGTCTTCCAAACACAAAGGCCACCGGGGAGGCTTCGAATAACTAGCTGCCAATCAGGTCGCAGCCTTCGCTTTGTCCCTTTGCGACCTCGGACCCTTCGTCCGCCACCTCTCCTACCCCTTTCTCTTCGACATTACTGCGGCCTACCCACCTAATGACAAACCTTGATCTGTTTTCTCTGTTTTATTGGTATCCGAGAGGGAGGAGGATGAAGCTAATCACAACTGTGCCTTGGGCGAGGCTTAAGGAGAGAGAGCCCCAGTGGTCAAAACATGGACTCAGCTTACTGTCTAGTTTTCTATTTTGAATTTGATAATTTGTTACGATTTCTTTTAAGTAGGTAGTCAAGGTTTATTTGTTGCCAGATAATATTTTACATGAAAGTCAATGCTGTGCTTGGGCAGACAATCAAGGGTTATAGCTGAGAACCTCGAGATTCCTAACTGAATATTCCGTATCTAACTCTAAGTTAGTAGTCTGGATGTAATCGGGGCGAGGTTGAAGCTAGACACCTACTTCCGTTTGGGCCTGGAGTGCCTGAAGATCCTTCCATTTGTAGGTTTATAATCCTGCAATTAGAGATTGTTAACAATAACCCCTTCTCGTCTTTTCTTGGCCGTTACGGAGATACATCCCCAAGCAGCAATACAGATAGGGCGACGTTCCCGGAAGAGAGAAGTAGGGGGTGATGTATAGATACGGATAGGTGGTGACATCGTGGCGGTTCACTCACAAGTACATGGGCTTCTTAACAAAATCCCTCCCCACTTGCGTCGTCACCAACTTGTCGTCCATGTAGAACTTCACGGACAAATCTCTACCGTTGATATCTCGAGTTTCACATTTTATCTTGTGGAACTCGTCAGGGTTGGGGTAGTTGACGTCTAGGGCTCGGACTTCGGAACTCGTGTTGAATGTGTTAAAGCTGATCTTGCCAGACCCCTTCCACTCGGCCATGTCGATCTCTGGAGGCTATATCTAACTCAGTATTTTTTTTATTTTTTATTTTTTGCATCAACCACAAGTGAATACGGCACAAACCCATGAATCAACGCCGGTTAACCAAAATGCTGGCCACGTCCCCCTCGTGGTTGTGGCCTTGAACTCGCCACTAAAGTCATATCCACCACCGGGTGAGATGTTAAAGTGCTCCTTGGCGCTTATGGTTCCGCTGAGATAGTTAATGTCGATCATTTTTCCACCGTGCGATGCTTGCTTCTGGCCGGTCACCCTCTCGGCCGTGAGCGTGACGGTGCCGTTCTCGATCTTGACGTGCGCCTTGTCCATACGCGCGGCGCCGTTATGGTCCGACCCCCAAGGGTATAGGTAGTCCCAATCAGTGTCAAAATCGGTCTGCGAATCGAAACTCGTTGACGGGATTATGGTATGGACGGCCAGCACCCCGGGTAGGAGCAAGATGGCTGTTTGGGCGAGGAGCGCCCCGAGAGACATGACTTGAATGGCCGCCACCATAGTCGCAAACCAAAACGAGAAGCCGAGAGGTGGGGTTCTCGAGACCAGATTCCAGGTGAAAACTGCGACTTGAATGACACTTGACAAATATTGGAGACTATTCTAATCGTCGCACGATTTAGAGGATTCCTCTCTTTTCAAGAACAGTGTGGGTCGGATGCGATGGTGAGCCGGGTATTGCGCCGCGACTAGAATTTCCACAGCCGGGAGATAAATTACTTTCAAATTGCGACGGAGGTTCTCCGCTTTAGCACTGACAGGGGAAAATTATTTCGATTTAGCATTGGAGCGTAGAGTTCCCCAGAATGTTGAGTCTCGTGATGTCTTGGCAGATGCCGGGTGAAACACAGCCCTATGTCGCTACGCTCTTCACGGTGAGTCGTAAATAACGTATTACGCTGTGGCCGTCGACGTTGACGACCTAGTATCTAACGCCTACCGTACCTATTAAGCCATGGCCCCCGCAGAAGTTGTTTCGCTGTCTTCCCGTCCTCGGGACGAGCTTCCTTAGTCGTCCCTTTGAGATACTCTTCAAAGTTTTCCAACCTCCTAGTTTTGGGCGCGTCGATGTCGGCACTCTAGTCCCCTAGGTTTTATAAACCTTAGCGACAATTCGCGAAAACCAGCAAAGGAATATATCGTTACCGGCTTCAGAGGAGAACTCCTGGCTCCTCACACCTCGCTGGATCAGATCCACTGGGGGTGGTCCGAAGTAAACTAATAATCTCTGCAGGGGCGTGCGCAAGTCAAATATCCCTTTCCGGCGGGATCGTCGCCGTAAAACCCTTGTTTGTTCTCGAACAAGTTCCATATCTACCAGTTGTGTGGGTACGCGCCAGAGCTCGAAGTGCACGGATAAGAGTAAGGGAGAGCACAAGGCATAACACCGATATTCTACATATCTACTAGGTATCTCCAATCAACTTTGAGTTTGCCTCATGATTTCGCTTCTGGTCTCCTCCGACCACGGTATCAAAATAACTGAGAACCACTCCACCAAACCTATAAGGGAACGGTGAGGTAAAAGGACGTATGAAATGCCTTCCCTGACAGAAAATGGAGAGCAATTTGCAGTCACCACGTCGAATGGTCTGACATTGAGCAGCACACGGTAGGGAAATGAGACCTGCAGCTGAATTCACACTTGGTGAAAGGCTATGTAGGGTGAGGGTGGAGGCCGTGCCGACCTGGACGAAGACACAAGAGATTCATTACTTCGACGAGATGGCTCAAAGGTGTGTTCATCTCCCACCTTGCCCAACCAAGGGAGTGAAGGACGGTATACACTCTTCAATGGTGGGGAAACCTGCATCGGAGCTCACTTGCAACACGCCCAACCGCGGTGGTAACTGAGAGGACCGGGGTACTTAATTGCAACGGTCGTGCACTAGAGATTGTACAGTGTAAGGCGAGGAGGGGATCATTTGGGCCACTGATAGCCTCGCAATTTCCGTATCAGCAACCGGGGTTTAGTATTCAGATAGTTCTGCCGGCCTGGTGGTGTTCTGAGACTTTGACGTTGCAAAGGAAAGCGTCTGAGGAGCATCGGCGATGTTGCTATTTCTGTCGACTGGGCCGATCTGAAGAACCATCCCCATAGTTAGTCGTCAAGGGTCCTCATCTAGCGTACCAATGTACAAAGTCTTCGGTGCTGCAGGGTGCGAAAAGATTTCAAGTCGCCCCGTGCTTATCATTTAGCATGCAAGATTGCGGTTGAGGCGGCAAGGCTCGAGGCAAAGGACGTGAGGGGGGGACACCGAATCCTGGCGAGTCAGCGGAATAGGAAGGAGGGCGGTGGGGCAGAAGGTTTGACGGAACTCGTTCTTCGACGTATGACGTGCGCGGCGAAGTACCTTGACCACTGCTTGGCAGGGTTGCTTGCGGCAAGGGGAAGATAGCAGCGTCAAGTCTTTCAATAAATGGCCGCCAGACCGCGATATAGCCCTGAACAAAACATTGGCCGAGATCATTAGTGTGTTCTCTCCCAAGAAGCGGAAGAGTGAATCGATCATACACAAGAGCGACCGAGGCGAAGCTGCACAGAGTCTTCAATCGGTCCCCAAATGCCTGTAACACTAGATCGGAAATGGGTTCTGAAGCGGGGCGAACCAGTGCGCGAACCCTGGCTGAGAGTGCGCGAACCCTGGCGAACAGTGGTGCGGCTGCTCACGTGATGTTACACCAAGGGAGCGTTCCCAGCGCTTTACATAACGGGCCCCACCTCGGCTGATCTTCAACATGTTTGATTGGATTTTGCTGTGTTCGCCCTTGCCGAAGCTTGACGTCATAGGCACGGGGGACAACCACTAGTAAAGTACGCCACGGCGCTGCCTTTTCCCGCCAAGGTGTGCGATCCTTGCACAAGGTAGCTCCGCACGCAAACCGTCTTGAAGATTGACTTCCCTGGAAAGGCAACGCCTTCGCTGAATGGACAAAAGTATAGACAGAGTTTGCGCGACCGCCCCAACTAATCTCGGGCGGGGCAGTTCGCCTGGTCAGGACGGTCGGATGTGCCTGTCTGATTAAAGACTCACAGGGAGACCCTTCTTTTTTCGCCTTCGTCTTCTTTTCTTCCCTTACTCTTCCCCACCCTCGTGACCTCTCCGCGACCTCTCCCGACCGCTCTCCGTTCCGTGCCCACCAAGGAATCTTAGGTGTGATATGTGCTTCGACAACGAACTTACAACCTGATCGACACATCCGAACCCGAATTGCCCTTCTTGCGCCCCACGCGCAAACCCCACCATCATGGCGGACCAAGAGAAGGAGAAATCCCCGTCGCCGACCCGGAATTCCGGCTCTGGCCCCGACTTCGAGCAAGGCCAGGTCTCCGACAATGCGGACGGCCTCCACCGCTCGCTCCGCAACCGTCAGATCCAGCTGATCGCCATCGGCGGCTCTATCGGAACCGCCCTGTTCATCAGCATCGGCGGCGGCCTCGCCAAGGGC
>Ga0164242_10007781_pt1 | contig 11701 bp, 10 predicted proteins | sample OricomgcompostMG_FD_108783 | JGI IMG/M metagenome (GOLD analysis project Ga0164242, IMG submission 108783) | Miracle-Growth compost microbial communities from Emeryville, California, USA - Original compost - Miracle growth compost (MG) ... | reverse complement strand
TATAATCAGTCAGCGAATTAGCGTTGTACACCTCTCGCTCTTCTGGCGTGTCGTTGACAATATCGCGCCAGGTAGAGGCTTCAGTGATCATACTCATCTTTATATTATACCACTAAAGCTTATGTAAGTCAATATATTAGCTAATGGAGCAAGGGCTACTTCTTGAGGTATTTGCCAGCTACACTCAGTGCGAATGATGGCAAAATAATAAAGATAGTCGCCTGGAACAACTTAGAGACGATTTTAGTAAACAGGTTACTTCCCTCGCCTGGGTCGGTCCCGGTAAATACCAATATAAGTCCCAGCACGCCAAATGCCAGTGATGCTGCTATAAATACGCGAGTTGCTATCTTTTGCATAGTCTTAGTATACTCCTTGGCAAATGTATAATAAACGAGTGAGCTTATATATCTTACTTCACTCGTCTAAGACAATGTGTGCCGCAAATACTACGACGCATGCACCGCTTGGTGTACCGCAATTACTGCCCCGCGCCGAGGAGCTCGCTGCTATGTGGCGTAGTGACTCGCTTGCGGATATTCAATCGCGTATGAAGATAAGCGCCACTAAGGCAAATGAAGTGCAACAGCTGTTCGCCAAATGGTCGACGCAACCTGCAAGCCAAGTGCCCGCGATCGATGCATTTATTGGTGATATTTACTCTGGCTTACAAACCCATACGCTTACCGCCGATGACCGCACGCATGCACATCGCCACATGCTTATATTATCTGGCCTATATGGCGGCCTACGCGCATGTGACGGCATTACGCCCTATAGGTTAGAAATGGGCTATAAACTACCAAATGGTAGTGGTATGTACACCTATTGGGGCGATGCTATTGCTGCACTACTACCGGTCGATGCGCATGTCATTGTTAACCTATCCGCTGTCGAGTACACTAAGGCACTATTGCCCTACACGAACGCCACTATCATCACGCCAAAATTCCTCACCGTTAGTGCTAAAACTGGTAAGCCGACCTTTGTGACTGTGCACACTAAAATTGCTCGCGGCGCCTTTGCCCACTGGCTTATTACCCAGCGTATTCAAGACTCATCGCAGCTAAAACAATTCATTGACCTCGGCTACCAGTACAATGCCACCCAAAGCACCCCTACTGAACCAGTATTCATCTGCCGGACATTTGGTGGGCTGGGGCTAAGCGTGCGGAAGGCGGAGGCTAGTTAGCCTCTCCTGTCGCGGCCTTTGCGTGTATAAAAGCATCTTCAATATCGGTGTCACTCAGTGTCTCAATATTACTAAAGCGAACAAGTGGAAGCTTAGCTAGCTTAAATATTTCATTCACCACTTCGTCTCGCTCTACGCGATTGGGGTGGCTGTGTGATGCATCGTCTAACTCGATAGCGTAGGCTGTCTTCATTGTTTGCCTATCGACTAGCGCATAGTCTACTGATTTACGCTGGATATGTGACAAGGCACCGCGCCATGATTGTCTACCGACCCGGTTATTGAGCAATGAAGATAAGTGTATTTGCGGGAAGATATAATAGCGATCGCCGGCGATTCGTTCTAGGCGCTTGAAGAAGTTTGCTTCCGTCGATGTCATTATGTAATCTTTGCGAGTGTAAATATACTGCGCAGACTCTTTACCCTGCCCTACCTTTTGAGACATAAGACGGTATATTGAGTAGACTACTATGACTAGGAGCAGTGCGGGTAGCCAAAAGGTGAATTCCATAGTGCTTATTATAGCTTATGAAGCTGGCTATTTTGAACTTGTCCAATCCTCTGCAAATAGCTCTGCTTGCTTTAGAATATTATCTGTTGCAATTGCTTGCTCGTCGGGCGGGTAGCCGTATTTATTGAGCAGTTTCTTCACTTCTACGCGCAGTCGGGCCTGCGCGTTCGCGCGTATAGTCCAGTCAACGCCTGCATTACTGCGAACTTTTTCAACAAGAAGTCGTGCGAGGTCACGTAGCTGGTCGTCTTTCATCACTTCTTGTGCACTGCCGTTTGCTAATAAGGCATCGTAAAACGCTACTTCGTCCTCTCCTAGCCCTTCCACATGGTCATTTTCGACTGCAGCACGCATTTTCATAGCAATATCTATCAATTCCTCAATCACCTGAGCGGCCTCGATTGTTCCATTCCGGTAGCTAGTGAGCGCGGCTTCGAGCATGGTTGAGAAATCATCTGATTTGATAGCGTTACGGCGGAATCGTACCCGTACTTCGTCGTTGAGAAGTTTCTGTAGAGCTTCGACGGCGAGATTCTTGCGTTCCATTCCACGCACTTCCGCCAAGAATTCGTCCGACAGGATCGACATATTTGGCTTTTCGAGCCCGGCGGCGGCGAAAACATCAACCACACCCTGTGGAGCGATTGCTTTATCGACAATTTGTTTGAGCGCCATTCGGTACTCCGCGTCTGTGGGGCCACCTTTTTGAGTATCACTGATCTTTTCTAGGCGTGCTTTGACAGCCTGGAAGAACGCTACTTGTTCGCGTAGTGTTAGTGCATCGGGGTGCGGTATTGCTAGCGCAAAGGCCTTGCTTAGTTCGGTAACGTGCTGGCGTAGTCTTTTTTCGCCGTCATCAATTGCCAATATGTGGTCTTGGGCATCCAAAATGATTTGCAGCTGTTTGCGTGTTTCTGTGCCAAAGTACTGCATATAATCGAATCCATAAAAGAGGTCGCGGACGATTTCGTAGCGGCGCTTCATTTCTGTAACTGCCTCGTCTATATCAAGCGTCGGTGCGCCCTTGCCACCGCTCTGCGTATACGTCTCTAAGGCATCGCGGAGTGCTGCTGCCACACCTAAATAGTCAACTACTAACCCACCCTCTTTGCCAGGGTAAACACGGTTCACACGTGCGATTGCTTGCATGAGGTTATGGCCTTTTAGTGGCTTATCTAAGTACATTGTGTGCAGGCTTGGTACATCAAAGCCAGTCAGCCACATGTCACATACAATCACAAGCTTCAGGTCGGAATCTATATCTTTAATCCGTCGTTCAATTGTTCGTATGCGGTCCTTGCTTCGGATATGGGGCTGTAGCCTCTGTGTATCCGATGCACTCCCGGTAATAACTACTTTAATAGCGCCCTTTTCATCATCATCACTATGCCAATCTGGCTGGATTTCTATAATTTTCTCATATAAATCAGCCGCAATCTGACGGCTCATTGTTACAATCATTCCCTTGCCATCGAGTACACTTTCGCGCTCGCTAAAATGAGTAACAATGTCTTCGGCGATTAGTCGTAGGCGCTCACTGTTACCCACAATTGCCTCTTTTTGGGCATATTCAGCTTTTAGCTGGTCTTGGCGCGTTAACTCCTCGCCTTCTAATAGTTCATCAACTTCTTTATCAAGCCAACTCTTTGTCGACACGTCCATACCAAGGTCGACTAAACGGCTTTCGTAATAGATCGGTACTGTCGCGTGGTCGTCAACTGCGCGTTGAACGTCATAGATATCAATGTAGTCGCCAAACACCGCAGGGGTGCTTTTATCTTCGCGTTCGATTGGGGTGCCCGTAAAGCCAATGTAGCTGGCATTTGGTAGAGCATCGCGCATATATTTGGCATTGCCGTATACAAGCTTGGCGTCACTGTCGCGCACATGAGCTTTGAGGCCATACTGACTACGGTGTGCTTCATCAGCCATTACAATGATGTTTGTGCGGTCGCTGAGTGTTGGTAGTGCATCTTCTTGACCTTCTGGTGAGAACTTTTGGATAGTCGTAAAGATTACACCGCCAGATTCGCGCGATAGTAGCTCGCGAAGATTCTGCCGGCTTTCGGCTTGCACTGGATTTTGTCTAAGGAGGTCTTTGCAGGCACTAAAAGTTGTGAAAAGCTGTCCATCTAGGTCATTGCGATCAGTCACCATCACAACGGTAGGATTACTGAGCGATGAGTTAGAAATGAGCTTACCAGCGTAAAATACCATGCTGAGCGATTTACCAGAGCCTTGGGTATGCCACACTACACCAGCGCGGTGGTCAGCATCAGGTTGAGTAGCATCGATGGTTCGAGTGAGTGCTTTATTTACAGCCCAATATTGGTGGTATGCCGCGACCTTTTTGATGACATTCGTCTCGTCCTTGCTGTCACGCTCGAACACGATGAAATTACGGATAATATCAAGCAGGCGTGCTTTGTCAAGCATACCGCGCGTCATAGTTTCAAGCTCCGGCACACCACTCTCTTCTCGCTCACCGTCGATCGTTTTCCACGCCATGAAACGCTCCGTCGGCGCAGTCAGCGTACCGACGCGTGCATCGAGTCCATCACTTATTGCGCAGAGTTCGTTGAAACGAAACAGCCCACTTATCTGATTTTTGTATGTCTGGATTTGGTTATAGGCAGCCTGTAAATTCGCCTTGGCATCGGCAGCGTTTTTCAGCTCTACTACCACTAATGGCAGACCATTGACGAAAAGTACCACGTCAGGTCGGCGATTGATACCATCTTGGATTACCGTCAGTTGATTGACCGCGACGAAGTCGTTGTTGTGCGGATCATCAAAATCGAATAACCGCACTGGTGTTGTGCGTAGCGACCCATCATCTGCACGATGCTCGATACTGACGCCTTCGACCAGTAACTGATGGAGGTCTTGGTTATCTACCAATAAATCCGCCGAAGACGTACGCACGATTCGTCGTATCGCTTGATCTCGATTTTCCGATGAAATATCAGGGTTGAGTCGGGCAAGTGCAATCTCCAACCGTCGATTTAATACGACATCTTCGTACTTTCGCTCCATCGTGCCATCTGGTCCGATCGTTGGACCATTCACAATCTCCCACCCCAACTGAGCGAGCGTATCTAGCATCCCTTGTTCGATTTTATCTTCGGTCATACGGCTCCCGACTTGATAGATGTAAGAACATGGCAAACAAGTACAAATATTACTTTGCGGTCTTTACAATCTCTGTACTTCTTATGGTTTCGCGTACACGTTTGCGGAATTGAGACAATGGCATATTGCTTGTATTCTATCACTACTTAGCCTTATATTCAATTGTGACCGCTTCAAGGAGTTCGGTGAATCTTCTTAGGTCGAGGTAATAATTTGGATATGCTTTCTTTAATTCTTGCCTTTGACCTGCAGATACTAATACGGCGTCTGTATTGATGAGGTGTTTTGACTCGATCTTTTCGTATTCGGCTACTGCTCTTTTATATTCTGCTTCCGCGAATCCGCGGATCCTCACCCTTTTCTTTTCTATGTCGAGTATGAGCAAGTGGTAGTAGTGATCCTTTCTTATGCGATCGATAACTCTCAAGCCAGTAGAGTATCCCCGTAATTTATCAAACACCTTCATACTGTCCATTATTTTGATGATTTCTTCGTATATTTCTCGCTGTTCCTTGCCTTCGTGTGCTTGTAGGACATTTCTATTTTCGATGATAGCAAAGGCCGATGATACATACCGAAAGAATTCTAGCCAATTATCATTGCCACGATGAGCCTTGATGGACTCACCTGTCATCAAGCTAACTGTTTCAACCGCGGTTGCCCAAGTATGCTGTAACTCGGAACGTATCTGCACCTCTATAAAAATACCTTTACTCTCTTTCGCCTCTCGTGTGCGAGCAAGCGTGTTGTTGTATTCGTAAACAAGATGTATGCCTCTGTATCCATCATCCTTTGGTGATTCTATATAGTTTCGACACTGAGCTTCTTTGAGAAGGTGCGTGAAACGTTCAGATTCCCTATATTCTTTTGCTAATTTTTCGGCCTGTGATACGATCTGGACTACTGCTCGGATTCCTCCAATATCTTGCATTGCCGATAGACGCATGCTGGTTTCGCGTGTCTTCAGTTTGTCCAGTATCGTCGGCATGCGCTTTAGACGTTGTGCCGATATGGCCTTTGGATACTTTGTGAGTCGCTTATCAAGATTCGACTTGAACGTTTTTAATGGATATATATGCGCCTTTCGCCATTCCTCAGCGAGTGCGAGCGCTGCCTTGTATTTGTTAGAAGTTTCTGGATAAGATCTTAGTGTTTCACCAGCCTTATTGACTTGGGATCTGGAAGTCATGCTACTATCCTTTCGTTCATAGGTCTTGAAAATAGTACGTTATGGAAGATAAAGGTGAATGTCATCACAATGACTGCAACGACCACACTAGATATTATGTCGGTGACGACTCCCGTCTCATAAAACAACCTCATTACACCCCCATCCACCTACTCTAAAAAATGTACGTTATTTGTCATAGTAACTATAGCGAATTTTCGAATCGCTCCCTAATATAATGTGTACCACGGAATGATTACCTGTCGGTTTCTGTTCGACATATTTCAACAGTCTACCAATATCGGATTTTGTTGGGTTGACCTTCTCTATGCATACTTGTAGCATCTGCCCATCCAGTTCATCTGTTATGGAAATCTGAACTTTAAAAACGTAGTTTTGGTATACCTCCTCTAGGTGTATCTTCAGATCGTAGCCTATCATAAGAAGCTCGCTATTAAGGGAAGTATTTCGTGCTGCGTATTCCTGATTATTGTGCGTATCGAGCCAAATGGTGAAACTTCGCATGTGGTTATCAACTATATCTTCATATATTTTATTGGTATAGTTTCTTATGAGGGGTATCACCCTCATAAGAAACTTCAATACCCTTAAGCCTAGTGAAATACTTGCGATACTAGATCCGGCTCCCTGTGGGGCGGGCATTATCCGTACTTCGATACCTCGACTTTTTAAGTAAGATTTGGCTTCCACGTTTAGTCTCTCTTGGAATCCTTTAGATTCATACCGATCGGCAAAGTTAAATATACGAATGTATAGTTCTTCGTGCTCTGCTGACGTCATACTCGTATCCCTTCATTTATCAATCGCGGGAGGAGGGTGTCGCGGAGGGTGGTGAGGGTTTGGATTTGCCTGGCGTTTTGAGCTCTCTGCTTGATCAATGATTGAACTTTTTCGTAAAAGTCTTCTTCGACCCGAGCCGGAACACTTTTAATCGTTGCATTTTCTACGAAGAACCTGAACTGGAAGTTACTAATGCCTGTACTACGATTTTGATAGTCCCACATAACGCCATTTGCATACAAGTATTCGAGAAAAGTAAAGAGAATACAAGCTTTCTCTCTAGAGTGAGCTCTGATAACACGGCAAAAACTTGCCGGTATCACTGCATCACCAAGCAAGTCTATCGTGGCCTCATCGATATATAAACTGCGTCCCGTTGATTGTGTATTCGAGCCGCCCGATATTTCAATTAGGATGTCGCCAGGATGTAGCTGCCGAGCTGCGTACTTCTTTTCTTCAACAAATCGCGCAGGTACATTAGCTACACTTCCATTTTTTACTCCATCCATATCAGTTCCGCGAATGACACGAACTTGTTGCGTGTGTTTTTCATCTGGCTCTTCTTTACCCCAATCACCACCAAGTGCAGACTCTATCAGTGCTCCAATTGGTTGTTCCTCCCACTCCTCTGCCTTGGGATTGTCGATGAAATAATGACGAAAGAGTGCCTGCCCCATCTGCTCGAGAGTTTCGTTCATCTGCCGATTCAGCTCAATTTTTTCATCAAGCGTACTGAGGATACCCGCAACTATTCTTTGTGTTTCGATATCTGGTAATTCAATTTTTATACCGCGCATATCAGCCCACTTGATACTTTTCTGCACTGTTTCTACCGTTCGTCCACTGATTTGGTGTAAGAACCAGCGTGAACGCATAAGATATAAAGCAAAAAGTGGGTTGATTAACTCGGGTCTGAAGCGAAAGCCAAGAATATTTTGAGCGACAGTAGCATTTGAATCTTTCGGAATGATCGCCGATTCAGCAACAGTACCAACAGTAGTAAATAGAATGTCACCTTTCTGCAAGTGCTGTCTGAACCACGTATCGTACGTTTCTTGATCGACAAATTTACTCACTTTTGTAAGGTCTGGGTATAGCCTATTCTTAGAGATAGCGTTAACCTCTAAGAGCGGATACCCAGAGTCTACGAGTGGCGGTGTTTTACCACGATTATCGATTTTTACGGCAACCAAATCTTCAAACAAAACAGTCTGGGTCATTTTGTCTCACCTTCAAATAATTCACACGCATAGGTCCTCAGTTTGGACATAATCTTCGATATAGATTGTGTATATTGCTCGCTAGAATTATACGCATCGAGCACTCCCTCGAGTTGGCTGATATTTGCAAATCCATCACCATATCCAGCGTCTGCGTAAACACTCCCAACTAATATTTTTGCAGCTTTTTGAATACTTTCAGCGTTGGTCAAGGGCTTGTTGGACCGGACCTGTGCAATGCCTACGGTGAGTTCTTTTTTTAGTATCCGCACAATACCATTCTCAATTGCTCGTAGCCAGTGAGGGCGGTTCATGTTTTCGTAAATGAGAATAGCATATAATACTTGCTTTGAGCACATGTTTTTTCTACATGCAGTGTCAATAACGTCGCCATACTTTTTCTTAATCTCTGCGTAGGACCTAACCACGTAATTGCTGATCGCTGTTTCCTCTGCAGTTTTGTCTTCATATTTTCTACTCATATTCGTAGCCTTTAGGTACGCTAAAACGAGTAGAGCGACAAGAAGAGACGACCAGAGATTATCAACAAGACCACTTATACTAGGAGCGATAAGTGATAAATCTGTAATGCTTGCGAGGCTAGCGACACAAAATGATATAAACAGGACAAGTACGGTATTTGCAGTGTGTAATAACTTTTCAGATATAAGATCAGCTTTCAATATCTGCGATAAATCCCGAAAGAGCAATGACACTATAGCTGCGATAACAACGTATACAGTAGCCGGCTGCCCGGGCATATATCGGTTTAATATACCTGCAAGTAGAATAAGGAGGATGAAGGGTGGAGAGAGTCTGAATAAAAAGTAGCTAAACCATTTTCGGCTACCACCGCTGAGGTATTGTGATACGGACATATAGTTGCTGGCGTCCACAAGGTTGCCATAAGCCGTGATTGGTCGTGGCGCGTCGGTGTTAAGCGCATCTCTGTACTTTACTAGCTGAAAAAATAACTCAATTACAATACCGGTCGACACAGAGATTATCAGGCTACGTAAGATGGTTTGGATCATTTCTTTGAGGCCTTATTATTTAATGCGTTATGGGCGTTTGTAAGCAACATTATCTCATTAGGCTTTACGGCTGTATCGTAATCATTTATAAGAGGTCTCATTAATCGAATTGCGCCGCTTTTCAGTCCTCGGTTCGATAATCCTATATCTTTGCGCATTTCTTTGAAGATATTTGTCATCAGGACCATAGTGTGAGCGCTATTATCGTTTGTAGCTGGGTGGTAAGAGTTTTGCAACATATCGGAATAAGCATTTATAACTTTTGGTGATGCGTACAGCACTGCATGATTATGAAATTTTCTCATATTATCAATAAGCATTTTCTTCTGCTCTTCTGTTACGGCAGTTTCCTGCTCTTGTATATTTTTCAAGAAGTTGAGCACGAAATCTACGTAATCTTGGTACGTTTCACGTTTAATCTGAGCATTATGTGAGCTAAATTGAGCCTTTTTATCTAAAAAGTATTTAATGAAGTACCCAATAACACCACTAGATATGATTCCCGTGAGAGTTAGCCAATTCTCTAGGTTCATCGTCTTCCTTCCCTCGTTAAACTGTATGTCACGGTCTGGACTACGAGTTGCTTAAGTTGTTGCGCGAAATGTTCTCTCGGGATATGACATTGGGTCATTTTCGTCTCTCCTGATATATCATATCTCGCAGCTCAGGATGAGCTTCAGCTATACTTTTCTGCTCTAGTTTAACCATTTCATTCAGTATCTCTGTTTCTTGAAGGATAGCTGCCGAGTGGGCTGCTAGAGGCGCAAGGCTTTCATCAAGTGTCTTAGTGAGTGTCTTGAGTTTCCTGATATAGTCCTCTTCAACTTTGGAACGGTAGTTTATACCAACAAATACGATTATTGTGCCAAATATAACACCTCCTAAGGACACGTATGTGAGTAACCCTTTAGTGATCCCTGCGCTTGATAATGCGGTTGCAGCAATTAAACCGGTAGCACATAACTTAAGAAAAAATTTGCCTATGTCTATAAAGTCATTGATAAACTTTTTCTTGCGGTCGAGTTCGTGCCGTTGATCTTCTTTGTGAGAGTTGCGAATCTGTTGTTCTATCTTCTCGCCTTCGAGCACTGACTCTCGTACATTTCTAAAAGATTCTACCAGCCTAATATATCTATCGAAATCGTAGTCTACGCGTATCATTATAATTTTTCCAGATTATGGCGAATTTTTACCTCAAGTTCATGTGATTTTATAAACTGTTCGTCTAATTCGGAAGTGAGGCGCTCCACCTTCTTGGCGAATGCTTCGTCGTCTTCCTCGATTTCCTCACTGCCGACGTAGCGGCCGGGTGTGAGGACGTAGTCTTGCTCATTAATCTCGTCGATCGTGGCGACTTTGGTGAAACCAGCGACGTCTTGGTATTCGCCGTTTTGAGTCTTGAAATCATGATAAGCCTTTGCGATAGTGCCGATCTCTTCTGGTGTGAGCTCGCGGTTACGGCGAGTGACCATCTTACCGAGATTTCGTCCATCGATAAAGAGTGTTTTACCACTGCGATTTGCACGGTCTCGCGAGACAAACCACAGGCATGCCGGGATGCCTGTGTTGAAGAAGAGCTGACTTGGAAGTGTAACGATACAATCTACCAGATCTGCCTCAAGAATCTTTTTGCGGATTTCGCCTTCCCCGTTGCTTTGGCTGCTCATGCTGCCGTTTGCCAGCACAAATCCCGCCGTACCTTTCGGCGAAAGATGGTGAATCATATGCTGCACCCAGGCGTAATTGGCGTTGCCTTTTGGCGGCAAACCATATTTCCAGCGAATATCATTTGCCAGATACTCTTGTCCCCAGTCGCTGATGTTGAACGGTGGATTGGCGATGATGTAATCTGCCTTGAGATCCGGGAATTTGTCGTCATGGAATGTATCACCACGGCGTAGATCGGCATCGATACCGCGAATGGCCATGTTCATCTTTCCTAAGCGCCAAGTTGTTTCGTTGAGCTCCTGGCCGTAGACGGCGATATCATCCACACGTCCGGCGTGCGCTTCGACGAATTTTTCGCTCCAGACAAACATACCCCCACTACCACAGGCGGGGTCATAAATACGCCCACTGTTTGGCTCGAGCATTTCTACCAGAAGTTTCACGATTGATCGTGGAGTGAAAAATTCGCCGCCGTGCTTACCTTCACTATCGGCAAACATACCCATGAAGTATTCGTATACTTGCCCTAGCAGGTCTTTGGCATTATCTGACTTGAATGTAGCATTAGTGAATAGGTCGATGATTTCACCGAGGCGGCGCTTATCTAGTGCTTCGCGAGCATAATTTTTTGGTAACACACCTTTGAGTGTAGGGTTGTCGCGTTCTACGGCGTCCATGGCTTCGTCTACCAGCACACCGATAGTAGGTTGTTTAGCGTTTGCGACTAAATATTCCCACCGCGCCTCTTTTGGCACCCAAAAGACGTTTTCAGCGGCGTAGTAGTCGCGATCCTCGGGGTTATAATCCTCTGCCTCAGCTTTTTTGTATTGTACATCAAATGCGTCAGAGATATATTTTAGGAAAATCAGACCAAGGACTACGTATTTGTAGTCCGATGAGCTAATATTCCCCCTCAATTTGTCGGCGGCTGCCCACAGCTTTGTTTGTATCTCCTGGATTTCCAACACTTCCCCC
>Ga0164242_10007780_pt1 | contig 11702 bp, 10 predicted proteins | sample OricomgcompostMG_FD_108783 | JGI IMG/M metagenome (GOLD analysis project Ga0164242, IMG submission 108783) | Miracle-Growth compost microbial communities from Emeryville, California, USA - Original compost - Miracle growth compost (MG) ... | reverse complement strand
CGTGGCGCTGCAGGAGGTGCTCGCCCGGACGGGCGTGCTCCCGTCGGTCATCCCGCCGTTCACCGAGACGGTCGCGACCGGCTGGCAGATGCTGCCGACCTCCGAGTTCCTCGAGGGGCTCGGTCAGACGCTCGAGCAGTTCGCGCTCGGCCTCCTGATCGGCGTGGTCGTCGGCATCGTGCTCGGCATCGTGCTCGGGGTGCTCCCGGTCGTGAACCTCATCGTCCGGTACGTGATGGAGTTCCTCCGCTTCACGCCGGCAGTCGTGTACATCCCGATCCTCGTGCTCCTGCTCGGCGCACGGCCGCAGCTGTCCATCGTCCTCGCGGCGCTCGGCTCGCTCTGGCCGATCCTGTATCAGACGTATTACGGCGTCGTCGGCGTCCCGCAGATCCTGAAGGACACCGGACGCGTCTTCGGCCTGACGGCCGCCCAGCGGCTCTGGAGCATCGTCATCCCGACCGTGTCGCCGTTCCTCGCGACCGGCATCCGCATCGCCGCGTCCCATGCGCTCGTCGTGGTCGTCGCGGTCCAGATCATCGCCTCCGTCGAGGGCACCGGACGGGACATCGAGACCTACGCCGCGAACGGCGTCTTCCCGAGGATGTACGCCCTCATCCTGGTGATCGGCATCATCGGCTTCCTCGTCAACTGGCTGCTCGAGCTGCTCGAGCGCCGCCAACTGCACTGGCACGCCTCGTATCGGGAGAAGCAGGCATGACGACCACCTCGATCATCACGACGGCCACCCGGCGGCGCTGGTCCTCGGGCTTCGGCGGCGCGATCCTCTCGCTCGTCCTGCCGGTGCTCATCATCGTCGCGTGGTGGGTCGTCTCGGCGAACAGCACGTCCCCGTTCTTCCCGCCGCTCCAGGCGATCCTCACGACCTTCGCCGACACCTGGCTGTCGACCCGCGTCCTGTCCGACATCGTGCCGAGCCTCGTGCGCATGATCGCGGGCTTCGCGATCGCGGCCGTCATCGGGGTCGTGCTCGGCGCCCTCCTCGGGCGGCTGCGGATCGTCGCCTATGCGCTGAACCCGCTCCTGCAGTTCGGGCGCTCGCTGCCGGCCACGGCCCTCGTCCCCGTCGCCATCGTCCTGTTCGGCATCGGCGACACCCCGAAGATCGTGCTCATCGCCTTCGTGAGCTGCTTCCCGATCCTGCTCAACACGATCGACGGGGTCCGGAACATCGACCCCGTGCTCGAGGACGTCGGCCGGTCCTTCCGGCTCACCCGGATGCAGCGCTTCCGCTGGGTCCAGCTCCATGCGGCCTCGCCGCAGGTGATCGCGGGCATGCGCGTCGCCCTGAGCCTCGCCTTCGTCGTCATGGTCTCCACCGAGATGCTCGGCTCGACGAACGGCATCGGCTACGTCACCCTGCTCGCCCAGCAGGGCTTCCAGATCCCGCTCATGTGGTCCGGGCTCATCCTGCTCGGGCTGCTCGGGCTCATCATCAACGGCATCTTCATTCTGGTGGAGCGCGCGCTGCTCCGCTGGTACACCCAAGGCCAGGAGGACTGACTTGCTCACCGTCGAACATCTCAAGAAGACCTACACGACGGGCGGCAAGTCGCTCGAGGTCCTTCGGGACGTCAGCTTCACCGTCGAGGAGGGCGAATTCGTGACGGTCGTCGGGCCGTCCGGTGCCGGCAAGACGACGCTGCTGCGCTGCATGGCGGGCCTGCTGCCCCGCTCCGGCGGGACGGTGACGCTGACGAAGACCGGCAAGGTCATCGACGCGCCGCCGCCGGAGATCGCGTGCGTGTTCCAGGACTACAGCCGCTCGCTCATGCCCTGGTACAAGGTCGGCCGGAATGTCGGGCTCCCCCTCGTCAATACGATCAAGGACCGCGACGAGCGCAAGCACGCCGTCGAGCAGGCGCTGCAGAGCGTCGGCCTCGAGGGCTTCGCGGACAGCTATCCGTGGCAGCTGTCCGGCGGCATGCAGCAGCGCGTCGCGATCGCCCGCGCGCTCGCGTACCGTCCGGAGTTCCTCATCATGGACGAGCCCTTCGCCTCCGTCGACGCGCAGACGCGTGCCGACCTCGAGGACCTCATCCTGCGCGTCCGCCAGATCGCGGGCGTCACGATCGTGCTCGTGACCCACGACATCGACGAGGCCGTCTACCTCGCCGATCGCGTCGTCGTCGTGTCCAGCCGGCCGACGGTCGTCATGGACGTCATCGACATCGACCTGCCGCGGCCCCGCAGCCAGGTCACGACGAAGGGCCTGCCGCGCTTCGGCGAGCTCCGCACGCAGGTGGCGACGCTCATCACGCGGGCCGGCGCGGCGGAGCCGTCGCGCGCGGGCTCCGCCTAGCGCGCCGAGCGGGTCCGGGAGAGGAATTCGCTCCCGAGCCGGGCGTTGATCTCCGCCGCGCCCTCGAGGAGCAGGGGGAGGCCCTTCTCGATGAGGGCGTCCATCCTGCTCGAGATCGACGACATGCCGAGGGCCGCGAGCACGCGCCCGTCGCTGCCGCGCACGGGGACGGCGATCGAGCGCACGCCCGCCTCGAGCTCCTGGTCGACCTTCGCCCAGCCGCGTTCCCGGACCTCGGCGAGACGCTCGACGAGCGCCTCCTCGCTGCGGATCGTGTGCGGCGTGTGCGGGACGAACTCGGCCCGGTCGAGGTAGCGCCGCAGGTCGGCGGGCGGCAGGTCGGCGAGCATCACGTGCCCCATGGCGCTCGTGTACGCCGGCTGCCGAGTCCCGACGGCGAATGCGAGGCTCGCGACGCGCCGTGTGGCCAGCCGGTTCACGTAGACGACCTCGGTGCCGTCGAGGGTCGAGAGCGTGCACGCCTCCTGCGCCCCGGCGACGATGTGCTCGAGGATCGGCTGGGCGATCGCGGTGAGGTCGAGCGAGTTGAGGTACGCGTACCCGAGGGCGAGCACGCGGGGAGTCAGCGAGAACGATCGGTGGTCCGAACGCACGTAGCCGAGCGCTTCGAGGGTGAGCAGGAGCCGCCGGGCCGTCGGGCGGCTGAGACCGGCCGCGGAGGCGATCTCGGACAGCGTCAGCGCCGGGTGATGGTCGGCGAATGCGAGGATCACGGACAGCCCGCGCTCCAGCGACTGCACATAGTCGCGCTGGTCGAGATCCTCGGGTCGCTTGCTCATTCGTCCGCCTCGCACCCCGGGATGTCGGGGCCTCTGTCCGTATAGCGTACGCATTCGCCGGAAGCAGCTGCGCATGCCGCGCCAGGAATGGAAGGCCGAGTCCGACGCTCGCGGGCCCTCTTCATGGCCCCGCGCCGAGCGCGTCGCTTTCCGACATTCCGGCGTCGCTCTCGTGAGGGAACTGTCGGAAAACGACGCGCTCGCCGGCGGGCGGCGGAGGGTCCGGCGATCGTAGGGTTTTGGCATGGCGGCGACGACGGCGAATGCGAAGCGCCCGCTGTCGAGCCTCGCCCTGCTCGGGCCCGCGTTCGTCGCGGCGATCGCCTACGTCGACCCGGGGAACGTCGCGGCGAACCTCACGGCCGGCGCCCGGTACGGCTACCTGCTCGTCTGGGTGCTCATCGGGGCGAACGCGATCGCGGTCCTCGTCCAGTACCAGTCGGCGAAGCTCGGCGTCGTCACCGGGCGCTCGCTGCCCGAGTACCTCGGCGAACGGCTTCCGACCTGGCCGCGCCGCCTCTACTGGCTCCAGGCGGAGCTGGTCGCGGCGGCGACCGACATCGCCGAGGTGATCGGCGGCGCGATCGCGCTGCATCTCCTCTTCGCCCTGCCGCTCTGGCTCGGCGGGGTCATCGTCGGCGTGGTCGCGATCGCGCTCCTCACGGTCCAGTCGCGGGCGGGGCAGCGGGCCTTCGAGGCGGCGATCATCGGGCTCCTCGCGGTCATCGTGATCGGCTTCGTCGCCGGCCTCGCCGTGAGCGGCTTCGACCTCGGGGCGGCGGTCGACGGCCTCGTCCCGCGCTTCGAGGACACCGGTTCGGTGCTCCTCGCGACGAGCATGCTCGGGGCGACGGTCATGCCGCACGCCATCTACCTGCACTCCGCACTCGCGCGGGACCGGCACGGTGCGGTGCAGGACGCCTCCCGCATTCACCGTCTCCTCGCCGCGACCCGCGTCGACGTCCTCCTCGCGCTCGTCGTCGCCGGTGCCGTGAACGTCGCGATGCTGCTCCTCGCCGCGTCGCAGCTGCGCGGCGCGGGCGGCACCGACACGATCGAGGGCGCCCACGGGGCCATCGTCGAGGCGCTCGGACCCGTGATCGGCGTGGTGTTCGCGGTGGGGCTCCTCGCCTCCGGGCTCGCGAGCGCGAGCGTCGGCAGCTACGCGGGGCAGTCGATCCTCACGGGCCTGCTCCGCGTGAACGTCCCCGTCATCGTCCGTCGCGCCGTCACGCTCATCCCCGCGGTCGTCCTGCTCGCCGTCGGCGTGGATCCGACCGGGGCCCTCGTCGTCTCGCAGGTGTGCCTGAGCTTCGGCATCCCGTTCGCGCTCATCCCGCTCGTCCACGCGACCGGTTCGCGGCGGGTGATGGGGGCGTTCACGAACCGCGTCCTGCTGCGGATCCTCGGCTGGGCGGCCGTCGTCGTCGTGACCGCGCTGAACCTCGTCCTGATCGTCCTCGTGGCCCTCGGCGGCTGACTACCGCTCGATGTCGCGGTCGAAGTCGACGACGAGCCGCTCGACCTCCGACGGCTCCGTCCGCGGACGGCGCCGGGCCCTGGCGCGGCCCACGAGGTAGTGGACGAGGATGCTGCCGAGCGACACGACGACGACCGCGATGAGGATGAGGTCGATGTACTCGATGACGAAGTCCTTCAGCCACGGGATGTAGCCGAGCACGAAGCCGAGCGAGGTCATCCCGGCGCCCCACAGGAGGGCGCCGATCGCGTTGAAGAGCGAGTACTTCCGGTAGTCCATGTGGCCGACGCCGGCGAGGATCGGCGCGACGGTGCGGACGATCGGGACGAAGCGGGCGAGGATGACGGCGAGCGCGCCCCAGCGCTCGAAGAAGACGTTCGTCCGCTTGACGTTCTCGATCGAGAAGAGCCCCGATTCCTTCCGCTCGAAGATCGCGGGGCCGCCCTTGTGCCCGATCCAGTAGCCGACCTCGCCGCCGAGGAACGCCGCGGCCGCGATGCAGAGCGCGACGAGCCAGAGCTGGATGTGGAGGCCCGCCGCCTCGGCCGTCATCGTGCCCGTGAAGACGAAGACGCCCGTGATGAGGAGGAGGGTGTCGCCGGGCAGGATGAACCCGATCAGCAGCGCCGTCTCGGCGAAGATGATCGCGCACACGACGAGCAGTGCGACCCAGCCGCCGACGTCGAGGATCGCGACCGGGTCGAGCCACGGGATGAGGGCCGTCGGGTGCATCGGGCGAGTCTATCCATGCGGGGTTGCGCGGGGAGCCGTGAATGCGGGCCCCGCGGCGGGCGCGGGACGTGGAGCGGGCAGGCCCCGGGAGGCCTGCCCGCTCGGTGCGCCGGGCTCTACGAGAGGTAGGGCTTCACCTGCGAGGTGTAGATGCCCTGGAGCGTCGTCTGGAGTGCCGACGCGGTCGACTTGACGTCGGCCTGCGTCGTGGTGAGCGCCTGGATCGACTTGTTCATCTCCTGGTCGCCGCCGGGCAGGTAGACGCGCGCCCAGTCCTGCGAACGGGTGTCGCCCGCCTGCTTGACCGCGACCTGCGTGATCGGGTCGAGCGAGGAGGTGTTCGCGGACTTCCGGACGGGGATGTAGCCGGTCGCCTTCGAGAAGGTGACCGTGTTCTCCGCGCTGGTGAGGAAGGCGATGAACTGCGCCGCGGCGAGCTGCTGCTCGACGGGGATGCCGGCGACGATCGAGAGGCCCGTGCCGCCGGTCGGGCATACGCCCGATGTCGCGGCGGGACCGCCGGGCAGCGGGAACGCGCCGAGCTCGAACGGGTCGCCGGCGGAGGCGAGGCTCTTCTTGATCCCCGCGAAGGAGCCGGCGGACTCGATCGTCGCGGAGGCGGCGAGGGCGACCATGTCGGCTCCGGAGTCGTTCGCCGACTGCCCGGCCCACTTGTCCTTGTAGACGGAGTCCTCGGTGAACTGGAGCGCCTTCGTGGTCCCGGCATCGGTCACCGTGAGGTCGAACGAGTCCTTCTTCGACCAGCCGCCGCCCCAGCCCCAGAGCAGGTTCTGCTCGACCCAGCCGGCGTAGCCGGAGATCGAGCCCCACTGGAAGGCGGGGACGCCGCCGTTCGCCTGCATGAGCTTCGGCGCGAAGTCGGAGGCGAACTGGTCCCAGGTGAACTTGCCGTCGGTCGGGAGACCCGCGTCCGCCCAGTGCTGCTTGTTGTAGTAGAAGAGCGGCGTCGAGCGCGCCCACGGGACGCCCCACTGGCCGCCGTCGTAGGTGTAGTCGCCGAAGAAGATCGGCGAGTAGTCCGATGCGTCGATCTGCGCGGCCTCGAGCGCGTTGCCGAGCGGGATGATCTGGTCGTTGAGGTAGAAGCGGAACCACCAGACGTCCGAGAGGGTGAGGAGCGCTGGGAGGCCGCTGCCGCCCGCCGCCTGCGCCGCCTGGAACTTCTGCGCGACGTCCTCGTAGCTCGAGGCCGCGACGAGGTTGACGGCGATGCCGGTCTTCGCCGTGAACGCGTCGATGATCTGCTGCGTGACGGCCTGCGAGCCGCCCGGGTTCGACGACCAGAAGTCGATCGACTTCGCCGGGGTGACGCCGGTGAAGTCGGGACCGTTGTTCGCGATCGGGCTGTCGGCGCCGGCCGGCGTGCTGTCGCCGCCGACGCTCGGGCCGGCGCAGGCCGCGAGGGTGAGGGCGCCGGCGGACGCGCCGGTGAAGGCGAGGAACTTGCGACGATCCATGGATCGATTTCCTTTCGGTGATTCTGCTGAGGGGATCGGTGAAGGCGGGTCAGCGCACCGCGCCCTGGGTCAGGCCCGAGACGATGTAGCGCTGGAGGAAGGCGAAGAGGATGAGCACGGGGACGATGACGACGACGGCCCCGGCCATGAGCACGGGGTAGGCGCTCACGTCGCCCTCGGTGTTCTTCAGGAGCGTGAGCCCGACGGGGAGCGTCATCATGTCCTGCCGGCCCACGACGACGAGCGGCCAGAGGTAGTCGTTCCACTCGTTCACGATCGTGACGAGCGCGACGGTCGCGATCGTCGGCGCCGAGACGGGGGCGACGATCCGGAGGAGGCGCGTGAAGTGCCCGGCGCCGTCCATCTCGGCCGCCTCGAGCAGTTCCTTCGGCAGGGACAGGAAGTGCTGCCGGAAGAGGAACGTGCCGAATGCGGTGCCGAGCCCCGGCAGGATGATGCCCCAGTACGTGTTCACCCCGCCGAGGCCTGCGATGAGCGTGTAGTTCGGGATGAGCGAGACCTGTGCCGGCACCATGAGGGCGACGAGGATCCCGGCGAAGATCACCTTCTTGAACGGGAACTGGACGAACACGAGCGCGTACGCCGTCGTCAGCGCGAGCACGAGCTTGATCGCCGCGCCGACGATCGTGATGATCGCGGAGTTCAGGAAGAGCCGCGGGAAGTCGACCTGCGCGGAGGCCGTCTGGTAGGCATTCGTCGTCCACTGCGTCGGGAGGACGACGAGGTCCTGCGTGACGATGTCGCCCGGCGGCTTGAACGAGCTGAGGATCATCCAGAGCAGCGGGAGCGCGACGATGAGCGTCGCGGCGACGAGCGGGAGGTAGCCGGCGAAGACCTCGCCGAGGACGCCGCGCGGGGTGATGCGCGGGCGGCCGATCCGGTCGGCGGCGACGGCGCTCATGCGTAGTGCACCCGTCGCTCGATGAAGCGCATCTGCAGGAGCGTGACGACCATCAGGATGACGAAGAGGATCGTGGCGAGCGCGCTCGAGTAGCCGGCCCGGTTGTAGCCGCCGAACGCCTGGACGTACACGTCGTACATGAGCGTGAGCGTGCCGGGGGAGAGCGGCGTCATGATCCGGATGAGGTCGAACGCCTGCAGTGAGCTGAGCATCGTCGTGACGAGGAGGAAGAACGTCGTCGGCGAGAGCAGCGGGAACGAGATCCGCCAGAAGCGCCGCCACCTCCCGGCGCCGTCGATCGCCGCCGCCTCGAGGACGTCGGAGGGGATCGACTGGAGGCCCGCGAGGTAGATGACGGCGCAGTAGCCGAGGTTCTTCCAGACGAAGACGATGCAGATCATCGCGAGCGAGAGGCTCGGGTCGGTGAACCACTGGGGGACCGCCGCGCCGAGGTGCTTGAGGATGATCGAGAGCACGCCGAACGTCGGGTCGAAGATGAACATCCAGACGAGGCCGACGCCGACGTAGGAGAGGACGAAGGGGGCGAAGACGGCGCTGCGTGCGAAGGTCGTGCCGGCGATGCCGCGGTTCAGGACGAGGGCGAGCAGCAGTCCGATCACCATCGACCCGCCGACCGTCGCGACGGTGAAGACGAGCGTCGTCAGGAGGACCTTGCCGCCCTCCCCCGTGAAGAACTCGACGTAGTTCCCCAGGCCCACGAAGAACGCCTTCTTGTTCCCGAGCGTCCAGTCGAGCAGGGAGTACTGGACGTTCTGGATGACGGGCCGCCAGCAGAACGCGATGATGAGCCCGATGTTCGGCCCCGCGAACGCCAGGAAGATCCAGAAGTCGCGGCGGCGCCGGCGGCTCAGCCAGAGGGGGCGACGGCGGCTGCCGGTCGCGGGCACGCGCAGCGGCTCGGCGCGCAGGGCACTCTCGACCCCCAAGGTCGGCTCCATGCGGGGGACGCTATGGGCCGCTCCCTACGCGAAGCGATACCGAAGGTGACGCGCCGGTGAACGCCGGGCGACCGCGGGACGACGCGGGCTACCGTCCGAGGGTCTCGAGTCCGTCGATCTCGTCGGCCGCGGGCAGCCCGACCGCGTGCCGAGCGGCCATCCAGGCCCGGCGACGCGTCCAGAACGACTCCTCGCGGTAGTTCACGGCGAAGGTGCGGAACGCCATCGTGAGCACGCGGCCGAATCGCGGGAAGCTGTCGAAGGGCCTCGCCGAGACCCCTACGGCGAGGTGCTCGTCCCACCGCACGCCCATTCCGGGTCGCAGGTTGATCGTGATGTCGAGGTCGTCGTGGAGGTCGCGGTCGTTCCGGTGCACCCGTTCGCGGAGCTCGCGCGCGGTCGAGGCTCGCAGCGCGAAGTTCGAGCCGAAGAGCACCTCGTGACCGAACGCGAACGGGATGAGGGTCGTGTAGGCGCCGATGTAGAGGTGCTCGGCGGCCCAGTGGGTGAAGCCCGACTTCCCGTAGAACCGGCCGGGCCCGCTGATCGCGTCGAGCCCCGGGTCGGATTCGAAGGCGTGGAGGACCCGGGCCACCCACCCCGACGGCGGCACGGAGTCCGCGTCGAGCCGGCCGAGGACGTCCCCCTGCGCGGCGTCGAATCCGGCCCATGTCGCCTGCGGTATCCCGCGGCGGGGCTCGGAGACGACGCGAGCCCCGTGCGCCAGGGCCACCTCAACCGTCGTGTCGGCCGAGCCGTTGTCGACGACGATGACCTCGTCCGGGGTCCGGGTCTGCTGGTCGAGCGCGGTCAGGCACTGCTCGAGCATCGACGCGTCGTTGTACGACGGCACCACGACCGAGATCCGCATCGGACAAACTCTACCCAGCGGCCGGCCGAGGGCAGGCGCCCTAGGCGCTGGGGAGTCCCGAGAGCCCGGTGCGGGCGGGGGGACTCGAACCCCCACTCCGAAGAACAGGAACCTAAATCCTGCGTGTCTGCCAGTTCCACCACGCCCGCGCGAGCGGTCTCAGGCTACCTCCGGCGCCTCCCGCAGACGACGAGGGTCGTATTTCGGCAGGGTCGTGCCCATGAGCCACGCGCCGCCGAGTCCGATGACGCCGATCACGACCGCGGCGATCGGCAGCGAGGCGAGCGCCGTCACGCCGGAGACGATGAGCGGCGCGGCGGCGCCGCCCGCGCTCGTCATGAGTCGCCAGAGCGCGAGGAACGGGGCCGGGTTCGTCTTGTCCGCGAGATCCGCGGCGAGCGTCATGACGACCCCGGAGCCGAGCCCGTTCGCGAGCGAGAGCAGGATCGCGATGATCGAGAACCAGAGGATGGGGCCGGGCAGGAGTCCGGTCACCGCGAGCAGGATGTGCCCCATCGCGAGGCCCACGGTGACGGGCATGACGACCCACATGCGTCCGAAGCGGTCCATCACGAGACCGCCGGTGTAGAAGAGGGCGAAGTCGATGAGGGCCGCGATGCCGATGATGAGGGCCGTGGCGTCCGGGTCGAGGGCGATCGCGACGGCCCAGAGGGGAAGGATCATCTGCCGCGACTGGCGGAGCGCGCTGAGGGACGCCGCGCCGACGCCGACCGTCACGAGCACGCTCCAGCGACGTCGCGCGGTCGTGATCATGCCGGTCCGGGGGTGGACGTCGATGGGGTCCGCGACGAGCTCCTCCGCCACCTCGTCGGGCAGGTCGCGGGCCGCCGCCGCGCGTTCCGGGTCCCGCACGATGAGCAGCAGCACGATGATGAGCACGATGGCCACGGCCTGGACGCCGAATGCGAACGTCGGTCCCAGCCCGAAGCCGAGCAGCGCCGCCATGAGGAACGGCCCGACCGTGATCCCGAGCCGGAACATGCCGCCGAGCGTCGACAGCGCCCGTGCGCGGTACTCGATGGGGACGGCCGTCGTGAGGAGCGCCTGCCGCGCGAGCTGGAAGATCGCCGCCGCGATGCCGATGAGCAGGATCCCGATGCCGAGGACGAGGGGATTCGGCGCGAAGTACGAGGTGACCGCGCCGGCGAAGCCGACGCCGGAGGCGATGAACATCGTGTTCCGCTCGCCGATCCGCGGCAGGAGCCAGCCGGTCGGCAGGCTGCCGAGCAGCTCACCGACCGTCTCGAGGGCGGCGATGAATCCCGCGACGGCGATCGTCGCGCCGATGCCCTCCGCGACGTGCGGGATCATCGGGAGGACCGATCCCTCGCCGATGGAGAACAGGACGGACGGACCGTAGACCGAGAGCGCCGCCGCCCGCCATGAGAAGGCGGGGCTGGCATTCGTCACTCATGCAACGGTACTCCCGCGTAAGAGGCTGCCCGGCGAAGCCGGTCCTCGACCCACTGCGGCTGGACTCGGGCTTTTCAGTGTCGCACCACCTCTAGTGTGGAACCGCCATGCAGGAACTGGACCTCTCCGCCGACATCGCCGCTCTCCGCAAGACGTTCGCGGACATCACGGCGGTCGTCGATCTCGACTCGGTGCGCGCGCGGATCGCGGAGCTCTCCGAGGAGGCCGGCCGGCCGGACCTCTGGGACGACCAGGCGAAGGCGCAGCAGGTCACCTCGGAGCTGTCCCGCGCGCAGGCGCAGCTCGCGAAGATGACGGGCGTCGCCTCGCGCCTCGACGACCTCGAGGTCATGGTCGAGCTCGCGAACGAGGCGCAGGACGAGCAGACCGCCGAGGAGGCCCGTGTCGAGCTGAAGTCCCTCACCGACGCGATCGACGCGCTCGAGGTGCAGACGCTCCTCGACGGCGAGTACGACGCGCTCCCTGCCGTCGTCACGATCCGCTCGGGTGCGGGCGGCGTCGACGCCGCCGACTTCGCGGAGATGCTGCTCCGGATGTACCTCCGCTACTGCGAGCGGCAGGGCTGGCCGACGAAGGTGATGGACACCTCCTACGCGGAGGAGGCGGGGATCAAGTCGGCGACGTTCCAGATCGACGCGCCCTACGCATTCGGCATCCTCTCCGTCGAGGCGGGCACGCACCG
>Ga0164242_10007779_pt1 | contig 11704 bp, 12 predicted proteins | sample OricomgcompostMG_FD_108783 | JGI IMG/M metagenome (GOLD analysis project Ga0164242, IMG submission 108783) | Miracle-Growth compost microbial communities from Emeryville, California, USA - Original compost - Miracle growth compost (MG) ... | reverse complement strand
TCCGGACTCGTAATGTCGCCCTTGAACACATGTCCGTCGACCAAAACCGTCGGCGTACCATCGATCGAGGTGATGTCGGCGCCGGTGATGCCGCCGTGCAGTGCCTTGTCGTTGAACTTCTGCACCCAATCGATGTAATCGCCGCCGGAGATACAGGCGGTTGAATTCGCAGCACCTACCGAGGTGGCCAGCTTGCGCAGTTCGGCGTCTGAGCGGCCACTCGTGCCCTCCAGTGGCTGGTTCTCGTACAACGCAGCAAGAAACACGAGCGTCTTCACCGGATCGTGCGCTGCAACGCAGGTCAGCGCCGATGATGCCCGAGACGAATACTCGCTTGCACCGGATGCGTGATCGAGGAAGGTCAGCGGGTGGATGCGCAACGTGATGGTGCCGTCGTTGACAAGGCCACCAAGGGTGGAACCGTTTGCCTTCTCGAATTCACCGCAGTACGGGCACATCGGATCGATGAACGTGTCCACCACTGTTGCGCCGGATCCGATTCTGATGAAGCCACTGTCGAAGTCGACAGCCCCCTTCGTGCCGGTCGGCGCCGACGCGCTTGACTCAGACTGGTGCTCATCACCCCCGCCGGCGGTCGGCGTCAACGTGCAACCCGCCACGACCACGCCGAGCACACACGTCAGCAGAACCGCCGCGATTCGCGTCACCACACTGCTGATCGAGCGCGTCATGCCTCACCTAAGAGTTCGGCGCAGTCTGCGCGATCTTGGCGAGCAGGCCGTTGATGAAGCCAGAGGAGTCCTCCGTCGACAGAACCGTCGCGGCTTCGACGGCTTCTGAGATGGCGACACCGGTCGGAATGTCATCGTTATGCAACAGTTCCCAGACGCCGATACGCAGGATCGCACGATCGACGGCGGGCATCCTGGCCAGCGTCCAGCCTTGCGCGTACGTCTCGATCAGCTCGTCGATTTCCGCACGATGATCGACAACGCCGTCAACGAGTTCCCTGGCGTACAGCCACGATCCCTCGCGGGACGGCTCGTTCGCGGCACGCTCGGCCTCCGTTGCCAGAGCCTGCTCGATGGGTATTTGACGGACATCCGCCGAATACAGGATGTCGAGTGCCCGCTTGCGGGCCTTCGTGCGTGCGCTCACTAGTCGTTGACGCGGCTGAGGTAATCGCCGGTGCGGGTGTCGACCTTGACCTTTGTGCCGGTTTCAAGGAACAGCGGAACCTGAATCTCTGCACCCGTCTCGACCGTTGCAGGCTTTGTGCCGCCGGTCGAGCGGTCACCCTGGAGCCCAGGCTCGGTGTAGGTGATCTCGAGAACGACGGACGCAGGCAGCTCAACATAGAGTGGGTTGCCGTTGTTGAGCGCGACGGTCACCGGCTGATTCTCAAGCATGTAGTTCGCGGCGTCACCGACTACTGCGGCAGGCACCGACAGCTGGTCATAGTCAGAGGTGTCCATGAAGACGAAGCTGTCGCCATCTTTGTACAGATACTGGAAGTCGCGGCGGTCAACATTCTCGAACTCGAGCTTCGCGCCCGCGTTGTACGTGCGATCAACCGTCTTGCCACTGACGACATTCTTGAGCTTGGTGCGCACGAATGCGCCGCCCTTGCCCGGCTTCACGTGTTGGAACTCGATGACGGTCCACAGCTGACCGTCGATGGAGAGAACAGCGCCGTTGCGGATGTCTGCAGTTGATGCCATAAAAAGATTTCCGTTCGAATTGAAGCCGGTGGGGCTCAAGAAGGCGCGAACTCACGAAGCGCCTGCATGATTCTAGTTCTCAGGCGCCGATTCGGCGAATGTGGCTGAGTGCGAGCCGGTACGAATCCAGCCCGAATCCGGCGATCACGCCGGTCGCCACGGCGCTGAGCACGCTCGTGTGCCTGAACTCCTCGCGAGAATGCGGGTTCGAGATATGCACCTCGATCACGGTTACGCCTGCGGTCGTTGCTAACGAGACGCCATCACGTAACGCATACGAGTAGTGCGTCCACGCTCCCGCGTTGAGAATGACGGGATGCTTCGCGTCGGCAGCCTGATGGAGCCAGCCGAGCAGTTCGCTCTCGTTGTCCGTCTGCCGAAGATCGATCGTGTCATCGCCGGCCTCGGCGACAAGCAGTTCTCTCAGGTCCTCGAGCGTCTCAGAACCGTAGATGTCGGGTTCACGGGTGCCAAGACGTCCCAGGTTCGGTCCGTTCAGAACGAGAACAGTGCTCATGGCCACTTAGCCTAGCCGCCACGATCAGGCGTCTGCACGATCGCGAGCCCAGTGATCGAAGAGTTCGTGTTCGCTGACGTTCGCCGAGACCTGTGCCGGCTCGAGTGTTGCTTGCGAGACCTGGAGGACAGGACGAGCCGCGAGCTACGAACCGATCTCCTGATATGCGGCGAACAACAGGGTCGGCTCAGGCGCCGCCAACACCGTCGGGCGCGCAATGTCGTCGAGCACGATAAAGCGCAGCATGCTCCCACGCGTCTTCTTGTCGCGCTGCATTGTGGCCAGCAGAGTCTGCCAACGACCGACGGGGTACGTCGTCGGCAACGTGAGCGATGTAAGGATGCTGCGGTGGCGGTCGACAACGCTGTCCGAGAGCCTGCCGCTCAACCTGGCAAGCTCCGCCGCATACATCATGCCGACGGATACCGCCGCTCCGTGCCGCCACTGGTATCGCTCAGCATGCTCGATCGCGTGGCCAAGCGTGTGCCCGTAATTGAGGATTTCGCGCAACCCCTGCTCAGTGAAGTCCTCGCCGACGACTCGCGCTTTGATTCCGATCGACAGTTCGACGAGTCTGCGGAACTCCGCCGAGCCAGGATCCGTGGCCGTATCGACGTTCGACTCGATGATGTCGAGTATTTCCGGTTCGGCGATGAACCCGTACTTGACGACCTCGCCGAACCCGGCGAGAATCTCGTTCCGCGGCAGGCTGGTGATGGTCTCAAGGTCGACGACGACGGCGGATGGCGCATAGAACGAGCCAACGAGGTTCTTGCCCTCTGCCGTGTTGATACCGGTCTTGCCTCCGATCGCAGCGTCCACCATACCGAGCAGGGTCGTCGGCACCTGGATGAGTTGAACACCGCGCAACCAGGTTGCGGCAACAAACCCGGCAAGATCTGTCACGGCGCCGCCGCCGAAGCCGATCACTGCGTCAGATCTCGTGAAGTCCGCCTGGCCCATGATCTGCCAGCAGAACGCCGCAACCTCGACGCGTTTGGCGGCCTCGGCATCCGGTATCTCGGCCAACAGCACCTGGTACTGGTCTGCGAGGCTTTCCCGCAACTCGGCCGCTGCGACGGCAAGCGTCGGCGGATGAACGATGAGCACCCGCGCGACGCCTGTGCCAAGCAGCGGCTGCAGGGCAGAACGGATTCCGGCACCGACGGTGACCGTATACGGATTGCGCCCTTCAACGACGATTTCGGTTGACTGACCGCTCATGATCTTCCCTTGCTTTGTCTGCCGTCGGCCTGACCGGTGTCGACCTGCGTACCCGCCTGAGTGACCCAGTCTGCGATCTCATCCACGATCGAATCGACGGCGCGATGAGACGTGTCCGTCGTGAAGCTGGCAAGCGACGCATACAAATCCGCGCGTGCGTCCGCCAACCTCTGCCAAGAATCGATGTCGCTCACCAATGGACGCTTTCCGCCTCCGATGCGCGCCGTGACCGCATCGGCGCGAACCGTCAGCAGGACCACCAGCTTGTCTTCGAGGTCACGCTGCGTGTCAGGGTCGAGCACCGCTCCACCGCCGAGAGAGACCACGGCGTGCTCGCGAAGCGCCTTCGATACCGCAGCGCGCTCGAGTGCCCGAAAATGAGGTTCGCCGTGTTCGGCGAAAATCTCGGCGATGGCACCGTGTTCGCGCACGATAACGCTGTCCGTGTCGATATACGGGATCTCGAGCCGTCGCGCGAGTGCCTTGCCAACGCGCGATTTTCCAGCGGCAGGCGGACCGATCAGAACGAGAGTCACTTACGCGGTTTCGGATGCGGTGGCACGCGTTGTGCGCAACGACGACGGGATGTTCGCCAGGTAGCTGTCGAGATTCCTGTGCGTCTCGTCGATCGAGTCGCCGCCGAATTTTTCGACGACGGCGTTTGCGATGACGAGAGCGACCATTGCCTCTGCGACAACACCCGACGCCGGGACCGCGCACACGTCCGAACGCTGGTGGTGGGCAGCGGCAGCCTCGCCTGTCGCCACATCGACGGTGCGCAGCGAGTGCGGAACCGTGGCGATCGGCTTCATGCCTGCGCGCACGCGAAGAACGGTCCCTGTGCTCATGCCGCCCTCGGTTCCGCCCGCGCGATCGCTTGTGCGCTCGATAGCCTCACCGCCGATGACCAGTTCGTCATGCGCCTGTGAGCCGCGCCGAGTCGTCGTAGTGAACCCGTCGCCCACTTCGACCCCCTTGATCGCCTGGATCCCCATCAGGGCTGCGGCCAGCTGCGAGTCCAGCCTGCGATCCCAGTGCACGTATGATCCGAGTCCTGGCGGAACACCGTATGCGAGCACCTCGACGACGCCGCCGAGTGTGTCACCGTCTTTGCGTGCAGCGTCGACCTCTTCGACCATCCGAGCACTCGTCGCCTCATCGAAGCAACGCAGCGGGTCTGCATCCAATCGGTCGACGTCAGCAGGAGTTGGCAGCGGACTGTCGTCTGGGACGCGCACGGGGCCGATCGCGAGCGTATGACTGACCAGGGTGATGCCGAGCTCGCCGAGGAATGCGCGCGCTATAGCGCCGAGTGCCACCCGCGCTGCTGTTTCACGGGCACTGGCACGTTCGAGCACCGGGCGCGCTTCGTCGAAGCCGTACTTCTGCATGCCGACCAGGTCGGCGTGTCCCGGGCGCGGCCTGGTCAATAACGCGGCGCGCGCACCTGTGAGCTTCTCGGCATCCACCGGCTCTGGGCTCATCACGTCGTGCCACTTGGGCCATTCGGTGTTTCCGATGCGCACGGCGATCGGGCTTCCAAGGCTCAAGCCGTGGCGCACTCCACCCGAGAGATTCAGTTCGTCCTGCTCGAACTTCATCCTCGCTCCACGGCCATAGCCGAGTTTGCGGCGCGCGAGGTCGGCTCGAATACCGTCCAGTGCGATGGGGACGCCCGCGGGGAGCCCCTCGAGAATTGCGATGAGTTCCGGGCCGTGAGATTCTCCGGCTGTGAGCCAACGAAGCATGCTTACGATTCTGGCATAGCGCTGGGGCGCCCCGTCGCATCGAGGTTCACAGCGGCGAGCATGGCGGCGAGAACTCGATCCTCACCTGGCAGCGGCTCGAACGCGTCACCTGTGACGAAGATCCGCACCTGCAGCAACGCCTGGTGCACGAGCATCGCGAGTCCAGAAAGAACCTCGCCTCCTGCTGCAGTCCACACTGTTGCCGCTCGACTGGGCCACGGGTCGTATGCAACGTCGAACAGCAGCGCACTGCGTTGCTGCTCAACGGAGAACCGCAGGCCGGAGTCCGCGCCACCTGGCAGCGTGCTGATCACAAGGTCAGCGGATGCCTCGGTGCCGGCCGACATGCTCCTGAGATCGATGGTGAGACCGACCGCTCGTGCGAGCGGTTCCAGTCCTGCCGATCGTGCAGTGTCGCGAACGGACACGACAACGTGTTCGGCGCCGAGCTCAGCGACAGCGGCGATCGTGGATGCCGCCGTGGCTCCGCCGCCCACGATCTGGGCGATGCGTGACGTGTGTTTGCCCGCGGCGTTGAGCGCCCGGACGATGCCGGACACATCGGTGTTGAATCCGCGAAGGACGCGTGTTCCGCTGGCTGCCAGGTCGAACAACACGGTGTTGGCAGCGCCCGTGAGGGTGGCGACATGATCCAGCGAGTCCACCAGCGGCAGCACCGTCTTTTTCAGTGGCATTGTCAGCGAAAGGCCGCGCCACGCACCATCACGAGATGCGATGAAGCCCGGGAGCGTTGCTGGAACGATGTCGTGTTTCTCGTAGCGCCAGTCGAGCCCGAGCACCTCGTATGCGGCGGCGTGCAACACAGGCGACTTCGAGTGCGCGATCGGCGAGCCGAGCACCGCGAGCGTCCGACTACTTGCAGTACTCATCGTTCGCTGGGCTCGCGTTGCACCAATCATGAAGTTTTTGAACGGCTGCGTCGTGTTCTGCCAGTGTCGTGGAGAAGTCCGTCTCACCGGTTTTCAGGTTGACGGTCACGAAGTACAGCCAGGATCCCTGTGGAGGGTTCAGCGCCGACTTGATCGCCTCGTCGCCCGGGTTTCCGATCGGTCCGGCAGGCAAACCGGTGTGCACGTATGTGTTGTACGGGTCTGAGGCGTCCGCGCGCTGAGCATCCGAGGTCAGCACACCGCTGCTGTCCCCCGCACCGTACTTCACCGTCGCGTCAGACTGCAGCAGCATGCCTTGATCGAGACGATTCTGGAAGACCCGTGCGATCTTGCCCATGTCACCGGGTGTCGGCCCAGTCTCCGCTTGCACGATCGAGGCGAGCGTGACGATGCGCCAACGATCGGCGACGGGCACTCCGGCGTCATCAAGCGCCTTGAAGCTGCGGTCGACGAGCGTCTTGATTGCGTCGTGCGCAGATATTCCCGGATCGAATGTGTAGGTAGCTGGGAAGAGGAATCCTTCGAGAGTCTTCGCCTCTGGCGGCAAACCGAACGCGCTGGGAACCGCAGCCGCCTGCAGATCCGCTACCGGGATCTTCGTCGCAGTCGAAAGTGATGCGAGCACTCCCTTCTCGGTGGTTCCCTCCGGGATGACCGCAGTGCGGGTGAGCTTGTTCTTCGGATCTTGAAGCGCAGACAGCGCCGCTTTTGCGCTCATCTTCTGCTTCAGGCGATACACGCCGGGCTGGAACACCGGATCCGGCTTGGTCTTCAGCAACAGGCTGTAGAAAGCAGACGAGGTCTTGACGACACCGGCCTTGTGCAGCGTGGAGGCAATGTCGCTGCCGATGTCGCCGTCTTTGATGGTGACGGTGACCGACCCTGACCCGTTGCCTGGATAATCGGTCGGCTGACCTGCGGCGATCAGCTTGAGCACCTGCGGCTGGAATGTGTTCCAGACATACACGCCTCCCGCACCGAACAGGCCAAGGATCACGACGACGACGATCGTGACTTTCAGCCACCGCCTGCGCTTCTTCGGTCTCCGTGGATCGTGGTGCTCCTCCGGGGCCCAAGCGAGCTTCGATGCGTGCGCCCGCCCGGCGGCCTGCTCCCTGGCCTCTCTGCGCGTCATCGGCGGCGGCAGCGACGGCTCCTGGCGCGACGCCCGGTCGACATCTGGGTGCGTCGTCTCGTCTGACGAGTGTGTGGGGGTCACGGTGTTGTTCCAATGGTCGGGTGCACGAGAGTGCCAGGTGGCCTCGCGCTTGCATGCTCGACGTCGAGTGCGTGTTGCAGGATCACGGATGCCGCCGCTTGGTCGATGACGGTGCGGGAGTTCTTCGCTGTGCGGCCGGATGCCCGCATGGCAGACTGAGCAGACACGGTCGACAGTCTCTCGTCGACCATTCGCACCGGGATCGTCAAGCGGTCGGCAAGCTGCTGCGCGAAGCTTTCGGCGTCCTGTGTCGATGCAGTGCGAGCACCCGAGAGGGAAAGCGGCAACCCGACGATCACTTCAGCGGCGTCGTACTCGTCGACGATCGCAGCGATGCGGGCGACATCCCTCCCATCGGACGCGCGCCCAACGGTTTCGACCGGCATCGCCAGTGTTCCGCGCGGATCGCTTCTGCTTACGCCGATGCGCACCTTGCCAACGTCGACGCCGACCCTCGTTCCGTGCCGCATGGAGCCGTCAACCGCCTACCGCTGTCGTGACGGCCGACAGGGCTGCTGGAATCTTCTCAGCGTCCGTACCGCCACCCTGGGCCAAGTCGTCTTTGCCTCCCCCGCCGCCGCCGAGCACGCGTGCAGCTTCTTTGGCAAGAGCCCCGGCCTTGGCGCCCGCATCTCTGGCCGCTTGGTTGGTTGCGATGACGACAATCGGTTTGCCTCCGGCTGTCGCAGCCAAGGCGACGACCGCCGCATCCGAGCCGAGCCGCTCGCGAACGGTCGTGACGAGCATCCGAAGGTCGTCCGCCGAACCGAGGGATCCGACATCCTGGGCAATCAAACGCGTCGACGCTGTCCGCGTGACGCTTTCGAGCAGCCCTGGCACCCGGTCGAGAACAGCCCGCGCCTCGTATGCCGCGATCTTCTTCTCGGCGGCCTTCAGCGATGCGACCAGGTCGGCGATCTTCTGCGGAAGTTGCTCGCGCGGTGTCTTCAGGCTGCCGGTCAGCTGTGAGACGATCGTCCGCTCTGCCGCCAGATCCTGGAATGCTTCCAGACCGACGAGAGACTCGACACGGCGGCTGGTCGATCCGACAGAAGACTCGCTGATCAGATTGATCATGCCGACCTCCGCGCTCGTCGCCACGTGGGTGCCTGCGCAGAGCTCACGAGACCACGGGCCACCGATATCGACGACACGCACGGTGTCTCCGTACTTCTCCCCGAACAAGGCCATGGCGCCCAACGCTTTCGCCTCGGCGAGCGGCATTTCGCGGGTCACCACCTCGAGGTTGTCTCGAATGGCATTGTTCGAGATCTCCTCGATCTCGCTTCGGGTCTCAGCGGATAGCGCTTGATTCCAGGAGAAGTCGAGCCGCAGGTATCCCGCCTTGTTGTACGAACCAGATTGATGGGCATTCGGGCCAAGTACCTGACGGAGCGCGGCATGGATCAGGTGCGTTCCCGAGTGCGCCTGACGAGCACCTCGCCGGTAATCCTCGTCCACGATGCTTGTTGCTTGGGCGTCGACCCCGACCTCGCCGCGCAGCACCTGCACGGTGTGACTGATCAGCCCTGGCACCGGCTTCTGGACGTCGAGCACCTCAAGCTCATAGCCTGGGCCGACGATACGTCCGGCATCGGCATCCTGCCCGCCCGACTCCGCGTAGAGCGACGTCTCGGCCAGAATGACCTCTGCGATATCGCCGGCGACTGCACGGGAAACGGATGCGCCGCCGACGATGAGTCCGAGGATGCGCGACTCGGTCTGAAGGTCGGTGTACCCGGTGAAGACCGTCTCGCCCTTTGAGCGAAACGCGCTGTATACGGACAGGTCGGCAAGCGCGCCCTTCTTGGCCTTCGCGTCTGCCTTCGCCCGTGAGCGCTGATCGGCCATCAGCGAGTCGAACGCCGCCCTATCGACGGAGAGACCGGCCTCTTCGGCCATTTCGAGCGTCAGATCGATGGGAAAGCCGTACGTGTCGTGCAACAGGAATGCGGTGTCCCCTGCCAGCTCCTTCTTCCCGGAGCGCTGGGTGTTGGCAACCGCCGTGTCGAGAATTGCGGTTCCACTCACCAGCGTGCGCAGGAACGTCTCTTCTTCTGCAAACGCGAGTCGCGAAATGCGAGGGTAGTCAGACTCGACCTCCGGATACGCCGAGCTCATCGCATCGCGCGAAGCCGCGAACAACCGGGGGAACGTCGCCGACTCGACGCCGAGCAGGCGCATCGCTCGCACGGTGCGGCGAAGCAACCGGCGCAGGATGTATCCGCGCCCCTCATTCAACGGGGTGACACCGTCCGACATGAGCATCAGCGCGCTACGCACGTGGTCAGCGACGACCCGCATCCGCACGTCGTCTTCGTGGTTGGCACCGTAGGTCTTGCCTGAAAGTTCAGCAGCGACATCCAACACAGGGCGAACCTGGTCGATTTCATAGAAGTTTTCGACACCCTGTTTGATGAATGCGACCCGCTCAAGGCCCATGCCGGTGTCGATGTTCTTCTTCGGCAGGTCACCGAGGATCTCAAAATCGTTGCCGGAGCCCTCGCCGCGCAGGTATTGCATGAAGACAAGGTTCCAGATTTCAACGTATCGGTCGTCACCTGTCGCAGGCCCGCCGTCTTTTCCGTACGCCGGTCCCCTGTCGAAGAAGATCTCCGAGTCTGGGCCCGCCGGTCCGGGCTGGCCCGTTGACCAGTAGTTGTCGTCCATGCCAAGACCCTGGATACGGTCGTCGTCGAACCCAGAGACGCGACGCCAGATTTCTCGAGCCTCGTCGTCGTCCTTGTAAACGGTCACCCAGAGATCGTCCGGGTTGAAGCCAAGACCGCCGTCCTCTTCAGAGCTTGTCAGGAACTCCCACGCATAGCTGATCGCGTGCTCCTTGAAGTAGTCGCCGAACGAGAAGTTGCCGCACATCTGAAAAAAGGTGCCGTGGCGAGGCGTCTTGCCGACCTCGTCGATGTCCAAGGTGCGGATGCACTTCTGCACGCTGGTGGCACGAGGGTACGGCGCAGGAACAAGACCGGTCAGGTACGGCACAAAGGGAACCATCCCCGCCACGGTGAAGAGCAATGACGGGTCGTCACTGACCAGAGAGGCCGACGGCACCACGGTGTGGCCTCTGTCAGCGAAAAACTGGAGCCAACGTCGGTGGATTTCAGCAGTCTGCATGGGGTCCGTACGTGTTTAGTGGGAGGTGAGGTCAGAGATGGTTTCCGCAGCGCCGTCAATGGCATCGCGTAACTCCGCTTCGCGTTTGTGGTAGCCATCCGCTACTGCAGCACCGAAGTCGCGTGCCTTCGCATCGAGGTCTTCGAAGAACGACTTGCCTTGCTCGGTCTTGTTGACCTGGTGGGCGATGGCGAAGCCGCCGGCAACGCCGACGAGTAGCCAAACGAAACACTTCATGAGATAACTCCCTAACTGCGATGGGTTAGATGCGACGTGCACTAACTGCGAGGCGCGGGACGTGAGCCGAAGCAACCCCGCCAAGTTTAGTGCGTGCTACCTGAACGAGACCGGCCGAAGCTGAATGCGGCCTTCACGGCGGCCGAAAACCCTGCGAGCTTGATCAACGGTCCGCCGACCGTCGCGGCAAACAGTGCGACCAGTGCTGAGACGTTGCCGGTGACATCCGCCACGTTTCGCGTGATGGTGTCGACCCTTGCCAGCTGCTTGTTGGTCTCCTGAATGGTCGTGGCCGTCTCTTCGAGAATCGGTGTTATGCCGTCTGTGACTTCGTGGATTGAGGATTTGGTCTCGTCTAGCACGCGGCCGAGCTTTACAAGCGGGATCGCCAGCAGCCCGACGAGCACCGCGAACACTGCCGCGGCGATGAGTCCTGCGATGTCGCCAAGTGACACGCGCTGTCACCTCTCATTCCAGAATCGGCATATTAAAACAAACCGGGAGCGGGAAGCCGTAAGGCGACCCGCTCCCAGCGTACTGGTTGATCGGTATCAGCGCGCTGCGTAGTACTCGACGACCAGCTGAACGTCACAGGTGACGGGCACCTCTGCGCGCTTCGGGCGACGCTCCAGGCGTGCGTGAAGCTTGTCGATCTCGACGTCGAGGTACGCAGGGACCTTGGGCAGAACATCGACGTGACCACCGGCTGCTGCAACCTGGAACGGCTCGGTGCCTTCGCTGCGTTCCTTGACGTGAATGAGCTGACCCGGCTTCACGCGGAACGACGGACGGTCGACGATCTGGCCGTCGACCAGGATGTGGCGGTGCACCACGAACTGACGGGCCTGCGCCGTCGTCCGGGCGAAGCCTGCGCGAAGCACCAGGGCGTCCAGACGCATTTCGAGCAGCTCGACCAGGTTTTCACCTGTCAGGCCCTTGGCACGGCGCGCCTCTTCGAACGCGATCTTCAGCTGCTTCTCGCGGATGCCGTACTGGGCGCGCAGACGCTGCTTCTCGCGCAGACGAACGGCGTA
>Ga0164242_10007778_pt1 | contig 11704 bp, 33 predicted proteins | sample OricomgcompostMG_FD_108783 | JGI IMG/M metagenome (GOLD analysis project Ga0164242, IMG submission 108783) | Miracle-Growth compost microbial communities from Emeryville, California, USA - Original compost - Miracle growth compost (MG) ... | reverse complement strand
CGAGGCGATCCCGCCAGCCATGACCGAGTTCCTCGGTGAGCAGTTGCTCGCCCACATTCAGGGGGTGGCGGCGTGAGCGGGGTTCAGTCTGTACCCGGATCAGCGCTGACGACGAGCAGCAGCGATCTCGCGACGGATTCCAGCGCGCACAACCTCGGTCAGCGTGCGGCCGGTCTGCTTGGAGATGCGCTTCACCTCGTCCCACTCGTCGTCGGGCACGCGGACGTGGCGGATCGGCGTCTCGCCAGTCTTTGGCCGGGGCATGTCGGAGAGTCTTTCAGACTGCTTGCGTGTGTACACAGAAACAGTCTAAGCTGTGTACACAGAAACGAGCAACGGAGGCAGCCATGAAGGTCCGCATGACGGTCACGATCGACGTTGACCCCGAGACGTGGTCCGAGGAGTACGGCTGCGAACCGTTCGAGGTCCGCAAGGACGTCCGGGACTACTTCACCAACCAGGTGTTCCAGGCGCAGGCAGTCGAGGACGCCGGGCTCACGGTGACGATCCGATGACCACCGCGACCCGCGTCTACGGCCGCGACATCCGACCCGGCGACGCCATCACCTTCTGCCCCGGCAAAAAGCCGATCCGGTTCGTCCGCATCGACGCCGAGCAGTGGACCCAAACAGCGCTGAACATGACCTACCGGATCGCCTACGACATCTACGACGCCGGCTATGCGCTGTTCGATGACGAGCCTCTCCATCTGGCCGACCGTTCGGAGGTTTCCCGATGACCACCGAGACGGAGTTCGTGTACCGGGCTGCGGTGCCCCGAATCGGCGGCCGGGATATCTGCTGGACGCTGCGTGGTGAACGCGGCGCGGTCGAGCTGTGGTGCATGACCGATGCCAACCTCGACCCGCGACGTGACGACTGGGACGGCTACTACCTCGGCGGGGTCGAGATCCACTCACCAGTCCAGCTGTACGACTTCGCATCTGAGCCTGTGACCGACTCATGCGAACTGCTGGGCGGCCGGCCGTGCTGGGCTGACGGCTCGTCCCTCGCTGCTGACCGGCTGCTGCCTGACGCGCTGGCCGGAGTCGACATGCGGGGCGAGCTGCTCGACTGGTACCGCTCGCATTTCGGCGCGGAGGTCGCACGGTGACCGCCGTGACCGGGCAGCCGTACCGCGTCGAGAAGCAGAGCTACAGCCTCGGCGCGTGGCGCGTGCTCGACCGGAACGGCGAGCAGGTGTGGCGCAAGGAGATCTTCGACCACCCGTTCTTGGGTCCGACGGTGATCGCGGGGCCGGTGTGTTTCGACCGGAAGCGTGACGCCGTGGCCTGGATCAACCAGCAGGAGGCATCGTGACCCGCTCAACCGAGACGCGCTGGAAAGTCGGCGACGTCGTCTCCTATCAGCCGGGACCGGCGTTCAAAGGCCAGACCGACGTGCGCTGGTGTCGCGAAGGGACCGCTATAGCCGTGGCGCGCGCCGACAGATCGGTGATGCTCGTTGACACCTACTGGGGAACGATGAGCGACGCCCACATGCTCGCCGACGCCGAGATCGAGACGGCCGAGCTGCTGTTCAACCTTGACGACTACGACGAGCTGGACCGCTACGGCCGCGGCAGCTCGTACACGTGGGAGAAGTACGCGCCGACCGATCGTGAACGCGTCACATCGCAGCATGGGCTGCAAGTCCGCTGGTTCGTCCGCAAGGGTGCCAGCGAGGACTACGGGACGAAGGTGCAGAACGCACGGGACCGTCTCGCTGACGCGGAGAGCGATCTTGATTCGGCGCGCTGGGCCGTTGATCAGCGTCAGCGCGCGCTGGACCAGCTACTAACCGAAAGGAGCGCCCGGTGACTCCTGTTCAGCCCGGACCCCGACAGAAGGAAGAAGCAATGAGCGACGAACCGTCGTATCGCTACCGCGTCGTCGGCCGCAAGGCACCGGTCGACGACGCCGATTTCATTCTTGAGGACTTCGCATACGACCTCTACGACGCGCAGAAGAAGGCGGCGTTTCATCGCCGCTGGGGCTGGACGGCATGGGTTGAACGGCAGCTGGTCGTCGACACGCCGAGTTGGGAGCGTGTTCGGTGACTGCCTCCGTGCCTGGACAGGGCAGCACCGAGACAAAGGAACTGACAGAGTCGATCGAGCAGCTGGACTTCTCGCCGATGTGCATATCGCAGGTGTGCGAGCAGTCCGCGACGCTGATCGTTCGCAGCAGATGCATCCAATGTGGCAAGCCTGTCGCATGGCCGGTATGTCAGGGCCACGTTGCCGTTGCCGTCGGCTGCATCACCAGCACGCACTGGACCCACGGCAACGACAACCCGCACGGCTGCCCGTACATCATCGATCTTGAGCTTGTGTCAGTGGAGGCGCTGTAATGACGATCCCCACGCCTGGACAGGGCAGCGACAACGTGACCGAACGGGCGATCGACGCAGCTACCCAAGCGTTGTATGGCGCATACGGACTCACCGGGAGCGACGCCTACGACGCGGCATCCGACGCATTGCGCGTAGCTGTCCCCATCCTGCTGGCTGATGTTGCCGATCAGATCGAGGCCAAGGGCATCCGCGAGTACCCGGGAATGAGTGACTATGCCAAGGCCGCGAACGGCGGACTTCTCGCTGCCGCTGTCATCGTTCGGTCTGCTGCTGCGGGGTGGTTCAAGTGAGCAGCGATCTCCCCGACAACGTGCGACAAGCAGCAATCGAAGCAGCCTCATGGTCCGGGATTTTCGAGGTGGGAAGACTCGGAACCGAAGTAGCGGAGACGGCGTTCAAGGCGATTGTTCCGGTGGTGGCTGAGTACTACGAGACGTCCCAGCCGCTCAAGGCGTACCGCGATCTGAACAACCACCTAATGGCTCAGCTTCGTGACGCACAGGCCGAGACCGATCGGCTGCGGAAGCTGAACGACCGCAACGCTCGCAACCTCGCCGGCTATGGACCGAACATGAGCGGCTACACGGTGGCCGAAGTCGAGGTGGTCGAGGCTGAACTTGCGGAGGCACGAGCAACCATCCAGAAGATCCGCGAGTGGGCGACAGGGAACTACGGCGGGACGAAGCGGCCCATCGACATCTGGCCCGGACTCGCTGCTGCCCTTCGGGATGACCAGTGATGGCGACGATGCAGCAGTACCGGACAGCCCGCGTCGACCGCCCGTGCGACGACTACCCGCGCTGCCATCGCGGCATCCATAAGGGCGAGCGCTACCTACGGGCTGTTGCAACACCGAACGATATGGAGGTCAACCAGTCGCCGCACTGGTGGACGTTGAACATCTGCTGCGAGCACATGCAGCCCGAACCGGCCCTTCGGGGTGATCCCCGTGAGTGACCAGCACAGGGAACTCGTCCGGTACGTCGAGGCGATGGCCCGCGCGCACCCGGACTGGACGAGCGGTCGCATCGCCCGAGCCGCCGCCAAGGTGTTCTACGAGGACGTCCACTTCCGTCCAGGCGTGGCAGCACGCATCGAACTATCCGCCAAGGAGGTCTGACCGATGAGTTCTGGTACCCCCGAAGCCCGCACAGACGAGGTGACTGAGCCGCGAAGGCAGGCGGAGGAGCTGCGGGCTCGCGCCGATGAGATCGAATCTCGGCTGTGCACGGGGATCAGCGCGCGATGGTGCCCGACGCACGGCGACTGCTCATGCCCGACGAATGACGACGGCGAGGTCTACGAGATGGACGACTGGAACTGCCCGCTGCACGCGCCCGAGTCAAACCATGCCGAAGGAGCGTTGGCCCGGTGACCGAGGAAGCCCGCACAGACGAGCAGATCAAGCGGGACATCGTTACGGCATTCGCAGTCCGCGAGTCGGTGGCCGCACGTGGCCATGCACGCCGACGCCTCGCTGCTGATGTGGGGCCGCTGCTGGCCCGGGTAGAAGAAGCCGAACGCGAGAACCAGCGCATGTACTCAGCACTGGCGAACCGGGAAGCCACGATGGGCGAACGGATCGCTTCGACCGAGAAGATCGCGAAGGATGTGATGGCTGAGCGTGACGCAGCGGTTCGTGACCTGGCCCGCCTCCGCGACCAGATCGGGAAGGCGCTAGCGATCATCGACGATCCGTATAGCGGCGGCTTTGTCGGGCCGCGTGTCCGCGATGCACTCACCGCTTCGTCCACCCCGGAGCCGACCAAGACGGCAGCCGAGCTGCTGCGAGAGATCGCAGCGCGTGACTCAGAGGCCCACAACCAGGCCCTCGCTCGCGGCTACGGAGTCGATCGCGACCCCGAGCACTACCCGTCCCTGGAGCCGACCACCGAGGAGCAGCAGCGATGACTGACGGAGTGCGACCGCCGCGCTACAGGGGAGACACCGTGACCGACAGCCCCGACGTGTACGTCTGTCCCGCCTGTGACAGTGGCGATCACGTCTCGATCAACGTCGGCGCGTTCGGCGCGGACGAGGATTCGGAGATCTGCTGCTGCCCGTTCTGTGAATGCGAAGCCACGATCTCCGCTGACCCTGCTTGGACGTTGGGAGACCACAAGTGAGCCGCCAGTACGCGCATGCCTACCAAATCGACAATCCCACCCGGCAGCAGCGCGCCACCTGGGAGCAGATCATCGACGATCACGCGCATCTGTTCCCCGAAGCGGTCTGCGAGGGTGGCGGCTCGGGCCCGGAGCAGTTGGACGTGTGGCTGTGGTGCAACCGAACCAAGGCGCGGGTCTACAAGCAGCGGCTCGACGCCGTGTTCGGCGCTGACGGCCGGATCGTCGATCTAAACAAGGAGTACGCCGAATGAGTCCATCGTTTCGACAAGGCTGGGATCTCGGTGCAGCGCAAGGTAACGCAGTCGGCGGTCTCGGAGGTTTCATCGTGCTCGCCGCGCTCGGTCACTGGGTCCCGGCGTTCGTGTTCCTGGCGCTCTCGGCTGCCGGGGTGTGGCTGTGGGCGTCACGCTTCGACATGGCATTGAGGATCACCGACCGGAAGGACAGCCAGTGAGCACCGAGACGATGCCGGAAGTGCTGCACGCGATCGGCCTCGGGGTAGAACACCTCCGCGCCCGAATCGCCGAGCTTGAATGCGATCTGATCACTGCCCGAGACGGCCTGGATTACGAGAAGTCCGGGCGCGAAGACACCGAACGCAAGCTCAGCGACACCCGAGAACTCCTCAGCCAGCATGACCGGGAGATCGTGAAGCTACGCACCGAGATCAACCGGCATGAGGAAGCACGACCGCGTGGAGAGGCGAACCTGGCTCGCATCGACCAGCTCACGCTCGACCTCTACCACTACATCGTGGAGTTGGCCGGCCACAGGGACACCGCGAAGACCAAAGCCGAACGGATCGCTCTGGGGCATGTTGTGGAGCGGCTGGCCGAGATCAGGGGCATGAGCGACGTCGAGCGAAAGGCAATCGCGTGACCGACACCGTCAAGCCTTGCGAGTGCCGCTGTCACCTCGGCGGGGCGCACGTCTCCTGCGACGTCGACACAGGCTCAAGCGGTGTCCCCGGCGTCCCGTCATGCTCACCGTGCAACGGCGTCGACGTCGACGAGATCCCGCTGGATGAGCGATGCGTGCTCGGACACCCGGAACCGGTCGAACGGTATGTCGGCTACCTCTGCCGGCGTCACTACCACTGGGTTGACCGAACCTTGCAGCAGATCGAAGAGCTGTACGCGCTGCTGCCGGACGTGCTGATTCCCGGCCCTGGTGGCGACGGACGCGGCAGTAAGCAGGTCGGCTCACCTGCGCCCGGGCGCATCGAGATCATGGCGCTCACAGACCCGCGCAACAGCGGCACCGCTCGACCGATGACGCCCTACCTGAACAGCGACGGACGCGGCGGCCTGGAGAGCAACGGCGACGCAGTGCCCGACTTCCCAGGCCAGCTCGCATCGTGGGCGCAAATGCTCATCGAGGAACGCCCGCTAGAGAACGAAGACGGAACGCCGATCACCTTCAACGGCACCGTCTCCGAGTCCGTCAAGTTGCTGCGCCGCGAACGGCATTGGATCGCGTCGCAGGAATGGGTCGATGAGTACACGGGTGAGCTGCACGACCTGCACCGTGCTGTCGCTCGCGGCGTCGGTGACTCGATGTGGCCCAAACCGATCGGCAAATGCCCCAACTGCGGGACCGCGATGTACCCGACGATCGGCGCTGACGTGGCGCACTGTCGTCGCTGTAAGTCATCATGGACGGGGGTCAATCTGGCCCGGCTGCGTCTCATTCACGAGCAGGAGGCGAAGACGTCGTGATCCATCACCGGCCACGTCTCATCGGATCTTCGATGCTTGGCACACGCAAGACAGCTGCGGTCCTGATTCACCGACACCCCGACCAGATCCGCCGCCACTGCGAGCCGATCGCTTGCGACGTGCCAACCAAGGCCGCGCTGTATGACCTCGACGAAGTAGCCGAACGGTTCGCCGACACACCCCGCCGCTCCGTTGCTTGACATTCGATCTTCGTTAGTCCACCCTGAATAGCAGTAGGACGACTATGTCCACGCTGGCCCGGTAGAGCACAACGCTCCCGGGCCTTTCTCATGCCCGGAGGATTCCGTGGACGCTGCCGCGCTGCTCGAAGGTGACTACTTCGTGGAGGTCGACGAAGCCACCTACGCGGAGATGACTCCGAAGGAGCGCGGGAAGTTGCGTGTCCGTGCGGCACTGTCGGGGCCGCAGCCGTGTCACACGCAGCCCAACTCGATGCATCTGCGCAGCAGCGCCGGAACCTGGTGCTTGCCGCGCACGTCGCCGGTCTGTCTCGTCGACTGACCACAAACTCCCGGGCAGGCTGACAGCGAACCACGATCCGCTCCCTGTCGTCGCGTAGTCCACCTGTCCCGGGTCAACATCCACCGTCCGAGAGCCGGTGCGTCATGGCCGAGAACATCACCACAACACTGCCGTGCCCGCAGTGTGGACGCGACTGCCAATGGTCCGGCACGCCGCGTGACGGTGGCGGCACGACCTGGCGGATCGATTGCGACTGCGCGCCGGAGCGTCGTCGTGCCTGACACCGGGCGGGCCGCCAGGATGAAGCTCGCCGAGCGGATCAACGCCTGCGCCGAGGCCTACCAGCGCGCCGTGTGGAGGTCGGATCTGACCGACACCGACCGGTACTGGCAGGAACTCCAGCGCTTGCGTCGTGAGCGTGAGCGGCTCTTCGACCTCGGCTACTACACACCGGACGCGCCGTGACCGAGAGCCTGGAACAACGGATCACCGCCGAACGTCAGGCGTACCTCGTCGCGCTACGAGCAGGCCACGAAGGCGAAGCCGAAGCACACGAGGCCATCGTCGACGACCTCCTCGACCAGCTCCACGACCAGAAGCCGCAGGCCGACTGATGATCCGGCTACTCCGCTCGCTGCGCCTGTCCCACCGTCGCCGTCACGTCCACCAGTGGAACGACACCAGGTGTTGGCCAGCCTGCTGCGGTTTGTGCGGGGCCACGATCAACGGGTGGTGAACGACCGACGGAAGGACGCAACGGTGAACGACCTGTCCGGCATCATCACCTGCGCCATCGTCGTCCTCGCCGTCATCCTGCTACTCGTCCTCGTGTAGCAGGCCCAGCGTCCCGCTACACCGGCCACTCGTTCGGATATGCGCAGTCGATCAACGCCACCCACTTCGATGAGTGCTGGTTCCCGTGCTTACGGATCTCGCCGTGCACAAACACCTCGCAGCCACTCGCCTCAACCACGTCGATCACGTGGCAGTAGCGGCCCGCGTTCTTCGCCGTGATGAACCCGATGTGCACGTCGCCAGCCATCACCTTCACGGCATTCGGGTCATACGGATTGTCCGGGTCGCGCACGAGCCGGAACAGCCGCTGACCGCTGCCGACCTTGGCCAGGCTCTCCTGCCGATGCGGCGTGCCGGACACGTAGAAGGGCCCGTCAACCGGGTCACTGCGCGGCGCGATCCAGCTCTTGCCACGAACCGTGGCCAGCTTCTCCACGGCCGGCTCGACCTGAGACTCGGCCTCGCCGGTGAGCAGGTTGAACGACAAGCCGCGACGACGCCGGAACAGAGCCATGAGGACCCGTCCTGCTACCGCAAGCCTCGGAACAACGCCCTGGTGATCGAGCGCCGGACCAACCGCTTGCCAAGCGTCCCGCGCTTCGCGGCCTGATAGTCCCCGAGCGTTCGACTGAACAGGTAGCTGTCGCGGCGGAGGGATTCAACGGTGCCGCGTTTCCGCGCCGAGGTCATGCCTGCACCTCCGGCTTGTACATAAACCGTCCGCATTCGCACAGCCATTGCGACGCCAGGCTGGCCGCATTCCCGAACTCAACGGCGGGTCGATGACGTCCAGCCGCGCACTCTTGTCGTTGCATCTCACGCTTCGCCTCGTCCAGCGTGTAGGTCTGCTCGCTCATAGCTGCTCCTTCATGGTCACGGTGATCGTCCGCGTTGGCTGCTCGAGCGCCCACGTCAACGCCTTGACGAGCCACGCGTGACGACTGAGGCCGACTCGCTCGGCTCGTTCGTCGATGCGTTCGGCGAGGTCGTCGGGCAGCCGTAACTGAACCTGCTTCATACCTCAGACAATACCGCCGCTGATACCAGTCAGGAATCGATTGTCATGGCCGATCCGATGAGCGTGATCAAGGCTGAGACTGCGACGTCGAGAGACCTGAGCGAAGCCCTCGCAACGGCGGCCGACGCCCTCGGTCGCCTGGTTGCGCTCTTCCTCGGCGCGGCCGAGACCTCACGAGATGCCGACTAGCGCACCGCGACTGTGCGCCAGCTGCCGTCAACCAGTCCGCGGCCGCTGCCCTCGCTGCTCGAAGGCCACCGCCAAGCAGGTCGACCAGTACCGCCGAGCCGGCGAGAAGAACCACTACGGCCGACCATGGAAACGCACCGTCCGCATCCCATTCCTGCGAGCCAACCCGATCTGCGTCCTGTGCGGTGCGCTCGCCGAAGTTCCCGATCACTGGCCGACGACCCGCCGCACCCTCGTCAAGCAGGGCGTGGCAGACCCTGACGACTTCCGACACTTGCGCCCGCTGTGCCTGACGTGTCACGCGCGGTATGGAGCACGCGACTGACGAACCAGCCCGACGCCCCTCTGACCGAAACGGACAAAGAGGGTAGGGGCGTACAGATCATGACGTTCTGCGAGGCACGGGCGCCGCGTCAGTGGGCCTTTTTGTATCGACGTGAGTTTTTGATCTTTGGGGCCGGGCGCATTTGATCTTGGACGGGTCGGGATGGTGCCCGTCTGTAGCGATGGTGACCGTGGACCGGTCCGGATGGTTGATCTTGGAGGTGGACGGTGGGCGCAAGAGGGCCGTTGAAGCTTCCGACGCATCTGCGTCCGGTCACCGACGCTGAGGTCGCCGGCTCGTTGGCTGAGTCGACGCCGCGGCTGGCTCCGGACAAGCCGCCGGCGGTTGAGGCGAACGCGCAGTTGTCGAAGCTGTGGGATGAGATCGTGCCACAGCTTGACGAGTCGGGTCTAGTGGCTCCGTCTGATGGTCCTGCGGTCGAGTTGGCGTTGCGGCATTTCCTGGTTGCGCGTGAGGCGTCGGAGCAGATCGGGACGCAGATTTCGGTGGAGACCGATGAGGATCACGGCGGGGTGAAGAAGAACCCGGCTGAGGCTGTGTTCCGGCTGGAGTCGGCGGCGTTCCTGGAGTACGCGAAGCAGCTGGGGATGACGTTCGTGGCGCGAGCGCGGACTCCGGCAGCGAAGGGACGCGACGATGGCGAAGCGAACCCCTTCGCGGCGTCTGTCGGCTGAGCTCAGCCCGGAGATCGACTGGTATTTGTCCGAGCGGGGGTACGAGAAGCCGACATGCACGCCGCTGATCCGTACTCCGGAGCCGCGGAACGTCAAGGGCGCGATCTTCGACCCGGAACGGGTCGATCAGAAGATCGCGGCGTTGGCGAAGCTGAAGCACACGAAAGGCAAGTGGGCTGGTCAGCCGATCATCCCGACTTCGGTGCAGGTCGCGTACATCATCGCCCCGATCTTCGGGTGGGTCGCGCCGGACGATGACGGCCAGTACGTGCGGATCATCCGTGAGGTCTACATCGACATGCCGCGCAAGGCGGCCAAGACGACGTTGGTGTCGGCGTTGTCGATGCTGCTCGGCTTCGCGGACGGTGAGCAGGGCGCTGAGGTGATCCTGGGTGCAGCGTCGCGGGATCAGGCGAACCAGGCGTACAAGCCGCTGGAGCAGCTGGCCCGGTCGAGCACGGTGCTTGCCGAGGCGGGTGTGACGGCGACGAAGAAGGAGATCGTCCGCACCTCAGATGGTTCGGTCGTCAAGGCGGTGTCGTCGCGTGGGGATCTTGCGCATGGCGCGAACGTTCACGGCGGCCTGATCGACGAGCTGCATGTGCACAAGTCGCCGGATCTGCTCGAGGCGATCGAGTCCGGCACTGGTGCCCGGTCGCAGCCGCTGGTCATCATCATCACGACCGCGGATGACGGGCAGACCACGTCGGTGTATGCGATGCGTCGGGCGCTGATCGAGAAGGTCGCCTCCCGGGTGTTGAAGGCCCCGTCGATGTACGGGGTGGTGTTCGCGGCCGAGGAGTCGGACGACCCGTTCTCCCCGGTGACGTGGGCGAAGGCGAACCCGCTTTATCCGGTGACGCCGTCGCCGCAGTTCATGAAGGCGGCGGCGGACAAGGCGAAGGCCGGTCCGACCGAGCTCGCGTCGTTTCTGCGGCTGCATCTGGGTATCCGGGCGAAGCAGGACGCGCGGTTCATTGACCTGACAAGGTGGGACCGGAACGCGTCGATGGTGGTTGAGGCTGATCTGGCCGGCCGGAAGGCGTTCGGTGGCCTCGACCTCGGGTCGACGTCGGACTTGACGGCGTTGTGCTGGGTGTTCCCGGACGACGAGCGTGGCGGGTATGACGTGCTGTGGCGGTTCTGGATGCCTGAGGCGGCGCTGGGCAAGCTGGACGCGCGGACGCAGCGGAACGCGTCTGGATGGGTCAAGGCTGGGCTGATCGTCCTCACCCCGGGTGATGTGACGGACTATGAGTTCATCGGGGCGCAGATCCGGAAGGATCTGGACGCGTTCGCGGTGCAGCAGATCGGCTACGACCCGTGGAACGCCACGCAGCTGTCCATCGACCTTGCCGGTGAGGGTGCGCCGATGGTTGAGGTGCGGCAGGGGATGCGGTCGATGTCGCCGCCGCTGAAGGAATGCGAACGGCTCGTGCTGAAGGGCACCGCGTCGACGCCGCTGCTGCGTCACGGCGGCAATCAGGTGGCGCGGTGGATGACGGACAACCTGCGGGTCGCGATGGACGCGGCCGGGAACGTGAAACCGGACAAACGGACGTCCATGGACAAGATCGACGGCTGGTCGGCGCTGGTGACCGCCATGGCGATGGCCATGGCGCGGGAGCCGGAACAGCCAGCGTCGGCCTACGAAGACCACGGTCTCCTGATCGTTTGAAAGGATGTTGATGTTCTCCTTCCGTCGCACTCTCAACCGTCGACGCGTGGTCGTGAACCTCGCAGGCGGGCAGGCGTTCGAGGGCATCCTTTGGGCCCGACGTGGGCCGCTGCTGGTGCTTCGCGACGTGACCATGTACCGGCCCGGCGTCGCGCCGTCCACGGTGGACGGGGAGGTCGTCGTCGAGCGTCCCCGTGTCGAGTTCATCCAAGTGACCTGAGCCGAGGAGGAGCCTTATGGCGTTCGTGATCTCCTCAGGTCAGCTGGAGTCTCTGGATCGTCCGGTTACGCCGGTCATTCCGGCGTCGATGCGGTTGGCT
>Ga0164242_10007777_pt1 | contig 11707 bp, 11 predicted proteins | sample OricomgcompostMG_FD_108783 | JGI IMG/M metagenome (GOLD analysis project Ga0164242, IMG submission 108783) | Miracle-Growth compost microbial communities from Emeryville, California, USA - Original compost - Miracle growth compost (MG) ... | reverse complement strand
GTTGTCGTTGATTCCGTCTCCGGGCGGCAGCCGCTTAGACCGGCGGATAGGCGGGCGGTGGGTACACGCCGCGCAGTATCCAAGCGAACCAATTCATGCCGTACTCCAGCTCATCGCTTGCGTCGTAGTCCGGGTTGGGATCCATACTGCACCTCTCCTCCAAGCCTCGTTGGTACAGGACCCACCGTATCTCGAACTCGCTAGATAGTTATATATTTCTAGGCAGACCGTCTCGACGATCTCGCGATGGAAGGTTCTGAATCCGATGGCACTGCAACGCGGCGCGGGTGACTCGTCGTCTTCGGCGAGAGCCGTGCCGACGTGCTTCTTCGTCACCGACGGGCGTGACTACGTGCCTACTCCTCTTGCGAGGGGGCCGTGGGGTCCATCCCTGAGCGGCAACTACATCGGCGGATTGCTGGGCCGCGCGGTCGAACAACAAGTCGATGACGTCGACCTACAGCCCGCCCGCCTGACGGTCGACCTGCTCAGGCCGGTGGCGCTTCAACCGGTTCAGGTGACGTCGTCAGTCGTGCGTCACGGCCGACGAATTCGACTCGTGGACGCAGTCATGAGGCAGAACGACGCGATCGTGGCACGCGCCAGCGCCCTGTACCTTCGCCGCAGCGAACATCGCGCGGGCCAGGTGTGGACATCGCCCGTCAGCATGCCAGCGATTCCCGCCGAACCCGTCGTGGTACCCGATGACCTTCCCATGATGTTGCATTCGTATGGTCGTGATCCGGTTGCTGGCAGTCCCGGCGTCGGCGTCACCGAGTGGAGACACGACGGGCAGAAGTTCGCATGGGTGCGGGAGACCAAGCTGCTCGTCGATGACGAGCCGCTGTCGCCGTTCACTCGCGCGGTGATGGCCGGCGACGTCACCAGTTCGCTAACCCACTGGGGCACTGCAGGATTGCAGTTCATCAACGCCGACTACACGGTTTCCCTGAGCCGCTTGCCGCAAGGCGTCTACATAGGACTGGCATCAGTGACGCATTACGACCACGGCGGGGTCGCCACAGGCGTCGCGACGTTGTTCGACGAAGCCGGACCCATCGGCAGCGGATTGGCGACGGCGTTGGCGAACCCGGGCTTCACGCCACCTTCGTCGATGCTATCGACCTAGCCGCACGGCCACGTCGTATACGATTCGTCATGCCAATACTGCTCACTCACCTCGAAATTCAGTAGGACGCCGCTCGCGGAACGCGCGTACGCCTTCGGCGAAGTCCGAGGTTCTGACCAATAGTCGTTGACCGTCGGCCTCGAGAGATTGCACCGACTCGAGGTCGGACAAGGTTGCGGCCGACAGTGCCCGCTTGATCCATCGATAGGAGTGAGTCGGACCGTTCGCCAACGTGCTCGTCAACTCTGCCAGGTCAGTCTCATACGCGTCGTCGTCGACGACATACGAGATCAAGCCCCACTCGAATGCGGTTGCTGCCGTGATCTTCTCGGCTGTCATCGCCACCCGCGCCGCCCGCGCCCGCCCTATTGCGGCAGGCAACAGCACCGACGCTCCGCCATCGAGCATCAGCCCGAGCTTACTGAAAGCCAGTTGGAAATAAGCTGCTCTCGTGGCAACCACCAAGTCACAGGCCAGCGCGAGCGCGCAGCCGACGCCGACCGCCGGTCCATGCACACCCGCCACCACGGGTTTGGGCAGTTCCGTGATCGCCCGTACGACGTCGTTGGCCGCCTGTGCAGCGCCCTCTGTGTCGCCTCCGGTCAGGTCGCCGCCGGAACAGAACGCGCGCCCGGCGCCGGTCAGCAGCACGGCGCGCACCGATGCGTCATCCGCCGACTCGTCGAGGCGCCCCAGGAGTTCGTTGAGCATCGGCGTGTCGACGGCGTTCAGCTTGTCGGGGCGGTCCAACGTCAGTCGCAGGATCCCGCCCTCACGCTCGATCGAGATACCGGGATTCACAGTCCCAAGTCGCGGCCGATGATGTCTTTCATGATCTCGGTGGTGCCGCCGAAGATCGTCATGATCCGGTTGTCCATGTAGTCGCGGGCGACCCGGTACTCCGTCATGTAGCCGTAGCCACCGTGCAACTGTACGCAGCCGTCGATCACCTTCTTGGCTGTCTCGGTGCACCACCACTTGGCCTTGGCCGCCTCGACCGCCGTCAGCTCACCATCGACGACCGCCTGCAGGCACCGATCGATGTACTGCTCACCGATCTCCAGTTCGGTGTCCATCTCCGCGAGCATGAACCGGTTGTGCTGGAAGCTGCCGATCGGCTGTCCGAAGGCCTTGCGGTCCTTGGCGTACTGCAATGTCTGACGCCAGGTTTCGCGCGCCCCCGCAATGGCCGAAATGGCGATGGACAGCCGCTCGGAAGGGAGGTTGTGCATGAGGTGATAGAAGCCACGCCCCTCCTTGCCCAACAGATTGGCCGATGGCACCCGAACGTTGTCGAAGTTGAGCTCCGCGGTGTCCTGGTAGTGCAGACCCATCTTGTCGAGCTTACGGCCGCGGGTGAAGCCGTCCATGCCCGCTTCGACGACGAACAGGGTGAAGCCCTTGTGGCCTGCGTCGGGATCGGTGCGGCACACCACGACCACGAGGTCGCAGTTGATGCCCGACGAAATGAACGTCTTGGCGCCGTTGATGATCCAATCATCACCATCCCGCACAGCCGACGTGCGAATGCCCGCCAGATCACTTCCTGCGCCGGGCTCGGTCATCGCGACTGCCACGATCAACTCGCCGGTGGTGATGCCCGGTAGCCAACGCTCCTTCTGCTCGTCATTGCTCAACGACGAGAAGTACGGGCCCACAACGTCGTTCTGAAGACTCAGCGCCGGAGCAGGACCACCGTAGCGCGCGATCTCTTCGTCGATGACGGCGTTGAACCGGAAGTCGTCGACGCCGCTGCCGCCGTACTGCTCGGGCATGTTGAACCCGATCAGGCCGTACTTGCCTGCGGCTACCCACGCGGAACGGTCCACCAACCGATTGGTCTCCCACTTCTCGGCGTTCGGCACGAGTTCCTGATCGATGAACTGGCGGACCGTTTCGCGGAATGCCTCGTGCTCGGACTCCAGGACGAGTCTCTTCAATTTCGGCTCACTCTCCGTGTAGTCGGCGCATCTCCTCGCCGACCCTTCCCGATACCCGCGAGGCCACCTGTGCCCCGCGCCTTCTCAAATCCTCGTCCGGTACCGGCAAAACGACCGCACCCGTTCCCCTCGACGGAAGCAGCACCTTTGCGGTGCCCTTGGTGGTGGATTCGTCGCGTTGATTGGTGGCGAACACTTCCAGCGACACCGCTTCGTCGGCCCTCTGGCCTTTCCCGGTCACCTTGCCGGTGCACTTGTGGATGTCGCCGTGGTAGTTGAAGCCCCGCAGCTGCAATGTCATCTCGGCCAGCCAGCCGTCGTCGCCGATCCAGTTGGTCAGCAGATGACTGACCCAGGCAGCGCGCATCTGGCCGTAGTCGTATGGAGCCGGGATGCCGAGCGCCTTCGCCCGTTCGGCATCCCAGTGCAACCGCTGCACGACATCCGGCACCCCGTACTCGTCAGGTTGGAAGAACGCGGGCATCCGCTTACGCAACTGATGGGCGAATTTCAGCGGCCCGACTCCGTAACCGCCCCATCCCCAACCCATGTGCATGCTGATGATGTCCACCACCGTCAGCGGACCCTTCATCACCGGCGGCAGTTCGTCACCGACGTTGACGTCTTCCCACCACTGTGGCTCGGCGCCGCGCCGCACCTCGGCCTCATAGGCGGCTTCGACTTCGGCGAGGTCCTCCTCGGTCCAGCGCTGTCGTTCGATGCCCGCCAACTTGCCCGATTTCTTGGAGCCGTGGCGTTCGGCGTTGATGTAGGACTCGTCGCGGGTGGCGATCGGGTTGCCGTCGATGTCGACGTAAAGGTACCGGAACGTCTCCTTGACCGAGCGGCCCCCCGAGAATGCGCTCTCCTTGACCTGGACGTCAAGGGTGAAGTTCTCGACAAGCACTGGCCGTCCCGCGTAGATCGGTTGATACCACGCCCATTTCACGCCCGCGTAGTACTTTCCGGTGCCGCGGAACAGCCCGCGAAACAGCTTCTTGCGGTCCGGGTCGGTGAACTTCGGCGTTTGATCCAGGCCCGTGCTGATCGGGAATGTCGGAGCCGCGATCTGAGCATGCCAACGGGTGTTGCGGCCGTACTCGGCGTCGTAGAACAACGGATTGTCGTCACCGCAACCGAAGGCGAACTGTGTGAGCGCATCCGACGACGGCAGCTTATTCCAGGCCTCGTCACGCTGGAAGACGGGAATACCGATCTGGGCTTTTGCCCGTTCGATGTCCTCGTCGGTGATGCGGCCTTCGATGGCGGCGGCGTCGGCATCGGACTTCTCTGCGGTGGTCATTGAATCCTCCTAGAATTGCAGCATTGCGCCGGCGTCCACCTTGAATTGCAGGCCGGTGACATAGCGGGACTCATCGGACGCGAGGAAGCACACGGCGTTCGACACATCCTGCGGTTCGATGAATGGGATCGGCATGGGCTGCATGGCAGGAAAAGCCAGCAGCGCATCTTCAGCGGTCGGATTCTCGAGATCCGGACGGAAAACGCGATACATCGGCTCGCTCTGCAGCATCGGCGTGTTCACGTTCGTCGGATGAATGGCGTTGGCGCGGATGGAAAGTGGAGCCAACTGCAACGCCAGCGCCTTGGTGTACTGATCGACAAAGGACTTGGCGAGGTTGTACCCCATGCCGCCGGGACCAGTCGGCCCGACGCCTGCGCTCGCGGCCTGCGTCGCGGCGATCATGCCCGCGATGGAGCCAGTCGTGATGATCGATGCGCCGCTCTTGAGGTACGGCAACGCGGCGTGAACGGTGTTGACCACACCGACGAAGTCGACGTCGAACGCGTCGGCGAACGCGGTGATCGGCAGATCGCCGCCGAGCGGACAGATGCCCGCGTTGGCCACCACGACATCCAGCCTGCCGCCGAATTCAGCTATCGCATTGGCCAGTTCGCGGGTCAGCGCCTCTTTGTCCCGAACGTCGACCTGCGCGGTGTACGCCCGCCTGCCGGTTTTCTCGACCTCCAGCCCGGCTTCCTCGAGGTCGTGCGGAGTGGCCAGTGGATACTTGTTGGTCTCGATGTCGTGACAGATGTCGAACAGGATGATGTCGGCACCCTCCTCGGCCAGCTTCACCGCGTGGCTGCGGCCCTGACCGCGCGCGGCGCCGGTCACCAGAACCACTTTGTCCTGTACGCGTCCCATTACGTCACCTTTCAACCGGATTGAGTTACAGCAGTGAGCTTCTCGAGCGTCGCGACGAGCCGGCGGCGATCAACCTTCAACGCCGCACCGCGTGGCAGCTCGTCCACGACGAATACCTGGGCGGGCACCTCGTAAGGGGTCAGAGAGGCTCGGCAGTGGGCCCGCAGCTCATCGCCGGTCGCCGTCATCGCGGACTTGAGTTCGACCGCGGCTACCGGAATCTGACCCAGCCGGTCGTCGGGCAGCCCCGCCACCGCGGCGTCCGCGACCGCGCCGTGCGAGCGCAGCGCCCGCACCACGGTCTCCGGGGCGATCTTGAACCCACCACGCACGATGACGTCGTCAGCGCGGCCGTCGATGTAGAGGTATCCGTCTTCGTCGATATGTGCGAGATCGCTTGTGGTGACCCAGCGCTCGGCGGAGTCGGCGACCTGCGCAGAGGCCACCTGCAGCCGACCCGACTGTCCGGGAGGTAGCACGGTGCCGCCCTCGTCGATCACCTGCATCCGTACGCCGGGGAAGGGGCGACCGACGCTGCCCTTTTTCTCTGTCCACGACGCGTGGAAGTCCTTCAATGTCCATCCGGCGACCGCACCGGCAAATTCCGTGGCACCGTAGGTGATGAGAATCGGGATGCCGTAGCGCTCCAAAAAGCCGTCCACCAAGACCGGATCGACGGGCGCGGTGCCGGAATTGACGGCGCGCACGCTGGCTAGGTCCTCCCGCGGAATGTCGGAGTTCAACACCTCGCGAATAGCCGGGGGCGGCAAGCCGATCAGAATCGGCTTGTGGTCCTTGATCGCGTTGTGCCAGCCGTCCAATGAGAACCGCTCGAGCATCACGATCGGACGGGCGGCAACCAACGCCTGCAGCAGCGCCCACAAGCCTCCGATGTGCACGATCGGCAGCGTCACCATGCCGACTGCTCCCGTGAGCGGCGGCTTGTCACGGACGTCAGGTCGGTCGTTATGCCGCAGGGCCGCCGACAGCGACACCTCTAATTGCTTGCGCCCGAGCGGGACACGCTTGGCGGGTCCGGTCGTCCCGGAGGTCAGCATCTCGATGGCGATCGCCGCGTCGCCGTCCCGTGCGTCACGGGTCGCCGCGGAGCGGGCAACGACTTCGCTTCCGTCGACGCTGAAAGCGCTGCCACCGAGTTCGGCCACCGCGTCGGCGAAGACCCGTTCGGCCCACAGGCTCTGCGGGGCCAGGACGTAATCGGCACCGGAGGCGACGAGGTCGGCGGCCAGGCGCTCGGCAGGCTGCAGCGGGCTGATCGTGACCAGCGTGCGTTCGGTGCGGAATATCGCGATGAGCGTCGCCACTGACTCCATACGGTTGCCGAGCACTACGGCGACACGGCCACCGGGGCCGCACCCCGCCGCGGCCAGCTCACTGGCGATCCGCTCGGTCAATGTCCGGACCTGACCCCAGGTCACCCACTGCCCGTCGCACTGGAGCATCCGAGCGTCCTTGTCGGCATGCCACAGCCGGCCCAGCGCCTCTTGGATGCTTGTCATCGTCACTTTCTGAAGGACTCGGCGCCGCGAGCGCCATCTAGTTAAATGTATACCGATATGTTTTACTAGGTCAACCTTCTGGAAGGGGTTGCGGATGGACTTCGGCCTGACCGGCGAACAGGAACAGCTCGCCTCCGCTGAGCGCTCATGGCTGGACCGAAACGATCCGATCGCACGCCTGCGGCAGACCCTTGATGCGGCGCCGATCACCCTCGATCCCGCCGCCGCCACCCATGCGGCGCAGACCGGATTGTTGGGACTTCTGACTTCGGATGTCGGTGGCACGCATTTGGACCTGGCGGTGTGCAGTGAGGCGCACGGGTACGCGGCAAGTTCGTTGCCGCTGGCGGATATGGCGATCGGCGCCTGGTTGCTGGAGAAGGCCGGAATCGAGGAAATGGCCGAGGCTGCCGAGGGTCAATTGCTCGTCGGAGTGGCCCGCGCGGACGCTCCGGTCTCGGGCCCAGTTTCGATGGCCGCCGATATGGATGCCTTTGCGGTTGTGAGGCAAACCGCCGACCGCGAATTCGTGGCGCTCGTGCGTCGCCCGAAGCTTGTGGCAATGACGACGCTGGACCTGACCCGGTCGTGGGCGCGGCTGGACGTTGACGTGTCTGTACTCGACTGGGAGGCGTTGCCACCGGGCACTCTGCAGCATGTGCGCGACGCATTGGCGGTACACCGCGCGTTCGACGCACTCGGCGGTACGGCGCGACTGCTCGAGATGACGGTCGCCTACGCCAAGCAACGCGAACAGTTCGGCGTGGTGATCGGATCTTTCCAGGCCGTCAAACACCATTGCGCGGATATGGAAGTCGGTGTGGAGGCCGGTCGCGCGACCTTGTGGGCGGCGGCGCTGGCATTGGACGGCGCCGCAGATCAGGCGCGCTCGCATGCCGCGTCGGCCGCCGTCGCCTTCGCGAAGTCGGCGGCCAGCCGGGTTGCGAGCACAGCGCTGCAAGTGCACGGCGGCATCGGGTTCACCTGGGAGCACGACCTGCACCTGTTTCTGCGCCGCATCAAATTCGACGAGGCCGTAGACGGAACGGTCGCCGAGCACCGAGCCGCCCTGGTCCCTGTCTAGCGCGAACAGGGCTAATCGCGGGGTAGGCCAAGTCCCCGCTCGGCGATGAGGTTGCGCATGATTTCCGAACTGCCGCCCGCGATGGTGTAGGCGCGGGCGTACAGCCACTCGTCCTGCCAGCGGCCACCGTCGAGAACCTTGTCGTCTCCTTCGACGAGCACGCCCGCCTCGCCGGCCAACTCGACCGCGAATGCCGCCATCTCCAAGTTGATTTCGCTGAACATCAGCTTGCCCATCGCCGCGTCGTGCATGCGTTCGCGGCCGCGAAGCCAGCGGGTCAGGTTGGCATATGTCAACGCCGACAACGCCTCCACCTCGGCGCTGAACTGACCGATCCGGTCGCGGACCCGGTCGCTGTCGATCGCCGGCCCGCCGTCGATCGTGACACGACGGGCCAGATCGATCAAAGCATCAATGGCGAGCCGCAGCTTCACCACGATCCCACCGACATTGGTGCGCTCATGGGCGAGCGTGGCGTTCGCGATCGCCCAACCCTGGCCGGGTGCGCCGATCATCGCGTCGGCCGGCACCTCGACACCGTCGAAGAACACCTCGTTGAAATCGGAGGTACCCGTCAGCTCACGTAGCGGTCGCACACTGACGCCCGGTGCGGACATGTCGAGGATGAATGCGCTGATGCCCTTGTGTTTCGGTGCGTCGGGGTCGGTGCGTGCCAGCAGATAGCCGTATCGCGCCCAGTGCCCGTCGGTGGTCCACACCTTCTGGCCATCGATCGTGTAGGTGTCGCCGTGGCGTACGGCGCGGGTGCGTAGCGACGCCAGGTCACTACCCGCACCCGGCTCGCTGAACAGCTGGCACCACAGTTCACGGCCCCCGCGGATCTCGGGGAGATGTCGCCGGCGCTGTTCGTCTGTGCCGTAATGGATCAGCGCGTGCGACGCGAGCACGCTGCCGCTCTGCGCGCTGGGTGCCTGCGCGCGAGCAAGCTCCTCCCCCACGATGATCGAGTGTTCGGGTGTGAAGTCACCACGACCCCCGAACTCCACAGGCCAGTCCGCTCCCACGTAGCCCGCCTCGAACAGGCGTCCGGTCCACTCCTGCAACGCCTTGAACTCGGCGTCGTTCTCAGCGCTGCGAACCCCCGCCCGGGGCGGAATCGCCGGGGCGTGCTCGGCGACGAACGCCCGCACCTCGGCGCGGAACTCCGCCAACTCCGGTCTCATGCCGTATTCCATTGTCGCCCTCCGAATATGGCGCCCGCCGCACGGTCCCGCAACGCCTCCGGGCGTCCGACCAACACCGCGTTGGCCTTCGCCCGTCGCAACAGCAGGTGCGCCGGATGCTCCCACGTGAAGCCGATGCCACCGTGAATCTGTAGAGTGCCTTCCGTAGCCGCCACCGCGGCATCGATTGCGGCAGCAGCAGCCAGCTCGACGAGGTACTCCGACCGGTCGTCGTCGGCATCCGCGGCTGCGACCAGGAGACTGCTGGCACCTTCCAACGCCACCAGCATGTCCGCGCAGCGATGCGAGATCGCCTGGAAACTGCCGATCGGACGGCCGAACTGCTGGCGCTCGCCGGCCCATTCCACCGACATCGCCAAAGCCCGCGAACCTACACCCACCGAATCCGCCGCCACCGCACGCAGGGCGTGGCAGCGCGCGATGCGCAAACCGTGCCGCAAGTCGGTGCCGTCCGACAGCACCTGCCCGGCAGCGCCATTCAGCGTCAACGCGCCGACGGTCGCGGTGAGATCGAGTGGCTGGTGAGTTTTCACGTCGACACCGTCGGCGTCCGGGTCGACCTCTACAAGCACTTCGCCGTCGCCTCCGGTTGCCCGCGCCAATACCAACAACACATCCGCCGCCGGCGCGCCCGCGACGATCGGCACCACACCGGTCAGCCGCTCCCCGTCCCAGCTGGGCAGCTCCAAGCCTGTTGTCAGCCAACCGGACTCGCGCAACGGAATCGCGAAAGCCGCAGGCGCGCCCGCGACGATGCGCTGGACCACCGCCTTCGCGCCGACCGCGACCGCCACGTCGAGCGCCGTCACCGTGGGGACGAGCGGCACCGGGGCGAGAGCCTTGCCCACCTCCTCGATCGCCGCGTAGAGCAACCGCCTGGGCGCACCTGCACCGCCGAGCGCTTCGTCGACCGCCAGGCCGGGGAGGCCGAACTCGACGAGCGCCGACCACGCGGCGGGGTCGGTGGCATCGTGTGGTCGTTTCAGGTCGAGCAGGGATTCGACATTCCCCCGCTCATGCAGCGCTTGGGCCAGCACCTCGCGCAGTTCACGTTCGCCCTCCTGCGCCACCGCAAGCGGTGAGCCGGGGACGACCGCGGCTGCCCGCCGGCCCTCGCCACGGTGCGACGGCAGCCCCAACACCGATTCGGCGATCGTGTTGCGCTGAATCTCGGCGGTGCCCGCCCCGATGGTGGTCGCGCGACTCATCAGGTACCCGAATGTCCAGCGGCCCTTATCGATTGCGTCGGAAGCGCGACTGCCCAGCGCCGCGTGCGGTCCGAGAGCCCGCAGCGCGAGCGCATGCATGTGCTGTTCGAACTCCGACTTCACCAGACGGTTCACCGAAGCGACGCCGCCGGGATCCTCCCCGCGAAGCACTGTGGCCAGTGCCCGGGCGCTGTTGGCCGCGATAGTGCGCACGCCCGACTCGAGCCGGGCGATGTCCTGGCGAACCTGCGGATCGGAGTCCAGTTGCTGCGAGACCACCAGGTCGATCACCTTGTCGGCGGTGCGTCGGTATTTGAACTCATCGGCCAGAAATGCGGTGGCCCGCTCGTGGCCGAGCGAGGTGCGCATGATCGACCAGCCTTGCCCTTCAGCGCCGACGCGGTTCTGGACGGCCACCTCGACGTCGTCGAGGAACACCTCGGCGAAGTGCGCGGCGCCGCTGATATCGCGCAGCGGCCGTACGGTGATCCCGGGACTGTCCATCGGGATCAGCAGGTAGGTGATGCCGTCGGTGCTGCGCCCTGGCGGGCCGGTGCGCACCAGCGTGAACATCCAGTCGGCCCGGTCGGCCATCGATGTCCATACCTTCTGGCCGGTGACCCGGTATACGTCGCCGTCGCGGACGGCGCGAGTGGACAGCGAGGCGAGGTCGCTACCCGCGCCCGGCTCCGAGAACCCCTGGCACCAGAACTCGTCTGCGCGCAGCAGCGGCGCGAGGAACCGCTTCTTCTGCTGGTCGGTGCCGTGCTGGATCAGCGTGGGAGCGACGATGAACGACAGCGGACACGGGTGCGGCGGCGCCCCGGCGGCAGTCGTCATCCGGTAGTAGTCGAGCTGCTCTTCGAGCGACAACTCCAGGCCGCCGACGGACTTCGGCCAACCCGGCGCCGCCAGGCCGTTGTCGACGAGCTTCGCGTGCCAGGCGCAGGCGGCCTCGATGCGGTCGGGCTTGATGGTCAGAGCGGCTTGCTCGCACTGGTATTCGGTCAGCAGTCGCTCGAGCTGGGACCGCCAATCGGCAGACGACATCCGCACCCCACAAAGTTAACTTGGTTACTTATGTGAGCAGTCTCGCCTGTCGAGGCGGCACTTGGCAAGTGCGCCGCTTAGTCCTCTTCGAGGATGAGCGCCAACTCCGGGCAGGCCGCGACGCCGTCGCGCGTCTTCTGCTCGTCTCCCGGCTTGACCTCGTGAGCCTCGAGGATGCTGTAGCCGGAATCATCGATAGGGAACAGGTCCGGGTCGACGGCATAGCACTGGGCGTGACCGACGCACTTCGATTGTTCGAGGCGTACTTTCATCGTTCATCCTTTCGAGTCAGCAGGTCACTCGTATCGAGAACGTCTCGGTGGTGCGTGCGCTGGGGTTGTCGGCTTTGAATCCCGTTGCGCTGCCGGTCATCAGGTATGTCCCGCCGGTCATCTCGACCT
>Ga0164242_10007776_pt1 | contig 11707 bp, 10 predicted proteins | sample OricomgcompostMG_FD_108783 | JGI IMG/M metagenome (GOLD analysis project Ga0164242, IMG submission 108783) | Miracle-Growth compost microbial communities from Emeryville, California, USA - Original compost - Miracle growth compost (MG) ... | reverse complement strand
CTTGAAATTTGCAAAAAATGGAGTATATTAAATAAGTAGTTTTACATAAGCATAAACGAAATAAACATGAGCTTCCTTTCTCCCGAATTTACCCCACGGATTCCACCTCGAACAGTGTCCCTTGAAGGTATCGGCGCTGAGTCGGCCATTACGATCCAGCGAGCCGTTGATCACTACGCCGACGCCCTGCCTGACGAGGTACGTGAAGTGACGGGTATGGTAATGCGCCACGAGATTCGTGAAAGCATCCCATCCGGTGACGACTTGATGGTTGAACTGGCTCCCGAGGAGCCGGCTATAATGGCCGAGGTAGCCGACAAAGAGCCACTTGGTCAAGCCGAAACTGCCTTTGCCGATGAGAAGTATTACGAGGCGGCGGCACCGGAAAGTGCTGTGGTGCCACGACGAACGGTGAAGTATATGGCCCACTCTCTGCTGCGCATGAAAGAAAGTGCGAGCGAGGAGCCGGAACGGATTTTGGCTGACGAAGCCCTCAAGAGCTTGCAGCGGGTAGAAGCGATGAAAAAACCGCCCCGTATGTCAGCAAATCAAATGCGTTGGGCCGGCTGGCAACTCGTCCGTACTCATCCTCCGCGTCCCCGCATGAGCTAAGCTCTTGCTACAATTGAAGCATGCCCGAATTACCCGAGGTTGAAACCGTCCGTGCCGGTCTAAGCCGGTTACTGCCAGGCCGCGTCGTTGCCAAAGCCGTCAGTGATACTGATAAGAGCTTTCCGAATGCACCGAGTGATGTGGCGCAGTTTTTGGTTGGTGCCAGCGTGACAACGGTGCACCGCCGCGCCAAAGTGCTGTTGATTGAGCTCTCCAGCGACTACACGTTGGTGGTGCATCTCAAAATGACCGGCCAATTGGTGTTCGATAGCTCGACTGAGCATTTCGGCGCCGGTCATCCAAGCGACAGTCTGATTGGCCAGTTGCCCGATAAGTCGACTCGTGTCACCTTGGCTTTCACCGATGGCAGCCGATTGTTTTTTAACGATCAGCGCAAATTCGGTTGGATGCGGTTGGTGCCCACTGTGGAAGTACCGAATATCGATTTTATGAAAAAGGTCGGGCCGGAACCGCTCGAAGCGGACTTTACCTGGCAGGTTCTGGCTGAACGTTTGCAGCGCCGCAAAAACACTTCAATCAAAGCCGCGTTGCTGGATCAATCGGTGATCGCCGGCGTCGGTAATATTTATGCCGATGAAAGCCTGTGGGGTGCCAAAATTCACCCCGCTACCCGGGTGCGAGACGTCACTGAGCGTAAATTGCAGGTACTTCATCGCTCATTGGTCGACGTGCTGAATCTGAGTATTGCGAAAGGCGGCTCGTCGAACCACACTTACGTCGATGCCGAAGGTAAGAAGGGCAGTTATATGACGTTTGCCAACGTGTTCCGGCGCGAAGGCCAGCCGTGTCCGCGCTGCGGCACAACCATTATCAAGCTGAAGGTTGCCGGCCGCGGCACCCACATCTGTCCAAAAGAGCAGCAGTTTATTGATTAGCCGCGCGTAAGTTTTCGTAGCAGGCGGTGAACGTCGTCGACGTTGGCTAGGCGGAAGCGGGCTCTGGTGTGGCCACGGCCAACCTTGATGGTATGAGCCCATTCAGGAAGATGCTCGAACATGTCTTCGTCGGTCGCATCGTCGCCGACTGCCAGAATAAAATCGGTCTGCGGCGTCAGCAGGCTGAGTGCGCCGGTGCCCTTGTGTACGCCGTCGGTCCGCACTTCAAGTATCATATTGCCTTGTTCGACCACAATCGGGTGAGTCTTGGCGAGACGGTTGAGCAGGCGCTTGATAGCCACCAGGTGTTTCTGGGCATAGTACGGCGCGGCCCGGCGGTAGTGCCACACGAGTGAGGCAGCCTTTTGTTCCAAAGTAGCACCCGGCGTTTTCTGCGTGTAGGCGTCCAAGATAGCGGCTGCTTCATCTTTCCACGCGAGGTCGACGTCGGTCGTCTGGCGCCATCGCTTGGTGCGCCTTTTCCGCAAAAATGCGCCATGTTCGGCCAGTAATGTCACGTCTGCGAGTTCACCAAGCCATGCCTCAAGATCGGCCTGCGACCGTCCGCTGATAATGACGAGATGAGTGCCGGCCTGTTCACTGAGCTTGCGGAGCTGGTTGAGCAGTTGTTTGCTCGGTGCCGCGTCGGCCGGCTTGCCGCGGAAAGATGTCAGGACTCCATCGTAATCGAAGAGGACGAGGCGATGCTTCGCGGTGCGGTAGTGCTTGAGCAAGGCATTCTGCTGATCGGCATTAAGCTGGCGTGTCACGTAGCGGCCAGCGCCCTGTGGCCGGCTCTGCTGGAGGGACTTCATGAACGTGCCGGCCCAGTCGTGGACCGTAAAGCTGGCGATACGTTCCTGCATGTTGCGAGCGCGCCGGCGCAGATCCCGGGGTGGTCCGGTGAGGGCCCGGCTAAGACCCCGGACCAGTGAATCGGACTCCTGCGGGTTCACGATGATCGCATCCTTCAACTCTTCGGCGGCACCGGCGGTCTCGCTGAGAATCAGGACGCCGCGGTTATTCGGGTTGGTGGCCAGATACTCTTTGGCGACTAAGTTCATGCCGTCTTTGATCGGGGCGATGAAGGCTACGTCAGCGAAGCGATACAGGGCGGTGAGCTGCTCAAACGGTACGGATTTATATAGGTAATCCACCGGCTGCCAACGCAGCGTGCCGAACTCCTTGTTCACGGCTTTGACAAGTTTTTCGAGCCGACGCTTCAGTGCTTGATATTCTGGTATCTCGGTGCGTGACGGCACGGCCAGCATCACCATGACGACCTTGCCGCGCAAAGCCGGCGTTTGCCGGAGAAACTCCCGGTACGCTTGCAGTCGCTCCACCAAGCCCTTGGTAGGATCGAGCCGGTCAACGGTCAAGACGATCTTTTTGCGACCGTACTTGGCTCGTAGCTTCAAGACCTCGGTGCGAACGGCCCGCTGCTTGGTAGCGCGAGCGAACTTGCCATAGTCGATACCCATCGGGAAGTCGGTCACGCGGATGACGCGGTCGGGCAAGATGAGCTTGCGTGTGCCGACCAGGCCGGCACCGGTCTGCTGGCAGCAGTCCAAAAAATTCTGGACGTACGACTCGGTATGAAAACCGACCAAGTCGCTGCCGAGCAAGCCGTTCAGGAGTTGCTGATGGTGGGGAATGGTGGTAAACGTCTCGGCGTTCGGGAAAGGAATGTGTAAAAAGAAGCCGATTTTATCTTTGGGCCGACGGGTGCGCAGCATGGTCGGCAGGAGAAGCAACTGGTAATCATGCACCCAGACGGTACTGCCCGGGGCGCTCAAAGTAAAAACGGTCTCGGCAAAGAGCTGGTTGACACGTTTATACGCGTTCCAGTGTGCCGGCGTCGCCTGACTTTTTACCGGCAGTTCGTGGAAAGCCGGCCAGAGTAAACTGTTGCTGAAGCCGTTATAGAAGTCATCGAGCTGCTTCTTGGTGAGAAATACCGGGTAGCAGTTATGTTTCTTGAGTTCTTGGGTGATATCGATGCGATCCTGCTCGCTCAGCTCATCATCGGCGATGCCGGGCCAGCCGATCCATTTGTTGCGGCGGTTGTTGGCATAAGAAGAGAGTCCGGTCGCGAGGCCACCGACGCTTGGATAATACTCCAGCTTGCCGTCGACGCGTTTGACGCTGACCGGCAGGCGGTTAGATACGATGATTACTCCCGGTTGCACGAGTATCAATTATACCATTTTCACCTTCGTGAGGTCGGCCTGCTACAATAAGAACCAATGAGTCTGGTGACAATAACAGGGGAGAATGACTACGCGCGGAAGGCGGAGTTACAGCGGTTGGCGCACGCCTTTACGGCTGAGTACGGCGCATTGTCGCTGGAGCGGGTTGATGGCGAAGACCACGAATTTATTCGTATTCAAGAGGCACTCACGAGTCTGCCATTCCTCGCGAGCAAAAAAATGGTAGTACTGACGCGACCGACAGCGAGCAAGCAGTTCGTTGAGCAAGCCGAAGCGCTTCTGTCGGATTTGCCCGAAACGACCGATCTGGTACTGGTTGAGCCGAAGTTCGATAAGCGAAGCAGTATGTATAAATTCCTCAAAAAGGTGAGCGATTTCCGCGAATTCAACAAGCTCGATGGTGCGCCGCTGGCGAGCTGGCTGGTAGCTGAGGCAAAAACAAACGGTGCGACTTTAAGCTCAGGCGATGCCCGCTACCTTATTGAACGGGTCGGTACCAACCAGCAGATGCTGGTAGGTGAAGTGACGAAGCTCAGCCTGTACGCACCAGCAATTACCCGCGCAACGATTGATTTGCTCACCGAACCCACGCCGCAAAGTACCATCTTTGAATTAGTTGACGCGGCCTTTACGGGCCAAGACCGGCAGGCACTTGGTTTGTATGACGAACAGCGGCGGCTGAAAGTCGAGCCGATCCAGATTGTGGCCATGCTGGCCTGGCAGCTGCATGTCCTGGCGCTGGTATTGGCAGCTGGTGACCGCGGCAGTGATGCGATCGCCCGTGATGCCAAAATCAGTCCATACACCGTCAGCAAGACTCAGCGATTAGCTCGACGCGTTTCGGCGGCCCGGTTGCGAACGCTAGTCAATAGACTGGTGACAATTGATCAGCGCAGTAAGCGCGAGTCGATCGATCTCGACGAAGCGCTCCGCCACTATCTCGTTGCTATACACGAGTAAAGAATTTTGACAAAAAAGCATAAACATGATAGATTACTATTTAGTAACGATCCAAAACAAAAAGATCAAATATGTCAGAGCACAGTCCCGAATTTCGTCAGCCCACACCAGAGTTGTCCGTCCCGGAACGGATAATAGTTCTGCGGGATCGTCTTGATCAAATGGGTGCCACGCAAGCAGTCGCCGAACTGGACAAAGCAGCACAAGTGGCTGTCGATCTTGAATTAGAATATCCGGAGCGGGCACTACGCTGGGCCGCCAGGCGGGCAGAGGGTGCCGACTCCCTCACCGAAAGAGTTGATTACGAGGCGGGAGTCGCTGGGGCGTATGTAGACAATACCGGACTCATCGCAGACTTTGTAGCCAATAAACACCGTCTTGATCACCGACAGCGCACGGCTGTCCATGGTGCCGCTGCGAGCTATAACGCCTTCCAGCAGCGAGTCGCAAAGGATAATGGCTGGCAGCGCTACCGTACCGCAAAGCAGAAGCTCGGACAGTTTAGTGACGAGGAGCGCGAGGCGGTACATGAGGTAGCCAAGCAAGAACTGAGTGAGCACATGCAATCCCCACTTGATGCGCTCGAGCAAGCCTGTGACAGCATTGTGGACGCCAAGACGCGTTCGATTGGCCGGCTGCTTCTGGGCAAGCGAGGCGAGGAAGCCTTCAAGCCGATGACTGATGATGAGCGTTGGCAGCTCCAGAACCGCAGCGAAGCGGTGCGCGCTGCGCTGAACTACTTGAGCCATATGGACGGCCCCAAGATGCAGGCGTATATGCGCCAACTCCGCGAAAGCAAGTATGATTCGGCTACAACTATTCACGACATCGCTGCCCAGATCAAAGCCCAGTTCGCAGGTAAAGACTATGCCGCAGAAGTCCAGTCGTATCTTGAAACGGTGATCATACCGACATTACAGACCGCGGCGAACACCCAGCAGCAGCGCGCAGGCCATGCGCACCGTCAGCATGCTTCGGCTAATACGCCCCGGGCAGAGCAGCAGAAAAGTGACATCCAGCAAGAAATCGATGCGCTTCGCGCAGAGGGCCTGAGTGATGACAAAATCAAAACGAAGTTGATTAAGAAATATCACCCCGACCGGCAGGATGGCGGCAATACGGAAAAAGCCCAATATGTCAGCAACTATTTCCGTAAAGAGCAATCTCACCGCTAGTTCAAAAACTAAAAACACCCCGAGAGCGAGGTGTTTTTAGGGTCAATCCCAATGCCTATTTCTTTTTTGCGGCAGCAGGCTTCTTTGCCGGGGCTGCTTTCTTGGCGGCAGTCGGCTTCTTCGCTGGCGCAGCCTTTTTAGCTGTAGCCGGCTTGGCAGCAGCCTTCTTGGCGGCAGCGGGCTTCACGCCTGCAGACTTGCTCTTGGCGGCGAGCTGCTTCTTGACGCGAGCGGCCTTGTTCTTGTGCATGATGCCTTTCTTGACAGCTTTGTCGAGCTCGCTCTGAGCTTTGCTGTGGGCACTCGCAGCGGGCTGCTTCCCGAAAACCTTCAGCGCGGTCTTCAGGGAGCGCTTGGTCTTGCTGTTGCGAACGGCAGCTTTGTGAGCGGTGCGAACGCGTTTTTTAGCTGATTTGATGATTGGCATGGGGCGAATGATCCTTTGTTATGTTGTTATGCAATCGACATAAAAACTATAGCGGTGTATCAGAGGTTTGTAAAGGGTTGACAAATATCTCGACAAGCCAAAATGTTTATGCTACGCTGCCAGTAGTACTTACGGTAAAACAAACAAAATTATGGACGATTTCCATCAGCTCATAGATAAGCTCCAGTCATCAGCTAATATTTTGGTGACGGTTAGCAACAACCCATCGGTGGACCAGTTGGCCGCGTGTATCGGTCTGACTTTGGCACTCAACAAGTTGGATAAACATGCCACGGCGGTGTTCAGCGGCGATATTCCGGATACCATCGAATTCTTGAAGCCGGAAGAAACCTTAGAAAAGAACACCGACAGCTTACGTGATTTCATCATCGCGCTCGACAAGGCAAAGGCCGACAAGTTGCGCTACAAGGTCGAAGATAAGGTGGTAAAGATTTTTATTACACCGTACCGTACTTCGATTACCTCTGAGGATCTTGACTTCAGTCAAGGGGATTTCAATGTCGATGCCGTGGTAGCTCTCGGTGTCCACGAACAGCAGGAGCTCGACCAGGCGATTACGGCCCACGGGCGTATTCTGCACGACGCCACCGTCATGACGGTCAACAACACCACCAATAGCGGCCTGGGCAGCATCAATTGGCAGGATACGACTGCCAGCAGTTTGTCAGAGTTGACAGCTAACCTGGTCAAACAACTCGACAAGAAAGTACTTGATGAACAGATTGCGACGGCCTTGTTGACCGGTATCGTGGCGGCAACCGATCGCTTCCGCAATGAGAATACCACCGCGCAGACCATGAGCATCAGCGCCGACCTGATGAGTGCCGGCGCCAATCAGCAGTTGGTCACCAGCGAGCTGGAACACACCGTGTCGGTTCGTGGTAATACTGATGATACTTCTTCGGATTCACAACCGGCTGAGGGTGACGGCAAAGCAGATGCTAAACCCCCGAAAAAGCCGGACGATGGTACGCTCGAGATTGACCACGAATCTTCCAAGGAACCGGCAGAAGAGAAGATCGATACCGCGTTCGACGAATCGAAGTTCACCGAACCGGCGAGCGAACCACTGCCACCGCCGGACGAGCAGCAGGCAGACGAGCCGGAACTGCCGCAAATCCATGGGGTGCACGGACACCCCGAAGAGGGCGTCGAGCCGGAGCCGTACGAGCAGCACGAAGAGGCGCAGCGCAGTGTCATGACACAACCGCCAGCCTTTAGTCCACCGCTGACTGCCAACGAAAAAAGCGAGAACGAACTACTGGAACCCTCGACGGATCCGCTGAGCAGTAATGCACCCGAGGAAACACCGAAGTTGCTGAGCCATGACCAGCCCAAAGAAGAGGCGCCATCAGTCGCACTACCGACGCCGGCACCTCAGCCGCCAGCTGCCAAGCCAGCAGCGGTAACAGCCCCATCGCCAGTGCTCGTGCCCGAACCGACGCCACCTGCACCGGTGGTAACCCCGTCTGTGCCTACTCCGCCAGCACCGCAACCAACTCCCCCAACACCGGTTCCGAGCGTACCCACGCCCGCTCCCCAGCCGCTGACGCCGCCAGAGCATGCGGTGCCCGAGCCAGTGACCACACCGCCGCCTGCTGCTGATCACGGCGCCGATGTCCAGGCCGCTCGCGACGAAGTCATGCGGGCTCTCAGCGAGCAAGCCGATGACGCGCCGCTGCCGCCGATCGCCGCGCTCAATGCTCAGCCGCTTGGCAGCGATTTGCATGCGGAACCAGTCGTACCGTCGGCGACACCCGAGAAAAAAGAACCGACCCCGCCACCCCCACCGCAGCCTCCGATGCCTGCCTCACCGGCCGATCGGCCCCTCGATATGCCGCTACCTCCCAGTAGTGGCTTGACGGTGCCGCCGCCTCAGATCGTACCGCCAACCAACACGCCGAACAGTAATCCGTCCGCGCCGCCACCGGTACCGCCGCCGATGATGCCACCAGCTTGGCCCCCGAAACAGTAGCAACCTGTTAGAATTGAGCCTGTGCAAGGACTACTGCTCGTTGACAAGCCCAAGACCTGGACGTCGTTCGACGTCGTGAATTACGTACGCAAAATGGTTGCCGAAATTGAAGGCAAGAAGCCAAAAAACTGCAAAGTCGGTCATACGGGCACGCTCGATCCAATGGCGACCGGCTTGCTCGTGCTACTCATCGGAAAAGAGTATACCCGCCGCGCTGGGGAATTGAGCAAACAGGACAAAACGTATGACGTGACGATGAAGCTCGGCGAGACCAGCACGACGGCTGATGAAGAGGGGGAGAAAACGGTCATGTCAGATCGAAAGCCGAGTAAGACAGAAGTGAGCGAGGCGCTGGCCCACTTTACGGGGCAGATTATGCAGGTGCCACCGGCTTTCAGTGCCATGAAGATCAATGGTCAGCGGGCTTACAAGTTGGCTCGCGAGGGGAAGGCTGTCGAGCTAGAGGCCCGCCCAGTGACTATTTACGAGAATCGACTGACGGAGTATGACTACCCTTACGTAAAATTTACCAGTCACGTCAGCAGTGGGACATACATCCGCAGTTTGGTGACTGACCTAGGCGAGCTTCTAGCCACTGGCGCCTATATGAGTGATTTGCAGCGTACCCAGATTGCTGATTTCACGCTCCCAGATGCCATGGCGCCGACCGAACTTACGCCTGAATTGTTGCAGGCGGCTTTGCGACAGCTCTAGTCACTAACCGTCTGGCCGGTGTCACTCCAGGTGTTACCGGTCCACTCGGTCGGGATGGACGAGTCACGATTAACGCCATAGCCAGCATAGCCCTTCGGCGCCGAGCCGTAAAAGACGTTGTTGGTAACTTTTAGGTTGGTTACGGCATAGCCTTGGCTATCATCCAAATTAAGAGTGTAAGAGCCGCCGCCGAGCCAGTTGCCATTAATAGTGGTGTTATCAATACTGCTCCAGGTTCCTGTCACGTTAATGGCTCCAGTTTCGGTTATCCAGGCTCCCGTCGAATCAGTCATTTTAATATTGTTGCCCCAAATTTGATTGTTATTGCCGCTATATACTTCGATGCCGTCATAGTGAGGTCCCGACTGGTTGCTCTGTAGTTTTTCGATAAAGTTAGCTTGGATTATTGTGTTGCCCCCAGCTGTGATGGGGTTCTCAAAGCCACGGATGTAGTTCCCGCAAATGGTTACATCACTTCCTAATATGCCTTCATAGCCACCACTTGCGGTGTAAATCGTGTTGTGAAGGATTTTAGTGCCCGTCACGCCATCTTGGATATGGATACCATAGTAGGTGTCGGTGACATTGATATTCGAATTTTCAATCGTCACATCATTAGCTTCGATGTAGATTATCCCTGTCAGGTTCTTGGCATTGACGACCGTACCGTCGGTCGTAATAGTAAGAGCACCGCTTGTCGTGAGGGTGGTGCCGGCGGGTACTCCGGTGTTTGTGGCGTCTGGCTTACTGCTCGGTAGGGCGGGGTATGTGCTGCAAACGTCGGTACTGGCTTGCGCGCCCGCACTAAATTTGACCGCTTGGTCACCCGAAGCGGTCGTGTCGTTGATAAGATTGACAGCTGATGAGCGAGTGCCACTCTCGGCTTCAATACCAGGCGACGCGGTGCTTGCCCTGGTGGCAAACGTCAGGTACATGCCCAAAGCCGCTACGCCCAGTACGAATGCTCCACTCATAAGGTGCAGAGACCGAAGTTGTAAGCGAGGTAAGGGGTGAAGAAGTTTTTTGATCATGACATAAGAATTTTGTAAGCTCTAGCTTCATAGTAAGCGGCCGCCTTGGAGGATACAAGAGGCGGCCTAGAACACTACCTTGCTAACGGGGTAGGCTTTTGGTATAATCATCCGTAACGCCATCATAAAATCTCTAAGTTTTAGGAAAAGGAACCGAATGATTACAAGCGAAAAGAAGCAAGCGGCCATTAAAAGCGTACAGGTCCACGGTAAGGACACCGGTGGTTCAAGCGCCCAGGTCGCCGTCCTGACGGAGCGTATCAAGGAGCTCACCGAGCACCTGAAGGTCAACAAGAAGGACTTCGCCGCTCGGCGCGGTTTGCTCCAGATGGTTGGCCGCCGCCGCCGCCTGCTGCAGTATATCGCCAAGCGCGACACCGACGGCTACCTGAAGCTCATCAAACAGCTCGGCATCCGCCGCTAATTCTAGTGCTCAGACCAGTGGTTTCGAAGCTCGAAGCCACAAGCTTGTGCACATTAAGATGATAAGTGTGAACGCGTAGGCAGGGACCAGATATACCTCCAGCTTTGACGCACAAGTGGCGAGTATATTTGCACTGTGCCTACGACTGACACTTCGTCGACAGAAAGGAAGGCTACATTGAGCCAAACAGCTAATAACAGTACGATCAACCCGTACGGCAAAGACACTATCAAGGTTGAGACCGAATTCTGCGGCCGGCCGCTCTCGCTTGAGGTCAACCGCGTTGGGTTCCGTAGCAGCGCCAGCGTACTGGCCCGTTACGGCGACACTGTCGTACTCGGTACGGCCATGGTGAGCAACAACGTTGTGCAGGGACTGGATTATTTCCCGCTCAGCATTGATTACGAAGAAAAGTTTTATGCAGCCGGCAAGATCAGCGGCAGCCGCTTTATTAAGCGTGAAGGCCGCCCAAGCGACGAAGCCATCCTGATCGGCCGTCTCATCGACCGTCCGATCCGTCCGCTCTGGCCCAAGGGCTACCGCCACGAAGTGCAGGGTATCGCCACGGTACTCAGTATGGATCCGGACTTCCGCCCGGATATGATTGCCATGATTGCGACCAGTGCCGCCTTGATGCTGACTGGCGCGCCGTTCGACGGTCCGGTGGCTGGCCTGCGTGTTGGTTATGATGAGAGCGGTAAGCTGGCCGCCTTCTTGCCGACCGAACAGCTTGACGCCGGCGGCCTCGACCTCGTCGTGGCCGGTACTTCGACTGGCGTCATGATGGTAGAGGCCGGCGCCAAGGAAGTCACCGAAGAAGAAGTCGTCGCGGCCCTGGAATTCGCTCAGACCGCCATGCAGCCGGCTATCGCTTTGCAGCAGCAGTTAGTTGAAAAGGTCGGCGTGACCGAGCAAGAATACGAGCTGGCGCTGCCTGATGAATCAATCCAGAAGACCGTTGCTGACTACCTGGAAGACAAGCTGGGTGAAGACCTGCGCAAGCCATACCCCGAGCGCAATGAACTGGTCGCCACGCTACGCTCCGAAACGCTTGAGCACTTCAAAGAAGAGCTTGGTGAGGAATATGACGCGCTCAAGCAAGAATACGAAGATGCCTTCACGCTGGCCCTGCACAAGGATGTCCGTAAGGGTATCGTCGAGCACGGCACTCGCCCGGACGGTCGTCAGCTGACCGAGATCCGGCCGCTGTCCAGTGAAGTCGGCTTTTTGCCGCGGGCCCACGGTTCGGCACTGTTCACCCG
>Ga0164242_10007775_pt1 | contig 11708 bp, 11 predicted proteins | sample OricomgcompostMG_FD_108783 | JGI IMG/M metagenome (GOLD analysis project Ga0164242, IMG submission 108783) | Miracle-Growth compost microbial communities from Emeryville, California, USA - Original compost - Miracle growth compost (MG) ... | reverse complement strand
TGTAAGCAATTCCGCGATGCGCGTGTAAGCGCGCTGCGCAGAGCGGCCAAAAGCCGACCGTTCGGCGCGTTTCGCGGGTTATACACAGAAACCGTTGAAGATTTTGGGGACAAATGCCCGGATAACGGCACAGGCCATTGAGCGCGCGTCGCTTCCGCGGGCGGCGGACTGGCCCGGATTCGTGTCGGCGAGCGCGGAAAGACGGGGCCGCCTTGCGTGCACGGCCTTGCCGATCCCGGCGCTCGCACCGCCCCGCGAGCGCCGTTGCGGCGGCGCTCTTAAGCCGCGTTTAAGGGGACCGGTGGTGTAATATCCGCCAGCGGCGGCGGCGGGGCCAGTTCAGGCGGTCGCGGCACGACCGGCGTCGCGCGGCGGCTTGACGACAGCGCGGTTGCAATCGACGCCGCCGCCCCGACCTGCGGGAGCATGCGCGCGTCGCGCAAAGCGGCGTAAGCTGACGGAAGCCCGCTCCCGCGGCGCCATGCGCGCATCCCGGCACCTCGCCAGCCGATTTCAATCCACGGAGGAATTCATGTCGCTTTTCGACACCATCTCGCGCACGCTCAAGGGGCTGCTGAACGACGCAGCCGAATCCGTGCAGGACCCGTCCCGCGACGCGCGCCAGATCGTGCGTGAACTCGACGCGAGCATCGGCAAGGCCGAAAACTCGCTCGTCGAAATCGAGGCTCAGGTCGCGACCCAGCAAAGCAAGCGCGACGTCGCCGCCGACAAGGCGAAGAAGTACGAGGAAGGCGCGAAGCGCGCGCTGCAGTCGGGCGACGAGGCGCTCGCGCGCGAGGCGCTCGGCGCGCAGGCAAGCGCCGAAGCCGAACGCGACGCGCTGGGCGCCGAACTCGCGAAGCTCGAACCGTCGGTCGATCAACTGAAGCAGCAGATCGACGAGATGCGCCAGCGCCGCAACGATCTGTCCGCCCGCTCGAACATCCTGCAGGCAAAGCAGCAGATCGCCGAGGCGAAGGATACGGCCGCGACCGCACTCGGCGGGATCGGCGGCAAGAACCTGTCCGGCGAATTCGATCGGCTGGAAGAAAAGGTCGCGCTGTCGAACGCGCGCTCCGACGCCCGCCTGAACTCCGCGGACCAGTCGAGCGGCAAGGCGCTCGACGACAAGCTCGCCGCGCTGAACAAGGGCCCGTCGGTCGACGAGCGCCTCGAAGCGCTGAAGAAGCAGTTGAACACGCCCGCGCAGTAATTGGCGCGAACGTGACCGGACGCGGCACGCGATGTGCAGCGTCCCCGTTATCGATCCTCATGGAGACGGGCGTCGAAGCCGCCCGGCTGCAACATGAAAAAGTTTCTCGCCGCCGCCTTTATGTCGCTCGCGTTCGTCAGCGGTGCGGCCTTCGCGGTGCCGACCGTCCAGCAGATCGAATCGGCGATCTCGCAGGGCGACTGGCAGCGCGCCGATGCGGGGCTCGCCGAAGTCCTGCACGCGCATCCGAACAGCGCGCACGCGCATTACCTGTACGCGCAGGTGCTCCAGCGCGAAGGACGTTATCACGACGCGCTCACGCAGATCGAGCAGGCGAAGTCGCTCGATCCGCAACTGCGTTTCGCGTCGCCGTCGCGTTTTGCGCAGATCGAATCGAGCATACGCGCCGGCGCCGCGCATGCGAACGGCGGCTCCGCGAACGGCCGCACCCGCAATCCGTTCACCCGCAGCGAGGCCGCGCTGCCGGCCGCCGCCGCGCTCGGCCAAAGCGCGCATCACGGGCCGTCGATCGGCGCGTGGATCGGCATCGTGCTGCTGTTCGCGGTGATCGCGCTCGTGCTGCGCTGGACGCTGCGCCGCGCGAAATCCGCGGAGGATTCGAAGGCCGGCGACGACCGCCGCGATCAGTTGCGGCGCGCGACCGACCTGCTGAACGCGGTGCGCACGCTGAAACTCGACCTGAAGCTGTCGACCGCCGCCGGCCACGACGTACTGGAGAAGGAAGCCGAAGGACTGGAGACGCAATTGCGCGGCCTCGTCGAAGCGCTGTCGAACCGCGCGGACCCGGTGCCGCCGTATCAGGTCGACGACCTCGCGCGTCAGGTCGAAAGCCTGAAGGCGCGCGCCGACGGCCGCCCCGATCCGAACGCGCAGCCGGCGCCCGGCAGCGACGAATCCCCGTACGCGCGCGAGGCCGACGCGAACTTCGGCCGTCAGCCGCAAGGCCCTTATCCGCCGCAACCGCCGCCGCAGGTCGTCGTGCAGCAAGGCGGCGGCATCGGTGGCGGCATGGGCGGCCTGATGACCGGCGTGCTGCTCGGCGAGATGCTCGGCGGCGGGCGCGATCGCGTGGTCGAACGCGACGTGTATGTCGACGACGACGGCCGCCGCGTACCGCGCGACGGCAACGACGACGGCGGCATCGACTTCGGCCAGGGCTCGAACGACTGGGACGACGGCAGCGGTTCCGGCGGCGTCGACATGGGCAGCAACGACGACTCGGGCAACTGGGACAACTGATCCAGCTGATCCGCTTCGGCGACGCGCGACGGGAAACCACGATGGGCTCCGCAAGGAGCCCATCGGCTTTTTGAGGCAGGCGATCGGCGCGGGTACACTGTCGGCCCGTTCATCGACCACGACTCAAGGACTGCATGCGCCCTCGCCCTTTCGCCGCCGCTCCTCGCATCGCGATCGTCGGCGGCGGCTTCGCCGGCATCGGCATGGCGATCCGGCTGCGGCGGCTCGGGCTCGACTCGTTCACGCTCTACGAAGCCGGCGACACGCCCGGCGGCACGTGGCGCGACAACACCTATCCGGGTGCCGCGTGCGACGTGCCCTCGCACCTGTATTCGTTTTCGTTCGAGCCGAACCCCGGCTGGTCGCGCACCTATGGCAGCCAGGCGGAAATTCTCGCGTACCTGCTGCATTGCGTGCGCAAATACGACGTCGGGCGCTTCGTGCGCTGCCGCGCGCGCGTCGACGCCGCGCGCTTCGACAACACGCGCCGCGTGTGGACGCTCGACGTCGATTTCGACGGCACGCGCCAGACCGTCGAAGCCGATCTGCTGATCGCCGCGAGCGGCCCGCTGTCGCGCCCGGCGATGCCCGAGATCGACGGCCTCGACCGCTTCGCCGGCAAGCTGTTTCATTCCGCGCGCTGGGATCACGATTACGCGCTCGACGGCCGGCGCGTCGGCGTGATCGGCACCGGCGCGAGCGCGGTGCAGTTCGTGCCGCACATCCAGCCGCGCGTCGCGCAACTGTCCGTGTTCCAGCGCACCGCGCCGTGGGTGATGCCGCGCCGCGACCGCGCGATCGAACCGGGTGCGCAGCGGCTCTTCGCGCGCATGCCGCTCGCGCAACGGATCGCGCGCAGCGTCATCTACTGGCGACTCGAAGCGCGCGTGCCCGGGTTCGCGTTCGATCCGCGGCTGATGCGCGGTCCGATGAAATTCGCGCGCGACTACCTCGCGCGCAAGATCGCAGACCCGGCACTGCGAGCGAAACTCACGCCCGACTACCTGCCCGGCTGCAAGCGGATCCTGTTGTCGAGCGACTACTATCCGGCGCTCGCGCAGCCGAACGTCGAGGTCGTGACCGCCGCGATCCGCGAGGTCGTCGCGGACGGCATCGTCACCGCGGACGGCGTGCACCGGCCGCTCGACGCGATCGTCTGCGGCACCGGCTTTCGCCTGAACGACGCGGACGCGGCGTTCACGATCATCGGCGCGGACGGCGCGAACCTCGGCGACGCGTGGCGCCGCGACGGCCCGCAGGCGTACCTCGGCGCGACGGTCGCCGGCTTTCCGAACCTGTTCCTGATCGCCGGCCCGAACACGGGCCTCGGACACAGTTCGATGATCTACATGATCGAGTCGCAGATCCGCTACATCGCGGACTGCATCCGCGCGCTACGGCGCAACGGCGCGCGCACGATGACGGTACGCGCCGACGTGCAGCGCGCGTACAACGACCGGCTGCAACGCAAGCTCGCGCGGACCGTATGGCAGTCCGGCTGCCGTAGCTGGTATCAGACGAAGCACGGCCGCAACACCGCGATCTGGCCGGGCTTCACGTTCAGCTTCCGGCGCCTCACGCGGCGCGTGCGCGAACGCGACTACGTGTTCGCGCGATAGCCGGGCCGGCCCGTCACGCGCGCGGCGGCCGGCCCGCGTACACGCGGGTCTGCATCGCGAAATTCACCTGTCCGTCGTCGGCGGTCGCGTCGAACAGTTCGCGCAGCGCGGCGAGCATCGGCTCGTGCAGCGGATCGCCGGCCTTCGGCGCGTACGACGACGACATCAGCCGCCCGCGCAGCGCGTCGAAGTCGAGCCGTTGCGCGTTCGGGAACACGGTCTTGCGTTCGTAGCCGTCGCCGAACCAGTCGGCCAGTCTGTCGTCCGGATAGCGTTCGCCGACCCACGGATAGTCCGGGCAATAGCGGTGCAGCAGATCCTCGTAGCCGGCGAGGAACGGCGAGCCGTCGTTCACGCGGCTGTTCCAGAACAGCACGATCGCGCCGCGCGGCTTCAGGATGCGCGCGAACTCGCGCCGCGCGTTCGCCTTGTCGAACCAGTGGAACGCCTGCGCGGCGATCACGAGGTCGACGCTCGCGTCGTCGAGCGTCGTCGCCTCCGCGCTGCCGGCGACGCTGCGATACCGCTCGAAACCGGACAGCGACGCATCGGCCGCCGCGCGCATCGCCGCGTTCGGCTCGACCGCGACGACCGGATGCCCGGCGTCGAGGAACAGCCGCGTCGAGATGCCGGTGCCCGCGCCGATGTCCGCGACCGGCGCGTGCGGCCCGATCCCGCATTCGGCGTGGACGAAGGTCACCAGTTCGCGCGGATAGGTCGGCCGGTATTTCGCGTAGTCCGCTACCCGGTCGGTGAAGCGGCCGGCAAAGCGGCCTGCGGCGTCGTCAGTCATCGTGTCTCCTCGTGCGGTTCTCGCGGCGCGTCAGCCGGCGCCGCTCAGCAGTTTCAGCACCGCCCACAGGAAGCGGACGACCATCACGATCAGTTCCCACAGCCGCAGCAACTGGTCCCAGCCCGCGTGGAGCGCGCCTTGCGTCAATAGGGTGTCGATCATTGCGTTTTCGCAGCCGGCCGGTGCGGCCCGCGTCCCCGATCATAGCGCCCTGCCCGCGTCGCGCCGCGGCCCGCGCGCACAAAAAAGCGCGAGAGCCCGCCGAGGGGCCGCCCGTTTCGATCGCCTCGCGTCGTCGGGCGCTACGCGGCCTGCGCGATGCGCCGCCGCTCCGCGCGCTGCATGAAATGATTGCCGATCACGACGCCGATCGTGACGACCAGAATGAACAGCGTCGCGAGCGCGTTCATTTCCGGATTCAGACCGAGCCGCACGCGCGAGAACACGACGAGCGGCAGCGTCGTCGAGCCGGGGCCGGACAGGAACGCGGACAGCACGAGATCGTCGATCGACAGCGTGAACGACAGCAGCCAGCCGGCCACCAGCGCCTGCGAGATCAGCGGCAGCGTGATCGCGAAAAATACCTTCAGCGGCGTCGCGCCGAGGTCGAGCGCGGCCTCTTCGAGCGACGGGTTCAGTTCGCGCACGCGCGACTGCACGATGATCGCGACATACGAGATGCACAGCATCACGTGCCCGATCCAGATCGTGAACACGCCGCGCCCGGCCGGCCAGCCGAGCAGCTTGCCCATCTCGACGAACAGCAGCAGCAGCGAAATCCCCTGGATCACCTCAGGAATCACGAGCGGCGCGTTGATCATCGCGGTGTACAGCGTGAAGCCGCGAAACCGGCCCATCCGCGCGAGTACGAAGCCGGCCCACGTGCCGATCACGACCGACGCGAACGCGGTCATCAGCGCGATGCGCAGCGACAGCCACGCGGCGGCGATCAGTTCGTCGTCGTGGACGAGCGCGACGTACCAGCGCGTCGAGAAGCGCGTCCACACGGTCACGAGTTGCGACTCGTTGAACGAATAGACGATCAGGCTGACGATCGGGATGTACAGGAACGCGAATCCGAGCCCGAGCGCCAGCCATTGCAGCACGCGATTGGGCTTCATCGTTCGCGGCCCTCGTGCATCTCTTTTGCCTGGAAGTGCTGGAACAACGCCATCGGCACCAGCAGCAGCAGCACCATCGCGCAGGTGACCGCCGACGCCATCGGCCAGTCCGCGTTGTCGAAGAACTCGTTCCACATCACGCGGCCGATCATCAGCGTGTTCGCACCGCCGAGCAGTTCCGGAATCACGTACTCGCCGACCGCCGGAATGAACACGAGCAGGCAGCCGGCGATGATGCCGTTCTTCGACAGCGGCAGCGTGATCTCGACGAACGCGCGCCACGGCTTCGCGCCGAGGTCGTACGCGGCTTCGAGCAGGCGCAGGTCCATCTTCACGAGGTGCGCGTACAACGGCATCACGAGAAACGGCAGGTACGAATAGACCATGCCGATATAGACGGCCGTGTTGGTCCGGTACAGTTCGATCGGCGTGTGAATCAGGCCGATCGACAGCAGGAAGTTGTTCAGCAGACCGTTGTTCTTCAGGATGCCGATCCATGCGTACACGCGGATCAGGAACGACGTCCAGAACGGCAGCATCACGCCCATCATCAGCAGGTTGCGCCGCGCGGGGCTCGAACGCGCGATGTAGTACGCCATCGGATAGCCGATCAGCAGGCACAGCAGCGTCGACACGGCGGCGACGATCACCGAGTTCACGTAGGTCGCGAAATACAGGCTGTCCTGAAACAGGAACGCGTAGTGCGACAGGTCGAGCGCGACGTGCAGCACGCCGTCCGCGAACGTGACGAGCCGCGTGTACGGCGGAATGCCGAGTTGCTGGTCCGCGAAACTGATCTTCACGACCAGCAGGAACGGCACGAGGAAGAACAGCAGCAGCCACACGAACGGCCCGGCGATCACGGCGGTCCGGCCGGACAGCCCGAAGCGCCGCACCGGCCACTGCGACAGTTTCGCGAGCGCGGCCTTCATGACGTCAGCACCACGCCGGCCGACGCGCTCCAGCGCACGTATACCTCGTCGTCCCAGGCCGGCGAATCGATTTCGGACAGCGCGAGGCTCGACACGTTCGCGATCACCGTCTTGCCCGAATCGAGCCGCACGTGATACAGCGAATAGCCGCCCATGTACGCGATGTTCTTCACGACGCCGTGCGCCCAGTTGTACGCGCCGTCGGGCGGCCTGCGCGTGAGCGCGATGCGCTCGGGCCGCACCGAGATCGTCACCGGCATGCCGAGCGGCCCGGTGATGCCGTGGTTCACGTACATCCGCACCGGCAGTTCCGCCGATTCGACGAACACGTGGTCCGGCTCGTCCTCGACCACGCGGCCGTCGAACAGGTTCGTCGAGCCGATGAATTCGGCGGAAAAGCGCGTGTTCGGATACTCGTAGACCTCGGTCGGCGTGCCGAGCTGCACGATCTGCCCGTCGCTCATCACCGCGAGGCGGCTCGCCATCGTCATCGCCTCCTCCTGATCGTGGGTGACCATGATGCAGGTGACGCCGACTTTTTCGAGAATATTCACCAGTTCGATCTGCGTGCGCTGGCGGATCTGCTTGTCGAGCGCGGACATCGGCTCGTCGAGCAGCAGCAGCTTCGGCCGCTTCACGAGCGAGCGCGCGAGCGCGACGCGCTGCTGCTGGCCGCCCGACAGTTGGTGCGGCTTGCGCTTCGCGTACCGCGCCATCTGCACGAGGTCGAGCACCGCCTGCACGCGCTCGGTCAGTTCCGCCTTCTTCACGCCTTCCTGACGCAGCCCGAACGCGACGTTCGATTCGACCGTCATGTGCGGAAAGAGCGCGTACGACTGGAACATCATGTTGACCGGCCGACGGTACGGCGGCAGCGTCGCGAGGTCCTCGCCGTCAATCAGGATCCGGCCGGACGTGATCGTTTCGAGGCCGGCGAGCATCCGCAGCAGCGTGGACTTGCCGCAACCGGAGCTGCCGAGCAGTGCGAACAGCTCGCCCTTTTTCACCGACAGGCTCACGTTCCTGACGGCCGTCGTCTCGCCGAACTGCTTCACGACGTCGACGATCTGCACGAAGCCGTCCGCCGCTTTTTCCGCTGCGCCGCCCGCGGCGGCGCTGCCCGACTGCGGCGCGCCCGGTGCGGCCGACTGGTCACTACTCATGGTTTTTACCCGGCCTCGCGATGCCGGTCGACGAAGACTGACGATTGACGAACAAAGCCCCCGGTCTGACGCCGGGGGCTCGGGGGACAAGCATGGCGACCGGCATACGTCCGTCAGCGGCCCGACTTGAATTCGGTCCACAGGCGGGTTTGCAGCCGCTGGATCGCGGGCGGCAGCGGCTTCAGCAGGAACAGCGTCTTGACGACGTCGGGCGGCGGATAGACGGCCGGGTCGTTCGCAATGTCCTTCGACACGTACTTGCGGGCCTCCAGGTTCGCGCTCGGGTAATACACCGCGTTGGTGATCGCCGCATGGACCTGCGGCGTTTCGATGTAGTTGATCCACTGGTACGCGGCGTCCTTGTGCTGCGCGTCGCTCGGGATCGTCATCACGTCGAACCAGATCGGCGCGCCGCCCTTCGGAATGTAATACTCGATGTGAAACGGCTTCTTCGCTTCCTGCGCGCGGTGCTTCGCAATTACGACGTCGCCGGACCAGCCGTACGCGAAGCAGATATCGCCGCCGACCATGTCGTTGATATAGCCGGACGAATTGAACTGCGTGATGTATGGGCGGATTTTCTTCAACATCGCGAGCGCCGCCTGATAGTCGGCCGGATTGGTCGACATCGGATCGCGGCCGATGTAGTGCAGCGCGGCCGCGAACACCTGGTCGGGCGCGTCGAGCATCGATACGCCGCACGCCTTCAGCTTCGAAAGGTTCTCCGGCTTGAACAGAACGTCCCAGTTGTCGAGCGGGACGTTCGGGCCGAGGAGCTGGCGCGCCTTGTCGACGTTGTAGCCGAGCCCGGTCGTGCCGTACGCCCACGGCACCGCGTAGCGGTTGCCCGGATCGGCGCCGGCGACGAGCGCCATCAGCTGCGGATCGAGGTACTTGAGATTCGGGATCTTCGACTTGTCGAGCGGCGCGAAGATGCCCGCCGCGATCTGCTTGCCCGCGTAGTTGCTGGTCGGCACGACGACGTCGTAGCCGGAATTGCCGGCGAGCAGCTTGGCCTGCAGCGTGTCGTCGCTGTCGTAATTGTCGTAGCGGACCTTGATGCCGGTCTCTTTCGTGAAGTTCGGAATGGTGTCCTTCGCGATGTAGTCCGACCAGTTGTAGACGTTCAGTTGCGTGTCCTTCGCCACCGACGCCACCCACGGCGCCGCACAGAGCACCAGCGCCGCCAGTTGGCTCACCAGCCGTTTTTTCATCCCGCTCTCCACCGTTTTCTCCGCGCGCCGGCGGGCGCCGGCCGTCTGCCCCGCGTCATGCCGCGCAACCGCAGCACGCGACCCCATGAAAACCCGAAACCTACCATCAATCCCCGCACGGGACAAAATAAATTCCACGCAGGAACGGCAACGCCGACGGCCCGCGGCCGCCTGCGCCGCCAGGCGGGGCCCGAGCGCAAATCGCGCGCAATTTTAGCGGGTTATCGGCGGGTGTCCATCAAAAAGATCGCGATACGGGGCCGGGCGTCACACGACGACAACACGGAGCGATACCGCGCCCGCGCGGCGAGGCTGCCCAGGCGCCCGACGGCGCGTCCCGGCGCCGGTGCGCGCCCGGCGGGCGATGCGGGATCGGCTAACATAGCGGGATTTCCGCCGTTCTCGCGACCCCGACTTTCTGATGGCTTCCAATCTGCACGATCTTCCTGACAGTCCCTGCATCGGCGTCTGCTCGACGCTCTTCGACGATATCTGCAAAGGCTGCGGTCGCACCGCGCTGGAAGTGTCCAACTGGGTATTCATGACCGACGAGGAGAAGCGCGCCGTATGGGCGCGCATCGAGCGGGAGGGGACCGCGATGCGCTTTCAGCCGAACCGCGGCTGAACGGCTTTCGCGCCGGGCCGCGCGTCTCGGCGCGGCGCGCGCCGGCCACGCCATCGCGTTTTCTCGCCGGCGGGCCCGGGCGGGCGGCCGTTCAGCCGAGCGACCAGGCGCCGGCCCGCGCGACCGCGGGGCGCGCGACGCCGGTCAGCAGCAGTTCGAGCAGATCGCGCACGCTGCGGATCGCGTTGCCGAACGGCAGGGCCTCGCGTCCGCGAAAGAACAGTCCGTTCGCGACGTCGCCGCGCAGCGCCGCCGCGAGACGCGTATCGATGCAGAACTGACCGAACTTCTCGATGCCGTCGCGCAGCCCGCACACCGACAGGCATTCGAGCTTCGTCGTGCACGGCAGCTTGAGCGCGCCGAGCTTCGCGCGCACGCGCGACTCGTTGCGCAGATAGCGCGACAGCCACGGCGTGTTCACCGCGCGCGCCGGCAGGCCGGTCACGCTGACGAACTCGACGATGTCTTCCGGCTTCGCATCGGCGAGCACGCGCTTGAAGTTCGGATGCGCGTCGCCCTCCTCGGTGACCGCGAACGGCGTGCCGACCTGCACGCCATTCGCGCCCGCGCCGAGCCACTTGCGCACCGCCGCGTGGCTGTTGATGCCGCCGGCGACGATCAGCGGCACGTCGGCGCGTGTGATGCCGAGCGACGCGTACACCGCTTCCAGTTCCGACAGCACGCGCCCGAACTCGAAGCGCGGGTCGCCGATGTCGTCGATGTTCGTCACGCCGAGGTGGCCGCCCGCATGCGCCGGATGCTCGATCACGATCGCGTCGGGCAGCCGCCCCTTCTTGAGCCACTTCTTCAGCACCAGCGCGACGCCGCGCGAGTCCGACAGGATCGGGATCAGCGCGATATCGGCGCCCTGCGTCATGTCCGGCAGATCGAGCGGCAGCCCCGCGCCCATCACGATCGCGTCGGCGCCGCGCTCGCACGCGACGCGCACATAGTCCGCGTGGTCGGTGACCGCCTTCATCACGTTGACCGCGATCATGCCGTTGCGGCCGGCGAGTTGGCGCGCCGCGTCGATCTCGCGCGCGAGCGCGATCAGGTTCGCGCGCGCGAGCGTGTCGTACTGCGGATCGGCGCGGCACATCTCGATCAGGTCCGCATGATGATGGCGCAGGTCGATGCTCGCGATCGTGCCGACCGCGCCCTCGCGGGCAACGCTGCCGGCGAGCCGGTGCGCCGAGATGCCGACGCCCATTCCGCCCTGCACGATGGGCAACAGCGACCGGCCGCGAACCTTCAGGGGCGCAAACGAATGAGAGGGAAACATGATGACCCGCGTCCTCGATGAACAGGAGAAAGGGTCCATGGTCGCGCGCCGCGGCCGGCCGACTTTGAGATAAATCAAAGGTCGGCGCAGGTGCCGACAAAAATGATGGATTGCGCGATGCAGATCAATACGAGGCGCGTATTCATTTGCAATAGGCGGCGGCCCGGTCGGGGCCGCACAGGCGTGATGCGCGACGCGGGCGGACGCGCCGCGCCGCGCGTCGCCGCAATGCTTACTGCAGCCCCTGGCTCGCGAGGAAGTCCTCGTAATTGCCGCTGTAGTCGTTGATCGTGCCGTCGGTCTTCACCTCGATCACGCGATTCGCGAGGCCGTTCACGAACTCGCGGTCGTGCGACACGAAAATCAGCGTGCCGTCGTACTTCTCCAGCGCGATCTGCAGCGACTCGATCGACTCCATGTCCATGTGGTTGGTCGGCTCGTCCATCAGCAGCACGTTGTGGCGGCCGAGCATCAGCTTGCCCCAGA
>Ga0164242_10007774_pt1 | contig 11708 bp, 12 predicted proteins | sample OricomgcompostMG_FD_108783 | JGI IMG/M metagenome (GOLD analysis project Ga0164242, IMG submission 108783) | Miracle-Growth compost microbial communities from Emeryville, California, USA - Original compost - Miracle growth compost (MG) ... | reverse complement strand
TCCCGCGCAGCGAATGACCCAACAGCTGTGCTGGGAGGGCTAGTTAGCACTCACAGCCGATGCCATCGCCGTCGCGGTCGAGTTTGGACTGGTATTTGTCGGATGTTGCCGGAATGTCGCAGTCCCCGTTTGCCCTTGCTTCGGTGCAGTTGCGGTACGGGACGTCGGCGTGGGCCGTGGGCATGGCGGGGATCGTCAGGACCGGCAAGCCGGCCGCGAACGCCAGGGCGAACAACAGTGCACGGACCATTCAGGGCCTCCAGGGCATCACTGTGGACGAGAGCTGAGGCGAGATTAGTTCCCCGCCGGCCGAGCCGCCTCGGATTCCCGGGAACACGTCTGGCAGGCTTCCTGTCGCGCGAGACTTCCGCGGCCGCCCATACCCGGCCGCCGAGCGTTTTGCAAGGGCCTGTGACCAGAACCGCCGAATTCGTCCCGGCGAGTCTTCTTAATTTCTTATTCGATACTAATTGCGATGCAGATCACAAGTTAGCCCAACCGCCTGAAATGCCTGGCGATGCAACCGTCTATGTTTGCTGGCGGTCGTCGCGACCGACGGTTTTGCCCACGGGTACCCAGGCGGCGCGGGATTAAGCTGCGACGTCTATCACAATAATTAGGACATTTTCCTTTCACCTGGAATTCACCGCTAGGATCGAACGAACACCCCGTCCTGGCACCCCGGTCGTACTGGCCGCGCCGCTGCGGCAGCTGCGCGGGCGTGGGCGCAAAGACGAGCGAAGTGTGATCGATGGGAGCGATGTGGACGACGTGGTGGCTTACGGATTGACCAGCCCGAGAGCTCGGATCGTCGACACCGTGGCGCTGGACCGCGGCCCGATCGGCGGCCTCGCGGTCACCGCGGACGGCACCCGGCTGCTGGCCACCAACTACGGCGACGACACCGTCTCCGTCATCGACACCGCCAGCTGCAGCATCGTGGCCACCGTGTTCCACGCTGACGAGCCGTTCTCGGTCGGCGTCGGCCCGGCCGGTACCGCTCGGGCGTACGTCACCGCCGGCTCGACGGCGCTGGACGCCGTGCTGGCGATCGACGTCGACGCCGCCGAGGTCACCGGGTGCTACCCGGTGGCGATGGATCTCGGTGAGCTGGTCGCCGACCCGATGGGCAGCCGCGTCTATGTCACCCGCACCGGTTCGGCCGGTATCGAGGTGCTCGCGCTGGACGCGACCATGCGCCCGGCCGGGGTCGTCAGCGTCTCCAGCAGCCCCGCCGCGGTGGCGGCCTGTCTGCGGATCAGCCCCGACGGCCGCCGCCTCTACGTGGCGGTCCGCCAACCCGGGGGCGACACCGTCAGCGTCCTGGACCGGGAACTGAACGTCGTCGACGTCATCAAGGTCGGCTCGACCGTCATCGACGTCGCCGTCAGCCCGGACGGTGCCCGGCTGTTCGTGGCGACCTGCGGTGCCGATGGTCGCGGCGCAGTCCATGCCGTCGACGCCCGCACCCACGCCGTCGGGGCCGGCTTCGTCGTCGACACCCAGCTGATCCAGCTGATCGTGAGCCGCGACGGCGAGCGCGCCTACCTGGTCACCGCGGCAGGCGTCCTGGTGATGTGCGCCCGCACCAACGAGGCCCTCGGCACCCTGACCGCGACCACGGCGCCGTCCTGCGCAGCCGAGAGCCCGGACGGCAGCCGCCTGTACATCGCCGGCTTCGACGGCACCGTGACCGTCGCCTCGCTGGCCGACCTGCCGGCGCCGTCGGCGTCGCTGCATGAGCAACTGGCGCTCGACGACGCCGTCAGCCGGATGCTCCAACTCGAACCCGCTCTGTAGCCAACGCCACGCGGCTCGCGTCGGCATGGTCGAATATGTCGATGCGCAGCACCATGCAGAACTGGCCGCTGACGATCGGTGCCATCCTGCACCACGCCACCGGCATTCACGGCGCCCGCACCGTGACCACCATGACCGACGACGGTTTTCGCACCACCACCTACCGGGAGTTGGGCGGGCAGGTGGCCCGGCTGGCCAACGCCCTGCGGCGGATCGGCATCACCGGCGACGAGCGGGTTGCCACGTTCATGTGGAACAACACCGAACACCTGGCCGCCTACCTGGCGGTGCCGGCGATGGGCGCGGTGCTGCACACCCTCAACATCCGGCTGTTCGCCGAGCAGATCGTCTTCGTCGCCAACGAGGCCGAGGACCGCGTCATCCTGATCGACACATCGCTGATACCGCTGCTGGCGCCGGTGCTGGCGCAACTCGACACCGTGCACACCGTAATCGCGGTCGGTGAGGGTGATATCGCGGCGCTGGAGGCCTCCGGTAAGACCGTGCTGCGCTACGCCGAGCTGCTGGCGGCCGAGTCGCAAGAGTTCGACTGGCCGGTCGTCGACGAGAACTCGGCGGCCGCCATGTGCTACACCAGCGGCACCACCGGCAACCCCAAGGGCGTGGTGTACAGCCACCGATCCAGCTACCTGCACACCATGGCCGGCTGCACCACGAACGGCATCGGAGTCGGCTCAAGCGACTGCGTCCTGCCGATCGTGCCGATGTTTCACGCCAACGCGTGGGGGCTGCCGTATTCGGCGCTGATGGCCGGTGCGGATCTGGCGATGCCCGACCGGCATCTGGACGCCGCGTCGCTGGTCGCCCTCATCGAGACCCAGCGACCCACGGTCGCCGGAGCGGTGCCGACGATCTGGAACGACGTCATGCACTACCTGGATCGCGAACCGGGCCACGACATCTCGTCGCTGCGGCTGGTGGCGTGCGGTGGTTCGGCGGTCCCGGTGTCGCTGATGCGCGCCTTCGAAGAGCGCTACGGGGTGCAGGTGCGGCAACTGTGGGGCATGACCGAGACCTCGCCGCTGGCCACCATGGCCTGGCCGCCGCCCGGCACCCCGCCCGAGGAGCACTGGTCGCTGCGCGGCACCCAAGGGCAGCCGGTATGCGGTGTGCAGGCCCGCATCGTCGACGACGACGGCGCGGTGCTGCCCAACGACGGCGAAGCGGTCGGCGAGCTGGAGGTGCGCGGCCCGTGGATCACCGGCGCCTACTACCGCGGCCAGGACGAGTCGAAGTTCTCCTCCGGCTGGCTGCGCACCGGCGACGTGGGCCGCATCGACGCCCAAGGCTTCATCACCTTGACCGATCGGGCCAAGGACGTGATCAAGTCCGGTGGGGAGTGGATCTCCTCGGTGGAGCTGGAGAACGACCTGATCGCCCATCCCGACGTGGTCGAAGCCGCCGTCGTCGGGGTGCCCGACGAGCGCTGGCAGGAACGTCCGCTGGCCGTCGTCGTGGCGCGCAACGGCGCCTCGGTCAGCCCTGGCGAGCTGCGAACGTTCCTGTCCGACAAGGTCGCCCGCTGGTGGCTGCCGGAACGGTGGACATTCGTCGAGGAGATTCCGCGCACCAGCGTCGGCAAGTACGACAAGAAGACCATCCGGGCCCGATACTCCGACGGCCAATACCAAGTGAGCGAGGTGCGTGACTGATGAGTCTGCGGGTGATCCAGTGGGCGACCGGCTCGGTCGGCGTGGCCGCGATCAAAGGAGTGCTCGAACACCCCGACCTCGAGCTGGTCGGCTGCTGGGTGCACTCGAAAGCCAAGAGCGGCAAGGACGTCGGCGAGATCATCGGCGCCGAGCCGCTGGGCGTGACGGCCACCGACAGCGTCGACGAGATCTTGGCGCTCGACGCCGACGCGGTGATCTACGCGCCCCTGCTGCCCAACCCCGATGAGGTCGCCGCGCTGCTGCGCTCCGGCAAGAACGTCGTCACCCCGGTCGGCTGGTTCTACCCGTCCGAGAAGGAGGTGGGACCGCTGGAGGCGGCAGCGCGCGAAGGTGGCGTGACCCTGCACGGCGCCGGCATCGGGCCGGGCGCGGCCTTCGAGTTGTTCCCGCTGCTGCTGTCGGTGATGTCCACCGGCGTGACATTCATTCGCGGCGAAGAGTATTCGGATCTGCGCACTTACGACGCGCCGGATGTGCTGCGCCATGTGATGGGCTTCGGCGGCACCCCGGATCAGGCGTTGAGCGGCCCGATGCAGAAGCTGCTTGACGGCGGGTTCCGCCAATCGGTACGCCTGTGCGTCGACCGGCTGGGCTTCGCCGCCGACGAGCAGATCCGCTCTCGGCAGGAGGTCGCGGTGGCCACCGCCCCGATCGACTCGCCGATCGGTTCCATCGAACCCGGTCAGGTGGCCGGGCGCCGGTTCCACTGGGAGGCCACCGTCGGCGACGAGGTGGTCGCGCGGGTCACGGTCAACTGGCAGATGGGCCAGGAGAACCTCGACCCGCCCTGGACGTTCGGTCCCGCAGGGGAGCGCTACGAGATGGAGGTGCGGGGAAACCCCGACACGTTCGTCACCGTCAAGGGCTGGCAGCCCGAGACCGTCGAGGCCGGCCTGATCAGCAACCCCGGTGTCGTGGCGACCGCGGCGCACTGCGTCAACGCGATTCCGGCGACCTGTGCGGCCCCGGCCGGGTTCGCCGGGTTCTTCGACCTGCCGCTGATCACCGGTCGGGCCGCCCCGCACCTGGCGCGCTGAACGTTAACCTGAAAACCGTGGCCTACGCAGTCGAGCAATCCCGGGTGATAGCAGTTCCGGTCGAGGACGCCTTCGCCGGCACGATGCCGCTGCCGTTGCCGCAGCTGTTCCGGCACTGGTACGGGCCGATTCCCCCGATCACAGAGGTGCTGGGCCAGACCGGCGCATGGGAGGCGGCCGGCCAGACCAGGATCGTGCGGCTGACCGGCGGCGGCAGCATGCGCGAGGAGCTGACCAGCATCGAGCCGCCGCAGTCGTTCGGCTACCGGCTCACTGAGATCACCGGCCCGTTGGCGCCGTTGGTGCGATTCGTCGAGGGCCGGTGGCAATTCAGCCCGGCGGCAACGGGCACCACGGTCACCTGGCGGTGGATCATCCACCCGCGGTCCGCGCTGGCGGCCCCCGCGATGCCGGTGCTCGGGCGGCTGTGGAAGGGCTACGCCCAGCGGGCCCTGGCGCAGTTGGCCACACTGCTGGAGGGCTGAGGCACCCGTGTGCCGACTGTTCGGACTGCATGCCGGGACCGATGCCGTCACCGCCACGTTCTGGTTGCTCAACGCTCCGGACAACCTCGCCGCCCAGAGCCGGCGCAACCCGGACGGCACCGGCCTGGGCGTGTTCGGCCGCGACGGCCGCCCGCGGCTGCGCAAGGAGCCGGTCGCGGCGTGGCAGGACACCGAATTCGCCACCGAGGCACACGAAATGGCCGGCACCACGTTCGTCGCGCACGTGCGCTACGCCACCACCGGCGCTCGCGACATGGCCAACACCCACCCGTTTCTGCAGGACGACCGGATCTTCGCCCACAACGGTGTGTTACGCGGTCTCGACGCCGTCGAACAGCGCCTCGGTGAGCTGGGCGCCGCTGAACTCGTTGCGGGACAGACTGATTCCGAGCGCGTCTTCGCGCTGATCACCGGGTCGATCCGGGCGCGCGACGGCGATGTCGGCGCCGGCCTGCGCGACGCGATCGGTTGGCTAGCGGCCCACGTGCCGATCTATGCGCTCAACATCTTGCTGAGCACCGCCACCGACATGTGGGCGCTGCGCTATCCCGACACCCACCAACTGCACCTGCTGGACCGCCGTGACGGCGCCGAACCGTTCGGGGTGGATCTGTACACCCAGCGGATCCGGGCGCAGTCCGAACAGCTGCGCGGCCGCCGTGCGGTGGTGTTCGCCAGTGAACCGATGGACACCGACCCGCGCTGGCGGCTGCTGGCTCCGGGCGAACTGATCCACGTCGACGCCGAGCTGCAGCTCACCACCGAGCTGGCCTTCCCCGATCCCCCCGCCCGGCAACTGCGCCGCGACGAACTGACCACCGCGGCGCAGGAGGCTCAACACCCTTGGAAAGAACGGCTGTGACAGGCAAACGTGCCCTGGTATTGGCCGGCGGGGGAGTGGCGGGCATCGCCTGGGAGACCGGTGTGCTGTGCGGCATCGCCGACGAGTCGCCGGCCACCGCGGCGGCGCTGCTGGACTCCGACGTACTGGTCGGGACTTCGGCCGGTTCCGCGGTGAGCGGACAGATCAGCAGCGGAACCAGCCTCGATGAGCTCTACGCCCGCCAGGTCGCCGAAACCTCGCCGGAGCTCGACCCCGGGGTAGGGGTGGAGGGGATCGCCGAGCTGTTCCTGGCCGCGATGACCGAACCGAACACCTCTGCCGCGCAGAAGATGCAGCGCATCGGTGCGGTCGCGCTGGCTGCCGAGACCGTCCCCGCCCCGGTGCGCCGGCAGGTGATCGAACGCCGGCTGCCCTCCCACCACTGGCCGGAGCGCTGCCTGCGGATCACCGCCATCGACATCGACACCGGTGAGCTGATGGTGTTCGACCGGGACTCGGGCGTCGGGCTCGTCGACGCGGTGGCGGCCAGCTGCGCGGTCCCGGGCGTGTGGCCGCCGGTGGTGATCGGCGGACGGCGCTACATGGACGGTGGGATGCGCAGCTCGATCAACCTCGACGTCGCCGACGATTGCGCCGTGGCCGTCGTGCTGGTGCCCTCCGGGGAATCGGCGCCGTCGCCGTTCAGCGCCGGCGCGGCCACCGAGATCGCGGCGTTCGGCGGGCGGGTGTACGCGGTGTTCGCCGACTCCGCTGCGCTGCGCGCCTTCGGCAGCAACCCGCTGGACCCGGCGTGCCGGGTGCCGTCAGCGCGCGCGGGACGCGAGCAGGGTCGCCGGCATGCCGCCGCGATCGCCGAATTCCTCACCGGCTAAATGCTGTCCAGGGCGCGGCGCGTGAGTTCGCGGCCGACGTCGATCAACTCTGCGGCCCGATGGAAGTCCAGGCTGCGGCAGGCGGCGCGAGGCACTTCGATGAGCAGATCCGGCGGGTGGGACGCCAGCTGATGGCGGGTCAGCGCCGCCTGGGCGATGTCGATCGTGCGGTTCATCACCTCGAAGCTGCCCAGCTTGGGTGCCTCGGCCGCGGCCTCAGTGGGATCGGCGTCAGCGTGCTCGGATTCGCCGCTGCTGAACCGGTCCAAAATCGCCCGTGCGGTGGGCCGATCCAGCAGCGAACGCGCCCCGCTGGTATCCAGCAGGGCCGAGGTGCTGCGCAGCATGCGGTTGAGCCGCCCGGCCGGCGCGCCGCGCTCGGAATCGTCGGCAGCCGGCCCGGCGGCCGTCGGATCGCCACCGTTGAGGCTCACCGCCACGGTCAGGTCGGCGTTGACCGCACACAGCGGCGCCATCGGGAGCGGGTCGAGGATGCCGCCGTCGGCGAGCAGCCGCCCGTCGACCACATGCGGTGCGATCACCCCGGGGATCGCGATCGAGGCGCGGATGGCGGTGTCGACCGGACCGCGCTGCAGCCACACCGACCGGCCCGCGATCAGGTCGGTGGCGACGGCGGTGTAGGGGATCGGTAACCGCTCGATGTCGATGTCGCCCAAGATGTCCCGGACGACATCGAGGATCTTCCCGGCCCGCAGCACACCGGCCGCGGTGAACGACGGGTCCAACAGCCGCAACACCGCCCCCTGGGTCAGGGACTTGGCCCATTCGGCGAAGTCGTCGAGCCGCCCGGCCGCCTGCAGGCCGCCGACCAGCGCGCCCATCGACGACCCTGAGATCCCGACGATGTCGTACCCGCGTTCGCGCAACTCGGAGATCACCCCGATGTGGGCGTAGCCGCGTGCACTGCCGCTGCCCAGGACCACCGACACCCGCGGTGCAGTTGTAGAGGTCATGCCCACCATTTTGCGGGCAGCGTCGGCCCGGCTTTTTTCCTCACCGTGATTGCAACCGCACTTCCGGCGCAAATGCCCAGCTCACGGTGGGTGACCCGGCGGCGCGTAGGCCGGACGCCGCGCGGCCACCCGTCGTGGGCGGATGCGCCTGGCGCCGCCGACCGCCTAGCATGGCCGTCGTGATGGAGTACGTCGGATTCCCGGGTTGTTGTTGCCGCAGCTGATCGCTGCCGCCGACCCCTGACATCCACCCCATCCGTTCTGGAGTTTTCCACCATGGTTATCGCTGATCCTGTTGCGTTGCGGCGTTCGGGCTCCCGGCCCCGCTCGCTGCGCCTGCCCGACCTCCTGCAGACCACCGACCTGGCCGCCGACGCGGTGCTGGCCGGCCGCTACGAGCACCTGCTGCCCGCCGCCGGGCTGCCTGAAGACAGTCGCTGGTTCACCCGGATCCACGGTGACGAGCGGCTCGACATCTGGCTGATCAGCTGGGTGCCCGGACACCCCACCGAACTGCACGACCACGGCGACTCGCTCGGCGCCTTGACGGTGCTGTCCGGCTCCCTGGACGAATACCACTGGGACGGCGCCGGATTGGCGCGGCGCCGTCTCGAAGCCGGCGACCAGGCCGCATTTTCGCGGGGCTGGGTGCATGACGTCGTCTGGGCGCCGTCACGTCCCGGACCGACGCTGAGCGTGCACGCCTACTCCCCGCCGCTGGTCGAGATGTCCTACTACGACGTCGCGAGCGACAACACGTTGCGCCGGCAACGCACCGAACTCACCGAACACCCGGAGGCATCATGACCGCGACGCAGGTGACCAGTCGTATCGACGGGATGCTCGCCGCGGCACGGGCAAGGCTGCACCGGTTGACCGCCGAGGAGCTACCCGCAGCGCTGCGCGACGGCGCGATCCTGGTCGACATCCGTCCGGCGGCCCAGCGCGCCCGGGAAGGACACGTCCCCGCCGCCCTGGTGATCGAGCGCAATGTGCTGGAGTGGCGCTGCGACCCGACCAGCGACGCCCGGCTGCCGCAGGCCCTCGACGACGACGTGCAGTGGGTGATCCTGTGCTCGGAGGGCTACACCTCGAGTCTGGCCGCCGCCGCGCTGGTGGACCTGGGCCTGCATCGCGCCACCGATGTCATCGGCGGCTATCACGCCCTGGCCGCCGCCGGGGTGCTGGTGGAGCCGAAAGGGTCCCGGGGGCTCAACCGGCTAGGCATTGGAGTGCAGCAGCGGTCGGAGCCGCTCGGTTTTGTCCGGGGTCCACGCCGCTGGATGTAATATCGCCGCCCAGGCGTCGGCTACCTCGGCGACATAGCAGTGTCCGTGGCCGTCGGGCACGTCGACTGCTACCGCCATGTCGGCGGAGACCTGCAGGAACGTCACGATCGGCTTCCAATGCACTTGCGGCAGTATGTCATAGCCGCGCGGCTCGGACAGCCAGTCCGGCTTGTGGAACAGCAGATCCGGGTTCCACCAGGCGATCGGGTCAGATGCGTGCTGTAGGTACACCACGCGCGGGGTATCCCAGGGATCGTCTGGGCGCGTCAGGTCGGTCCGGCGGGCAACGAACCGCGCGTTGCGGCCGTGGTCGTAGATCGGCAGCCATTGCGGCGAACCGGGATCGCGGTTGACGGTCAGGTCTTTCCAGATGGTGTTCTGAAACGTCGGCCCGGAGAACAGCGCGCCGTCGGTGCGTGCCAGCACGTTGTTGAGGTTCATAAACGGTGCCTCGCCGCCGAAGGACCCGAGGCTCTCACCGAACACCACCAGCTTGGGGCGCCGGGACTCCGGCATGGCCCGTACCCGCTTGTCGACCGCCTCGAACAAGGCCTGTCCGGCCTGGCGGGCGTTCTCCTTGTCGACCAGGAAGGACAGCCAGCTCGGCAGGAACGAATACTGCATGCTCACGATCGCGGTGTCACCGTTGAACATGTACTCCAGGGCAGAGGCTTCGGCCTCATTGATCCAGCCGGTGCCGGTCGTGGTCGCCACCGCCACCACCGCACGGGTCAGCCCGCCGGTGCGGGCCAGTTCCGCGGCGGCTAGTTCGGCGGTCGCCTGGATCCCGTCAGCGGAGTTCAGGCCGGCGTAGGCGCGGATCGGCTCGACCGCCGGGGTGGCGTTGAAGGCGGTGAGCTGCGCGACGGTCGGTCCGCCGGCCACGAAGATGCGGCCCTGATGGCCCAGTGACTCCCAGGAGACCAGCGACTCAGGGCCGCCCGAACGCAGCCTGGTCGACGGCGCCGCCCGATCGGGGTCCAGCTCGTTGTTGACTCCGGCGAAGGAGTTGTTCAGCGTGCGCATGGTGAACTTCACCACCACACCGTTGAGCAGCGCGACGGTCAGCCCGGCCAGCAGCGCCACCACCACGACCAGCGAAACCCGCGGCGGCGCTATGCGGTTGAGTTGACGCACCGATGTGCGGACCACGATGCGCACCAACTGTCCGAGTTCGACCAGCACGAACAGGGTCAGCACCGCCAGCCCGGCCGCCATCGGGAAGCAGTACCAACTCAGCTGCGGTACGCCCATCAGCGAACGGACATCCCGCTGCCAGTCGTGGACGCGGACGATCATCACCACATGGATGACGACGGCGACCGGGATCAGCACCGCCCAGGCCCAGCCCGGCGCCGGCGGGCTGGTTTCCGCCGACCGCATGTAGCGCACCAGCCACACGATGAACACGCCGATCCCATACCCGGCGGCCCCGGACGCGCCGCTGACCAGCCCCTGGAACAGCGGTCCGCGGGGCAGCAGCGACGGCGTCATCGACAGCCAGATGAACACCAGTCCGGTCGCGGTACCGGTGAAGGTGTAATGCCGTATCCACCAAGGCCGTTCGGGCGACCCGGCCATCGCTTAGCGGTGGGTGAAGTTCGGTGCGCGCTTCTCGGTGAACGCCGCCATGCCCTCGGTCTGGTCCTCGGTAGCGAACGCCGAATGGAACAGCCGGCGCTCATAGAGCAGCCCCTCGGCCAGGGTGGATTCGAACGCCCGGTTGACGGCCTCCTTGGCCATCCGGGCCGCCGACAAGCTCATTCCCGCGATGGTGGCGGCGACCTTATGAGCTTCGGCGAGCAGGTCGTCGGCCGGCACCACGCGGGACACCAGCCCGCTGCGTTCGGCCTCGGCCGCGTCGATGGTGCGGCCGGTCAGGATCAGGTCCATCGCCTTGGCCTTGCCGATGGCGCGGGTCAGCCGCTGGGAGCCGCCCATGCCGGGCAGCACGCCGAGTTTGATCTCCGGCTGGCCGAATTTGGCGGTGTCGGCGGCGATCAGCAGATCGCACATCATCGCCAGTTCGCAACCGCCGCCCAGGGCGTGCCCGGCGACCGCCGCGATGGTCGGGGTGCGCACCGCGGCCAGCTTGGACCAGGCGGCGAAGAAGTCGGCGGCGAACACCTCGGCGAAACTCAAGTTCGCCATCTCCTTGATGTCCGCCCCGGCGGCGAACGCTTTGGCGCTCCCGGTGATGATGATCGCGCCGATTCCCGGATCGGCGTCGAATTCAGCTGCGGCGGTTGTGACTTCGTTCATCACCTGGCTGTTGAGCGCGTTGAGGGCCTGCGGCCGGTTCAAGGTGATGGTTCCGACGCGCCCGTCGCGGTCGACGAGAATCGTTTCGTATGTGTTCTGCGCCATGGGAAAGACTCCTTAGAAGGCTAGATCGGGTTCGGCGGGGGCGAAGTAGGTTTCGATGTCGGCGGCGCTCACCTCGGCCAGGGTTGCCGGCGACCACTGCGGGTTGCGGTCCTTGTCGACCAACTGGGCGCGGATGCCCTCCACCAGGTCGTGGGAGCGCAGTGAGGCGGTCGACACCCGGAATTCCTGGACCAGAACGTCTTCCAGAGTGGCCAGACTGCCTGCCCGGCGCACCGACTCCAGCGTCACCGCACACGCGATCGGCGAGCGGGTGCCGATCAGCTCTGCGGCGGCGGTGGCGCCGGGGCTGCCGTGGCCGGCCAGC
>Ga0164242_10007773_pt1 | contig 11709 bp, 10 predicted proteins | sample OricomgcompostMG_FD_108783 | JGI IMG/M metagenome (GOLD analysis project Ga0164242, IMG submission 108783) | Miracle-Growth compost microbial communities from Emeryville, California, USA - Original compost - Miracle growth compost (MG) ... | reverse complement strand
GGGCTCGAACGGCTGCCGGTGGTCGCCGACCGGCAATCGATGCGCGTCGTCGGCATCGTGTCGCGCAGCGACCTCGTGAAGCTCGCGCTCGCGCACTTCGAGGACGAGCATCGGCGCGAGCGGTTCCGTCGCGTGCTGCCGCCGGCCGCGGCCGCCGTAAGGCGGCGCGGCAAGCGTGTGCGCGGGGAGGCCGCGGTGCGCTGAGCCTGCGCTGGGCGTGCGCGCATCGCCCGTCGGCCGGCGCGGCATCGCGCTACCATACGCGCTGATCTACAAAGAGACGAGGCGTGCGGATGCAGAAGGAAACGGCCGATGGCGATTGACCTGCTGAAGGGCTTGAGGCCGCTGACGCGCACGTCGGCGCTGCGCGACGCGCTGGCCGGCGTATCGCTCGCGTCGATGAACGTCCCGCAACTTCTCGGCTATGCGCGCATTGCCGGGATGCCTGCCGTCACCGGCCTCTACACCGGCTTTCTTCCGCTGATCGCGTTCGCGCTGTTCGGCGCGTCGCGCCACCTGGTCGTCGCAGCCGATTCGGCCACCGCGACGATCCTCGCAGGCCGCCTGTCGACGATGGCGGCGCCGTCGAGCGCCGAATACATCGCGCTCGCCGGCACGACCGCGCTGTTGACGGCCGGCCTGCTGCTGCTCGCGCGCATCTTCCGGCTAGGCTTTCTCGCGGACTTCCTGTCGCGCACCGTGCTGGTCGGGTTTCTCGCGGGCGTCGGGCTGCAGGTCGGCATCGCGATGCTCGGCGACATGACGGGGCTCGCGATCTCGTCCACGCGCACGACCGAGCAGATCCGGCTGATCGTCGCGCAGCTCGCCGGCATTCAGTGGCCGATATTCGGCCTCTCGGCGCTGGTCGTCGCGGCCATCCTGATTTTCGGCCGCCTGCGGCCGCACTGGCCGGTGCCGCTCGTCGCGGTCGTCGCCGGCATCGTGGCGAGCAGCACGCTGCACTTCGCCGCGCGCGGCATCCCGGTGATCGGGCCGGTCGTGGGCGGGTTGCCGTCGATTCGCGTGCCGCTGGTCGACTGGACCGAAGTGCTCGATCTGCTGCCGATCGCGGGCTCGTGCTTCGCGATCATCGTCGCGCAGAGCGCCGCGACAAGCCGCGCGTTCGCGCAGCGCTATCACGAACGCGTGGACAACGACGCGAACCTGCTCGGGCTCGCGGCCGCGAACGCGGCGGCGTCGGTGTCCGGCGCGTTCGTCGTGAACGGCAGCCTCACGCAGACGGCGATGGCCGACCGGGCCGGCGCGCGCAGCCAGTTCGCGCAGCTGACGTTCGCGCTCGTCGTGCTCGCGGTGCTGCTGTTCCTGAGCCGCTGGCTGCAATACCTGCCGCGCTGCGTGCTGGCGAGCATCGTGTTCACGATCGCGGCGGGGCTCGTGCAGGTGCGCTCGCTGTTCGACATGCGCCGCGAGAGTCCCGGCGAGTTCCTGCTCGCGATCGTGACGGCTATCGCGGTCGTCATGATCGGCGTGCAGAACGGCATTGCGCTCGCGATCGCGCTGTCGCTGCTGCGGCACGTGCGCCATTCGTACCGGCCGCACACGATGATGCTCGCGCCGGGCGAAACGGGCCGCTGGCTGCCGGTGCCGGCCGCGCCGGGCCGCGAAACGGCGCCGGGGCTGATCGTCTACCGGTTCGGCGCGGATCTCTTCTATGCGAACGACCATCGGTTCGTCGACGAGGCGCGCCGGCTGATCAACGCGGCGCCGACGCCGGTGCGCTGGTTCGTCGTCGATGCGGCGGCGATCACCGACATCGACTTTTCGGCGGGACGCTCGATCAGCGACCTGTGCGAGGAACTGGCGCGGCGCGGCGTGCGGGTGATCTTCGGGCGCGTGAATCCGTACCTGCGCGCGGACATGAACCGGCATCGGATCACGCCGGTCGTCGGCGAACAGAATCTGTTCGATACGCTGCACGAGGCGCTCGCGTCGGTGCACCCGGATCTGGGCGCGCACACGGAGAGTTGACGCCGCTGCCGGCGGCGCGGAGCGCGCGAAGGTTGCGCGCGCCCGAATTGACGATGCGCGCGTTGTGCCGGCAAGACGCCGGTTACGCGCGCATCCGCATCGGTAATCTGGCTGCTGGGCGGCGGCCGTCGTCGCGATGGCCGCCGTGCGTCGTCACCGGGCCGCGGCGACGGGTTGCCAGGTACCGGTCAGCGTCTTCAGGAACGCGACGATCGCATCGACGTCCGAATCGGACAACCGCTTGCCGGACTGATACTTCGCCATGTCGCGCACCGCTTCGCGCAGTTCGGTGCGGCTGCCGTCGTGGAAGTACGGCGAGGTCAGCTCGACGTTGCGCAGCGTCGGCGTCTTGAACGCATGGCGATCGAGCGGATCGTTCGTGACGCTGGTGCGGCCGTTGTCCGCGTTGGTCAGCTCGCCGTCGCGCGCGGCGAAGTAATCGACCGCGCGGCCCATCCGCTCGAACGACTGGCCGCCGAGATTCTTGCCGACGTGGCAGGTCGCGCAGCGGTTCGACTTGAACAGCTGATAGCCACGCAGTTCCTCGCTGTTCAGCGCATGCGCGTCGCCGCGCAGGTAAGCGTCGAAACGGCTCGGCGTCAGCAGCGTCTTTTCGAACTCGGCAATGGCGTCGGTGATGTTCGCGCCCGACCAGCCGTCCGGATACACCTTCCTGAATTGCGCGGTCAGCGCCGGGTCCTGCTTCAGCTTGGCCGTGATCTGGTCCCACGACGTCGACGCCATCTCGACCGGATTCAGCGGCGGCCCGCCGGCCTGTTCCTGCAGCGTGCCCGCGCGGCCGTCCCAGAACTGCTTGTGGTTGAACACCGCGTTGAACACCGTGGGCGCGTTGATGTCGCCGAGCTGGCCGCGCACGCCCGGCGAGACCTTTTTCCCGTCGACGCCGCCCGTCGACAGCGAATGGCAGCTTGCGCACGAAATCGAGTTATCCGCCGACAACCGGGGATCGTGGAACAGCTGCAGGCCGAGCGCGACCTTGCGCGCGTCGGTCGGCACCGACTGCGGCAGCGGCTGCACCGGCTCGTTCGCGAATTCGGGCGCGACGCCGGGCGTCGCATAGGCGCTCCTGCGCTCGGACGCGATCCACGCGAGCAGCGTGCGCTGATCGTCGGCGGTGAGGCCGGTCGACCAGTGCACCGCGCGAAACCGCATCGGCGGCATGGATTTGTCTTGCACCACCGCTTCGAGCTTCGCGAGATCGGCTTCGGGCGCGGGCGTGCCGCGTTCGAGCGCCGCGTACAGCGTGTCCATGCGGAAGTAGCGCAGGCCGGTCCGCACGTCGAACGCCGACAGTTCGCGAATGCCGGGCAGCGCCGCGTAGCCGGGCAGCACCGTTTTCGTGGCGTGGCAGTAGTAGCAGGCGTTGCGGTCGAACACGTCGCGTATGCGCGCGGCGACCGCAGACGCGGCCGGATTGGCGGCTGCCTGCGCCGCGTAGCGGGTGTCGTGCTGGTATGCGAGGCCGGAGAGGAGGAGGTAGCCGATCGCCAGAACGGCGATGGACGCGATCAGAAGTTTTTTCACCGGATTTCCTGTCTTGATTTCAGCTGGATGCCTTGGCGGTTGATCCAGACGGAAATCCGCATGGCGGACGTTTGCCGTCCGGACCAGTTCCCGATGCTACTGAACGCGCGGAACCCGGCCATTGCGGCACATCAATCGGCCACGGACAGTCGATGAAGTCCGTGTTTACCTCGCGGAAATGGGTGGTTGCCCATTGTGTGGCGCGTGTATCGATGATGAGGGGCATGCCGTTTGCGGGGCAGGCGTCCCGGTCACTTCGAGGAAGCATCGATGGACGACAATCGCGCGCCGTGTTTCGTCGTTTCGCCGCATCTGGACGATGCGGTGTTCAGTTGCGGGATGCTGCTCGCGACGCATCCGGGCTCGGTCGTGTGCACGGTATTCGCCGGCGAGCCGCCGACGCGGCAGGTCACCCAGTGGGATCGCGCGAGTGGCTTCGCGGACTCGCATGAAGCGATGCACACGCGCTGGCGCGAGGACCAGCAGGCGCTCGCGCGCTGTGGCGCGAGCGCCGTGCATCTGCGTTTTCTCGATTCGCAGTATGCGTCGCTGCCGGCGGCGGCCGACGTCGCGGATGCGATCGCGGCCGCGTGGCGGCAAAGCGGCATCCGCCGGCTCGTCGTCCCGCTCGGGCTCTACCATTCCGATCATCTGGCGACCGGCGAAGCATGCAGTCTGCTGTTGCGTGCCCGCGACCCGGCTGCGTGCGTCGCGTACGAGGACGCGCTGTATCGCACCCGTCCCGGCATCGTGGCCGACCGGTGCGAAGCGCTGGCGCGTGCCGGCGTGCATGCGCGGCCGCTGCCGGACGACGTGCTCGGCGCAAGCGGCGGGGACGAGGCCGCGGCGGCGAAACGGCGCGCGGTGCGCGCGTACCGCACGCAACTACGCGCGCTCAACGACCCGTATCCCTACGATCTGGCGGAACCGGAGCGGTTCTGGTGGCTCGAGGCGGCGGCGTAGCGCGCGTCAGACTGCTCCGGTGGTTTCCCGCTGGGCGGTGGCGCGCGTGTGCGCCGGCGTCTGCCGCCCGGCCTCGCGGACGAGACGCCGCATCTCGACCACCCGAGCGCCCACGACCCGCCGCCGCCGCACCGCCCAGCCGATTCCGTGCAGCAGCGCGCCCAGGTCCGCCAGCGGATGTTCACCACGGATAGCACTCGCGCACGCGCTCAGCGTCGCGTCGGCCGCCTCGCGCCACGGCAGCCGCAGCCACGCGACGAGCGCCGCGTTGCGCGCGAGCAGCCGCTTTCTCAAGCCGCTGTCGCGCTGCGCGGACGGGCGGTGCAGTACCGTCATCGCCTCGCAGTACACGATCGCGCGGCCCGCATCGAGTACGTCGAGCGCGACCAGTTCTTCCTCACCGCCGATGAAAAGCCGCGGTTCGTAGCCGCCGACCGCACGAAACATCGTCGTGCGAAACACGCACGCGCCCGCCATGTAGCCGACGAGCGACGGCCCCGGCAGATCGGAACGCGCGAGCGGACTGCTGCGCATCGCGTCGCACGCGCTGTCGGGTTCGCGCGCGTCGCCGACCACGACGCGCGCGCTCAATACCGCGACGCGCGGCCAGCGGTCGAGCAGCGCGACCGCGTGCGCGAGCGAGCCGGGTTGCCATTCGGTGTCGTCGTCGCTGAACGCGAGGTAGTCGGTGCTCGCGAGCGCGGCCGCGCGATTGCGCCCGGCCGCGCCGAGATTCGTCGGACAGCGCACGACGCGCACGTGCGGAAACCGTTCGGCCAGCGCGTCGGCGGTGCCGTCGGTGGAGCCGTTGTCGGCGACGATCACCGCCGGCTGCTCCGGCAGCGATTGCAGTTGCTGCACCGTCCGCAGCACTTCGCGGCGACGGTTGTGCGTGAGAACGACGACGGTGATGCGGGTATTCATCGGCAGGCTCCATGCAGGCGGCCCGCGGCGCGCGGGCCTCGCCGCGTTCGCAACGCGCGTTCCCGGCGCGTGCGCGCGTCGGCCGGCAGGCGCCTTCGCGGCACAGCGATTGCGAAACAGACAACGCGTGGCGTGCGGGCCGGTTCGATCCAATGGTTCGATCCAATGACCCCCGCGCCATCTCCGCAAACCCTTTCGTATCCCAAGGAGAGCGATATGACCAGATCGACGAAGAAGCTGATGGCCTGTGCACTGACGATGGCTTCGATGGCCTTTTCCGGCGCGGTGTTCGCGCAGGCCGGCGGTGGCGCCGGCGGCGGAGCAGGCGGTGCCGCAGGCGCGGGCGGCGGCGCGGGTGTCGGCGCCGGCGGCGGCACGGCCGGTGGAGCAGGAGGGATGAGCGGCAACGGCGCCGCGAACAGCGGCTATGGTTCGCCGGGCGTGACCGGCACGGGCGGCGGCGTGGGCACCGGCACCGGCGCTACGCCGAACGCCGCGCCGGGCACGGGCTACGGCCGCTCGACGGGGGGCGCCACGATGGGCTCGCCGCGCACGATGCCGCCGCAGTCGACGCCCTACAACGGCGGCAACGGGCAGTAACGCCGCGCCGGTAGCGGCCACGGCGCACGCCGCCGCGCGACGCTTGCGCGGCGGCGTGCGCCGTTTCAACCGGTCACGGCGACGGGTTTTATCCGGCAACAGAAGCGGCGTTGGCCGGGACCTTGCCGAAACACGCATGGCGCGGGGCTCGCGCCGTGTTCCCAGTACTACCAGGCATCCGGTTTGCTGAGAGGAACCGGACAGAAAACGGCGGGCGCGCTGCCCGCGGCAATTCATTGAACCGGACAAGGAAGGAGGTAACGTCATGGCTGCCAAGCTCGACAATTGCAAGGTCGCGATCCTGGCGATGGACGGTTTCGAGGAAGCGGAGCTGACCGAGCCGTATCGCGCGCTGACCGAGGCCGGCGCGAAGGTGGACGTGATCTCGCAGAAGAGCGGCGAGATCCAGGGTTTCCGTCACGTGGACAAGGGCAGCAAGGTGAAGGTCGACCGTACGTTCAGCGACGCGAGCGCCGACGACTACGACGCGGTCGTGCTGCCGGGCGGCGTCGTGAACGGCGACGCGATCCGGCTCGTGCCCGAGGCGCAGCAGTTCGTGCAGTCCGCGAACGCAGCGCACAAACCGCTGGCCGTGATCTGTCACGGCGGCTGGCTGCCCGTGTCGGCGGGCATCGTGAAGGGCCATACGATGACGAGCTGGCCGTCGCTGCAGGACGACATCCGCAACGCGGGCGGCACGTGGGTCGATCAGCGGGTGGTGCGCGACGGCAATTTCATCACGAGCCGCAAGCCGGACGATCTGCCCGCGTTCAACGCCGAACTGATTTCGTGCCTGTCCGCCGCGCGCGGCGCGGCCCACGGTGCCGCATGAGCGCCGCCACGTTTCCCGCGGGCGCCGGCGGCGCGGCGCCGGAGCCGGGCAAGCCGGCCGCCATTCAGGTGAGGTTTCCTGACGAACCGCCGGTGTTCGACGGCGCGAACATGCTGATGCGCTTCGTCGTCGATCTGGACGGCGAGCCGGTCGTCTGCGCGATCACCGTCGAGGCGCTGGAAGATCACTTCGGCGCGGAGTCCGCGCTCGAAGCGGCGCTGCGCGAGGCGTTCGAACGGGGACGGGCACGCATCTGCGACGCGTGCGCCGACGCGATCCGCGAGGCCGGCGGCAGCGTCGTGCTGCACAGCGGAAGGTTCCGCGTGGCGAGCGGCTGACGCGTCGCACGCCGGCGCCGTCGCGCGGATTCGCATAAAGGAGGCTCTATGTCACTGATCGTTGCAGGACGCTTCACGACCTTCGACGACGCCGAAGCGGCGATCGGCAGGCTGCGCCAGACCGGCTTCGTCGACGACGATATTTCGCTGTTCTACGTGAATCCGGGCGGCCAGCACGCGCGCTATCCGATCGGCGGCGACCGCTATGCAGATCCGCAGGCGCGCAGCGCATCGTTCGGCGCGGGCGCCGGGGTCGCGATCGGCGCGTTTGCCGGCGTCGCGGTCGCGACCGGGCTCTCGCTGCTGATCTTTCATACGATTCTCGTGCTTGCGATCGCGGCGGGCGTCGGCGCGTATGTCGGCTCGCTCGCGGGCGCGATGTGGCAGACGCGCGGCGGCGGACATCGCCCCGCGCCGGACCCGGCGCACGAGCCGGACGGCACGCCGAAAACGCGCGAAGCCGGCGTGCTGCTCGCGGTGCACGTGAATCCGCAGACGCAGCAGCAGGCCACGCAGGTGCTGCGCGCGGCGGGCGGCATGGAGATCGAGCGCGCGTCGGGGCGCTGGCAGGACGGCCGCTGGGCCGACTTCGACCCGACCCGCACGCTGGAGCCGGTTGGCCGGATGAACGGCTAGCCACGAGGTGGCGGCGGCAGGTCGGCGCCACATGAACCCGGCGTGCGCCGGGCAACGGGCACGGCCGGTCACGAGCCAGGCAATGCCACGGGACACAGCCTGAAAAAAGGAGGAAAGTCATGCTTCAATACGCAGCCATTTTTTTCGTGATCGCGATCATCGCGGCGGTATTCGGGTTCGGCGGCATTGCGGCCGGCGCGGCGAGCATTGCGAAGATCCTGTTCTTCATCTTCCTCGTGGTGTTTCTCGTCACGTTGCTGCTGGGCGTCGTACGGCGCGGCTGACGCGGGCCGCGTGAGCTGACGGATGCGGATGGAAGCGGGGCGGCGCAACGCCGGCCCCGCTCGCCGTCCGGTTCCGCCCGTTCATTTTTTAACCGGATCCGCAACCACGGGAGCCAACGTCATGCCGCGAGCAATCTGGAAAGGCGCGATCAGCTTCGGGCTCGTGTACGTGCCCGTCGAGGTGTATCCGGCGACGCGCTCCGCGCACACGTCGTTCAATCTGCTCGACCGGCGCACGATGGATCCGGTCGGCTACCGGCAGATCAACAAGCGCTCGGGCAAGGAAGTCGCGCGCAAGGACATCGTGCGCGGCTACGAATACGAGAAGGACAGGTACGTGGTGGTGTCCGACGAGGAGATCGCGGCCGCGAGCCCCGAATCGACGCAGACGGTCGACATCGTCACGTTCGTCGACGCGCCGTCGGTGTCGTTCCTGTATCTGGACACGCCGTACTATCTCGCGCCCGACCGGCGCGGCGAGAAGGCGTACGCGTTGCTGCGCGACGCGCTCGCGGCGAGCGGGCGCATCGGCATCGCGCAGGTCGTGCTGCATAGCAAGCAGCATCTGGCCGCGCTGGTGCCGGCCGGGCCGGTGCTCGCGATGAGCACGCTGCGCTGGGCCGACGAAGTGCGCTCGATCGAGGAGCTCGGCAAGCTGCCCGGCGACGCGAAGTCGGCCGGCATCAACGCGCGCGAGATGGAGATGGCGCGCAAGCTGATCGACGACATGACCGACACATGGGCCCCGGCCGACTACCACGACACGTTCCATGACGAGATCCTCGCGCTGATCGACCGGAAGGTCCGCGAGGGCAAGACGAGCGAGGTGGAACCGGTCGAGGCGCCGGCGGCGCCGCGGCGCTCCGCCGATATCGTCGATCTGTCGGAGTTGCTCAAGCGCAGCCTCGGCCGCCAGCGCGGCGCCGCCGCGGCGAACGACGGCGAGCAACGCAGGAACGGCAACGGCAATGGCAGCGGCGACGACGACCGCCCGTCGGACGAGGAAGCCCGTTCGTCCGACGGCCGCGCGCCGCGCCGCAGAACGAAGGCCACCGCGCGCGCGGCCGATCCCGACGCAGGCGCGAGCACGGGGACGGCCCGCAGCCGCGCCGCCGCGGCGAAGCGCGGGCGCCGCGCCGCCTGAGCGCCGCGCGCGGCGCATCCGTAAGGGAGGGCAGCGACGATGGCCAGCAAGCTCGACACCTATCGTTCGATGCGGCGCTTCGACGAAACGTCGGAGCCGTCCGGCCGGCAGACGAAGCGGCGCACGGCGCCCGCGCGCGGTAACGGCGCGCGGGGACTGTCGTACGTGATCCAGCGGCACGACGCGCGGCGGCTGCATTACGACTTTCGCCTCGAACTCGACGGCACGCTGAAATCGTGGGCGGTGCCGAAAGGGCCGAGCCTCGATCCGTCGGTGAAGCGGCTCGCGGTGCACGTCGAGGACCATCCGCTCGAATACGGATCGTTCGAGGGCGTGATCCCGAAGGGCAGCTACGGCGCGGGCACAGTCGAGATCTGGGATCACGGCACCTGGCGACCGGAAGGCACGCTGCGCGACGCGCGCGAAGGCTACGCGCGCGGGCGGCTGAAGTTCGCGCTCGACGGCGAGCGGCTGCACGGACGCTGGATGCTCGTGCGCAGCCGGATGGACGACACGAAGCAGGAGCAATGGCTGCTGATCAAGGAGCGCGACGAGAACGCGCTGAGCCAGGACGAGTTCGACGTGACGGCGAGCGATGCACCGTCGGCGTCGGCGTCGTCACCGGCGGCGCGGCGCGCGTCGAACGGCACGAACGCTGGGCGGGCCGCCACGGCCACACGTGCCGACGACGCAGGCGCGAGCGGCACGCGACGCGCCAGCCGGAAAAAGGCGGAGGACCCGGAGACAACGGCCGGCGAAGCGTCGGCGCGCGTCGCGAAGGCGGGCGCCGTCAGCGCCGCCGGGCGAGCGCGCAAAGCCTCCGCGCGGCGCGAGGTCTCGTTGCCGGGTGCCGTCCCCGCGCCGCTACCGGCAACCCTCGCGCCGGAACTCGCGACACCCGCGGACTTCCCGCGAACCGGCCACGACTGGCTCTACGAATTGAAGTTCGACGGCTACCGCGTGCTCGCGCGCATCGAGCGCCGCCGTGGCCGCACCGACGTGCGCGTGTACACCCGCGCCGGCAACGACTGGACCGACCGCTTTCGCGCGCAGGCCGACGCGCTGCGCGAACTCGACGTGGAATCGGCGTGGCTCGACGGCGAGGCGGTGGTGCTCGACGAGCACGGCGTGCCGAACTTCCAGTCGCTGCAGAACGCGTTCGACGCCAACCATCCGCAGGACATCGTGTTCTATCTGTTCGACGTGCCGTACCTGAACGGCGAGGATCTGCGCCGCGTGCCGCTCGAAGCGCGTCGCGCGCGGCTCGCCGGGCTGATGCAGCCGCTGCACGGCGACACGCTGCGATTTTCGGATGCGTTCGAAGGCGACCCGCAATCGCTGCTCGAAGCCGCGTGCGAGGCCGGCCTCGAGGGTCTGGTCGCGAAGCGGCGCGACAGCGCCTACACGTCGACGCGCAGCAGCGCCTGGCTCAAGCTGCGCTGCTCGCGCCGGCAGGAGTTCGTGATCGGCGGATACACCGAGCCGTCCGGCAGCCGCACCGGTTTCGGCGCGCTGCTCGTCGGCGTCTATGACGACGCGGGCGGCCTGCAGTACGCGGGGCGCGTCGGGACCGGCTTCGACCAGCGAATGCTCGACTCGCTTGCGGGCGAACTGAAGGCGCGCGAAAGCCGCAAGATGCCGTTCGCGCAACGGCCGCCGGCGGACGCCCGCGCGCCGGTGCACTGGGTGAAGCCGGAGCTGGTTGCCGAATGCCGCTTCAAGACGTGGACGACGGACGGCATCATCCGCCAGGCGTCGTTCGTCGGGCTGCGGCGCGACAAGCCGGCGAACGGGATCGTCCGCGAGCATCAGGGGCCGCCGGTCGGCGATCGCGCGGCAACCGGCGAAAAAGCGCAGCGGGGTTCCGACGCATCGCGGCGGACCCCGCACGCTGCGGCGTCCGACGGCGGCGCGAAGTCCCGCGCGCGCACGCCGGTTCGTCGGACGGGCGCGGCGGACGACGAAGTCTGCGGCGTGCGCATCACGCATCCCGACCGCGTGATGGATCAGGCCAGCGGCACGCGCAAGATCGACCTCGTCCATTACTTCGAATGGGTCGCGCCGTGGATCCTGCCGCATCTGCAAAAGCGTCCGGTGGCGCTCGTGCGCGCGCCGGACGGCGTCGGCGGCGAGCTGTTCTTCCAGAAGCACGCGACGCGTCTCGAAGTGCCGAACGTCACGCAGCATCCGGGCCTCGATCCGGGCCACGAGGCGCTGGTGACGATCGAGAGCGCGGCGGCGCTCGTCGGCGCCGCGCAGATGGGCACGATCGAGCTGCATACGTGGAACGGCGTCGTCACGAACCTCGAAAAGCCCGACCGTGTCGTGTTCGACCTCGACCCGGACCCGGCGCTCGGCTGGGACGCGATGATCGAAGCGGCGAAGCTCACGCACGGTCTGCTCGACGAACTCGGCCTTCAGTCGTGGTGCAAGACGAGCGGCGGAAAAGGGCTG
>Ga0164242_10007772_pt1 | contig 11710 bp, 9 predicted proteins | sample OricomgcompostMG_FD_108783 | JGI IMG/M metagenome (GOLD analysis project Ga0164242, IMG submission 108783) | Miracle-Growth compost microbial communities from Emeryville, California, USA - Original compost - Miracle growth compost (MG) ... | reverse complement strand
GCTAAATCGAACTCAAGCAGCCTTGCGAAATTCGTCGTCGATCGTTGATCGGCTCTCCCAGCTCTTAATCTCCGGAACGCAAGCTTTGGCGAACAGCTGCATGTTACGAGTGATCTCGTCCTGCGGCATGGGACCAAACATCAGCTGCGGGAAGAAGCCTTGAGGCTTCGCCGTACTGACGATGCTCTGCATTCGCTCGAGAACCTCCTTCGGTGTTCCGCAGACCGCCATGCCGGCATATGCCTCGCGAGACTTCTCGAACTCCTCAGGACTGTGAATCTTCATCTTTTCATAGGACTCATAGCCCGGCACCTTGGCGAAATGGTCAGCATCCATTTCATAATGCGCAACCGACGCCTCGAAGAATTTCGCGGCGTATTTCCGACCGATTTCGTGCGCGCGCTCGGAGCTTTCGTCGACCAGGAACATTCCAGACATGAACGGCGGGGGCGGTGCTTTTGCCTCCCCATGCACCTTACGCCACGTATCACCATAGACGTCAGGCGGCGTGGGCTTGTTAGGATCATTTCGAAGATGCGGCAGATCGAGCATCATTCGGCCCAAGCCCAACTCCGCAGTGAGCGCCACCGACGACGGCGTCGAACCGGTCGTGAACATCCGCCCCTCGAAGCTGCGGAAAGGCTTCGGAAACAACTCGCGCTCGGGCTGGTCGATCACTTTGCCCTTACCGCCGATCACACCGGTTTCGATCGCCTTAACGACCAGCCGTAGTGTATCGTCAAAGATATCGTTCGACTTGGCATGCTCGCTTCTCAAACCGTCGAACTCACGCCGCGCCAACCCGCGGCCGAAGCCAGCGATCACGCGCCCGCTCGAAGCATGATCGAGGATCAGCAATTGCTCGGCAACCCGCACCGGATTGTGCCAAGGCAAGACCAGAACCTGCGTCGCCAGCCGAAGATTCTTGGTCCGACCGGCAATGTACGACAAGTACATTAGCGGATCCGGCGTGATCGAGTAGTCTGTGAAATGATGTTCGTTGATCCAGACCGAATCAAACCCCAGTTCTTCGGCCCAGACAAGATTCTCGATCTGATCCCGAATAAACGTGGAATATGGCACGGCATCGCCGCGCATGTGCGAAAAGCCGGTAGCTACGCCGATATGCATTGATCTTACCTCGTCTTAAGTGTGGTCATTTCCTGATGCGATTCCGTTATCAGACCGATTCCGCTTCGGCACGCGCTTGAGCGAGCCATTTGCGTCGCTCGGCCTCGAATCTGCGGATTTGCGGATCCGCCTCGTCCCCGTTGGGAAAGTCCGTCAAAATCCGATCGAAAATTTCGGCGACCTCGTCGCGGGTTCCATCATGTGTGATGATGAATGCCCGGTTCTCGACGATACCTCGCAGGACGTCGCGGCCGATCTCCAGCGGATCTTTGCCGACGGTCGCCGCCGGCGCGCCACCATCGTCCTCACTGGAGGTTTGTGGTGCACCGATGGCGGGCCGTAGTTTTTTTGCCGTCTCAGCAATACGCGAATTGACGGCGCCTGGACACAGCAGCGAGACACCGATTTTCCAACCGCCCAGGCTCAGCCGCAACGATTCCGTAATGCCGCGCACCGCGAATTTGGATGCGGTGTACACTCCGATCCAACCAGGACCGGGAATGAGCGCCGCCATTGAGGCGGTATTGACGATATGGCCGCCCTCGCCGTGTGCCTTCATCCCCGGCAAGAACGAGACAATGCCGTTGATCACGCCACCGACGTTGATCCCCATCACCCAATCCCACTCGTCATACCCAGCCTCTTCGATCGCGATCGCGCTGGAGACGCCTGCATTGTTGCAGAGAATGTGGACCTTACCGAAACGAGCGCATGCTTCGCGTTCCGCATCAGCCATCTCCGCACGATTGCGGACATCGACCTGGAGAAAATGCACACGGTCTTGAAAGCTGGCCAAGGTCGCGCGGGCCTCATCGAGGTATTCCCGCTGCGCATCGGCAACGACGACTCGGGCACCGGCATCAAGTAGGGCACGCGATATTCCCATGCCGATGCCGCTCGCACCGCCTGTAACGAAAGCGGTCTTGCCCCGTACGTCCTTCATTTAACCTCCTGGATCCCGCGAGTGAGCTGCCTATGCGGACCTTAAGCAGCGACACCAGCGGGCTCTATGACGGATTTCAGGTATGAGGCGGCCGAATCCGCTATTTGGACAACCTGCCCAACGGTCAAAGTCAGACGGTGATGGCGCCATCGACCGTGATTTCGGCGCCATTGATGTAGGCACTCGCGTCTGACGCGAGGAACGCGGCGAGTTCGGCCACTTCTTCCGGCTTTCCGACACGTTTCTGGGGTATGATGGAAAGCAGTGCTTCTTGAAATTCCCGGGTGTTGTGATCGCGAAACATTGCCGTATCGATGACGCCGGGGATGATCACGTTGACGCGGATATTTAGCGGTGCGAACTCGAGCGCCGCGCTTTTGGTCATCCCTCTTATCGCCCATTTTGTCATCGTATAAGCAAACAGGTCGGGCGCACCGCGCAATGCTGCTGCCGATGATACGTTAATAATCGCGCCGCCGCCTGAGGATTGCATCGCAGGCGCAGCCGACTTCATTCCGAGAAAGGCGCCGAGTTGATTCACCCGATAATGCTGGTTCATCAGTTCCGCACTTGTATCGATAAGCGCCTTGGGACTGTAGTAAGCAGCGTTGTTCAGAAGTGCGTCGATTCGCCCGAACCGATCAAGCGTCACCGCGATGACTTGTGACCAGCGATCTTCCTGCGAAATATCGTGCTCGACGAACACCGCATTATCGCCGAACTCCTCTGCAACGCGACCGCCATCCGGATTGATGTCGGTAAGAACCATCTTGGCGCCTTCGCGTGCAAACACATGTGCGGCGGCTGCCCCCTGCCCCTGCGCAGCTCCCGTAATGATGGCGACCTTTCCATCCAGACGTCCGACGCTCATAATCTCCGCTCCATCGTTGCCCGGTGATGCCCGGTTTTCAATTGTATGTGCGAGCACCGGCGAATTCCGGTTCCTCGTCCAGCCGGGATCTGCGCCGGAACAGACCGGCTAGGGTGAACACCAATACCACCGCCATCATCCCGACATCGAAGACTGCTAAGCCCGCAATCCTGTCATAATCGATGATTAGGCCACCGACGGTCGGCCCAACCGCTGTTCCGATCATCAAACAGGCCGAACTGGCGGCCACGAATTTGCCAGTTCGGTCGAGCTGCGACAGCCTTTCCAGATAGAAGGGCAGCAAGAACATCAGGAAGAACGGCTGAAAAGTCAGCCCGACCGCGAACAGTTTTGCATTGCCTGATCCGGCCACACAAAACAGGCAGACTGTGAACATGACGATCCCGCCGATCAACGCCGCGCGCGCCAAAATCCGGCCGGACCCGATCCATCCTGCGACAAGCGGCGCGAATGGGTTGAAGAGCCCCCCGAGGGCCAGCACATAGGCAAGCGTCTGGAGGCTTGCTCCAGCATTTCGTGCCGCTGGCGCCAGATACGCCCAGACTGTTCCGTGCACGAAGAATGCAACGGTTGGCGCTGCGAGCAGTAGCACTGCCCCGAGGTCGGTCGCTGCCCCGCGCGGCCGCTCGATTTCCGGCTCCAGCCCGGTTTCGGTGACGGAAATGAGCGATACCGTTGCGAGAGCGACGACACCTGCGATGGCAGCAAAATAGAACGACGCGCCAGGTCCCCAATGCGCGAGTAGATACGGTGCCGCCGTAAAGAACAGCGTTGCGAACATCACGATGGTGAATGTCTGCCCGGCAAAGACCTTTCGGGGGGAAGCGCTGCGTCCCGCTCGCCGGTTCACGGTAGCGAGGAGGAAGCCATTCGTGGTGCCGGCCACCACGCGTGTGATTAGGAATAGCGTCATCGTCGAACTGACTGTCGACAAAAGGTTGGCCGCCACGTTGACGACAAGCGCGACTGCGATTGCCGATCGTCGATTACCATTGTCCGGCAATGCAGCGGTCAGGATCGACGCGGCCGCCAGAAAACCCAGTTCGATCGATCCGACCAACCCGACCCGGGACGGCGAAACGTTGAACGCCTCGGCCATTGCACTCACCCAGACGGGAAGGAAGGTCGCACTCATGAAGCCAACGGCATAGATCACGGCCAACGGAAGGGCCGATCCGAATCCAGATAGGCTCGTGCTATCCGGCTTGGAGGCGCTGCCAGAATTCATCACGCCGTTCCTGATTGGCAAAGCGTCGGAAGGAGCATCCGCGCCACTATCCGGCCGCCGCTGTTTCGCCCGCCATCCAACCGAAATGGATGGCGGGGCCGATAGTCGCGCCCGCACCCGGGTATGCGAAACCGAACGGGCTGCATGCGGCATTACCCGCTGCGAACAATCCTTCGATCGGGTTCCCACTCTCCTGGGAGAGCACGCGGCCGAGCCGATCGATACGCGGCCCTCCCTTTGTGCCAAGAGCACCTATCTCGATCTGCAGCGCATAATAAGGGCCTTCGCCCAGCGGGCGCTGTGGGAGGTGAAGCGCCGCGAAAGAATCGAACACGTGAGATCCCCGCCCATAGTCCCGGTCCGCGCCCGCCTCGACCATGCTGTTGTACCGGGCGATCGTCGCCTCGAGCACCGTAGAATCAATTTCAATCCTGGCTGCAAGCGCGGTGATACTGTCAGCGGTGATGTCCCAGCGCACCCCATAGATGGCATCGTCGGGCTCGGCGCTGCGAAGCTTCTTGTGCAACGCCCGACGCTCAGCATCGCAAATTAGCCAGATCGGCTGAAAGCGAAATTCGCCCGCATCGAATTGCTGGATTGAGCGGCCGATATCGTTGTAGTTGCTGCCCTCGTTGACGAACCGCCTACCATTGCCGTCGACCACAATGCCGCCGGGTAGACCGCATTCGCAGAAGAGCTGGCGATAGAACGGCGCTCCGTCGATTTCCGCCCCCGCAACCTTTACCGCCGGCGACCACCAAGCTTCGCTCATGCAGCCGAGTGCGGCGCCGGCCGCCATGCTCATTCGTACAGCATCGCCGCGCAGCGTCGGCGGACCGGCAGGACTAAGGACCGGAGAACGCAGAAATGCCTTCACCAGGGCGGGATCGCGATCGAAGCCTCCGCAGGCAAGAATCACAGACCCCTCAAGCTTCTGCCCGCCCATCTCAACCCCGGTCACAGTGCCGTCGCACAGAGTAAGCTTGGTCCCGCGGGCGCCAAGCCGGGTGATGCCGCCCAGATCGTGCAATGTGTCGATCAAAGCCCCTACATAGCCGCGGCCCCGCGCGAGAATGCCCTTGGCCTCGCGACTAAAGATTTCCTCGTGATCGAGCTTGTCGCCGGCGTATAATTCTTCGCAGAAGGTAATCGATGGCAAGCCATAGGGGGTCTGTCGAATTACTTTGCGGGTCTCCGCCGACACGGTGACCCGATCCGGTTCGATCGACCGCCCTGCGGCTAGGCCGCCGGGGTAGTCGGCTTGGTAATCCGGGATCGGCACGTATTGCCAGCGTACCGGGCTGGTATCCTCAACCCGTCCAAAACTATAATCGGATTCAGCGAGATAGGCTTTGATAAGCGGCATATCGACATCTCCCAAGGCAATTGCCTGGAGATATTCGAGCGCTTTTTCAGAACTGTCCTGGATCCCCGCCGCTCGCGTCCAGCGGCTTGCGGGCACCCAACATCCGACACCCGAAAGAGCGGTGGTGCCCCCAAAACACTCCGCCGCTTCGAGCAGCGTGACCTGCGCACCCCCGGTTGCTGCCGCTAATGCGGCGGTCACCCCCGCCGCACCGGAGCCGAGAACGACTACCTTCTGCTTGCCCGCCACAATCTCTTCTCCTACTTTTAGCGTGCATGCTGCGAGACTTGACAAGGCGGCGGGGCGACTAGAACGCTCGCATGCGAGATGATCACGCCTGACATATGCTCGAACTCTCGGAAGCTCCGCCTTGCCTCGCCGCCTCTCAGACATTGAAATCATGACGAATGATTGTTGGTATGTCGGTTAGCCACTCACACAGAGCATTTTGGTACGATTCAGAAATTAATCCATGAGGTTAGCAACTAAGAACGGATGAAAAGCCGACGAGGAAACAACGCAATGCGGGCGTTCCGGACCTTTCGACCGGTCGGATGGAGAAGATCGCTGCCACGACATCCGTACCAGCAAACCAATGACCGCCAACTGCAACCGTGGGTTTGGATTCGCCTCGCCATAATTGCTCGATCAAGAAGCCTTCCATAATAGTGGGAAGCGCCCAGACTTTGCCAAGGGATCGCCCAGCGCGACTCCGGGGCCCGGCTCCGTTATTGGATCCTGGAAGCCCGCCCAGCGAGCGTGGCGAGCATTTTCGCCGATCCACCTGGTTGAGTAGGCGACCCTCCGCCTCGTCTTCGAGTGATTGCCCCGCGACGTGTGCATTATACGAGCATCGAACAGGAGCGCATCACCAGGCTCTACTGCCCAGCTGAGGATGTCGTACCGATCACGAAGCTTGTGATACTCGGGAACCGCCGCGTCGCCATTCTCTCCATGAAGCCGAAATGGGTAGAACTCGCCTCGATGAGATCCCTTGACGAACTCTAACGCACCACTGTCAGCATCATTCGCTGTCAAGGCTAGCCAGAACGAGCAAATATGTGAACCGTCGCAGGCCCACGCACATGCACCTTGATGCCATTGATAAACGTCCTTGGCCGTATCCTGGTCCAGCATAAACAGACGATCAAAGTAAAATCGCACTTCCTGTGCGCCGAGTGCCTGTCCCGCTGCCCTCGCCATGCTGCCTTCGAAGATAAAATCGCGAAACGCCTCGTTTTCTCGATAGGATAGCCGCTCCTGAAAGAAGGTTCGCCCATCCTCCCGGGGGGTATGACGAGACATGTCGGGGTCGTAATCGCCCGCTTCGAACCGGTCACGACGGGCGTCGGCGACCGCCAGTAAACGAACGACCATATCCTGGCCTATCAGCGACCGGACATGCACCACCCCCTCTTCGCGAAATGCAGCAATCTCCTTATCCTTCAGTTCCCGAGCGATCGACGTTTCACCCAAACCAATACCGAAAGGCCTGGGGCCATACGCACGTTCGTAGTCAGCGATCTTCTGCTCAGTGACTAATCTTCCGATATTCTCAATCACCGCGGGAAATCCCATTAACGCATATTTATTTAGCGCACTCGAATAACCTTTTAGAAATTTCTTGTGAGAGAGAGCATGAACTCTCGCGGGTCTCCGGGATCACCAGTGATGACTCCAAGATAGACATATTTACCATAATAGTAGTTCTTATCGAATAAGTTGGTTATCGCGAACGTAGCGCCCCACTTATTGCCATTATCCGTCCAGCCAATATTTAAGTTCGCGACTCCGTAGGCCGGCTGCCTTGCAGCGGGAGTATTAGCAACATCGTTATAGACCGAACTCTTATGAGTATAGTCTAGCCTCGGTGTAATAGCGCCCAACTTACCCAAATCGTACGCATATTCGATTCCAATATCATACTTGAACTTCGGGGTCTGGGGAGCCACCGCGCCCTGCGGAACGCCAGCTGGGTTGGTGACGGGATCGTAACACGCCTCTCCGCAATTCTTCAGATCATAGTGAAGATATCCAGTGGATGCGTTAATCGATAGACCTCCAAAAACCCGCGCATCCAGTACCATCTCGGCACCTTCTATAACCGCGTGTCCAATATTGAGGACATATGGCTTAGTCTCTTCACTACTTTGAATTTGGAGGCCACGATAGTCCATGTAAAATATATCACCGTTGAGTCGAACATGATGATCGAAGAACTCGCTCTTAGCGCCGATCTCATAATTCTTGAGTGTCTCCGCGCCGAACGCGTCCGCTTGGTCTCTGGTCTGCGTGACTTCCGGGTTGACTCCGCCCGACTTAAAACCCGTCGAATAACTGGCGTACGTCATGAAAGTTGGCGTCCACTGGTATTTCAGGCCGACCTTTGGATCCACCCTCTTGGTAGGTGATAATGTCCTAATTGGCGGATTAAATTGAAGAACATTTAAGGGGAGATCGTACTGTATAAGATTGAATGTTTTCCGTTCGTCCGTATATCTAACACCCGCCTCAAGGCTAAGTTTACGTGTTATATGATATATTATATGGCCAAATATTGATTTATTTGTATCTACTATAGGAGTTCTATTTGTAAAATGGAGGTACCCCTCAGCATTTGTCGTGGTATATGTCTCGCCTCCAGGATCCGCATAGGTCGTTAGCGGCGCAAGCGTTCCAAAGGCAGGAATATCGATATCGCCGAGAAGATTGGCGCTATTATGGAAGTAGAACGCCCCGATCGTCCAATCGAGTTTGTCCGATAGCGCTCTGCCGCTGACGTCAACTTCTTGGCTCAGTTGACTTTCGAGATTTGTCTCAAAATTCTCGCCGATAGAGGTAGCACCGCCAAAGCTATGCGAATAACTGTTCTTAGAGTAGCGGTAAGCGGTTATTGACTTTACATTAATGCTTCCGGGGTTCCACAGAATTGTTTCCGAAAATCCATATGCGCGTAACTTATCGGTTGTCGGATCTCTAACACCATCGACTGGATCGCAAAAGCACGAATATGAAGTGTATTTACTAGGCGTGATGAACCAGGGGCCATAGCCTTGTCCTCCATAAGCCGCGGTAAAATTGGCATTGGCCGCTTGCAAACTTGAGTTATTTTGATCGACGCTCAACAGCTTAGTAGCCGGATTCGAACCAGTATCGTTGGTAAAGTCTGCTCTGACGTCAATCTCGAGATTACCGCTCGGAATCCAGCGCAGCGTACCCTTTAGTCCCTGCGTGTCCTTGCGCCCTTCTGAGCCGATCACGCAACCGTTTTCTGGCGAGCCGGTCGCTTTTAGCGTACCAGTGTAGCGATTTCCGGGATTTGCGCAGACATAATCGATCCGTTTCTCGTAGCCGTCCTGCTTTTCGGCTGTGAACCCGGCACGTAAATACAAGGTATCGCTCAGTGGAACGTCGAAGACCCCCTGTCCAATTAGATGATTGTAGCTGCCGTACCCGAACTTGACAAAGCCAGAATTGTCGCCTTTCGGCAAGACGCTATCAATAACGATTGCACCGCTCTCAGAGTTTGCACCAAACAAGGTACCCTGCGGCCCGCGTAAGACCTCTATGCGATCCACGTCGAAGAGTGCCGTATTCGCCCCCGAAATCGTATCGACGTAAACTCCGTCGATGTAGGAGCCGACCGCCGGCGAAAAGGCCGGTCCCGTCGAAATCTGGCCAACGCCCCGGATAAAGGCCGAGAGCCCTTTGCCGTATTGCTCGTCCGTGGGCTGTAAAGAAACGTTTGGCATCGTTCGCGAGATATCCGCGACGTTGGTATAGCCGCGAGATGCAATATCTGCGCCGCTAACGGCCGAAATGGCGATCGGCGATTGCTGCACGGTCTCCTTGACATAGCGCGCAGTGACCACAATGTCGCCAAGCTGATTAGACGATTCAGCCGGTGCCGAAGGCGTACCGGGCGCCTCCGTTTGCGCCTGCGCAGGATTGCCAGGATCCGGCGCCGGCGGAACCGGTGCGGGATTCTCGGGCAGCCCCGCTCCTGGCTGCGGCGCCTGAACGATCTGCGCATTGGCCGTCGCTCCCAGCCCCATACCAATTAGTAGCGCCGCCACACTGGCGCCTAATTTCAACCCGCTAACCGAGACCCACCGATCATACTTCTTCTGAAGATTTGTTTGCATCACAATATCCTCCCCACAAGATACAGACATTTATCTGATATCTATTATTCTTGGTGAATTTTGAAACCACATCTGGTACACCATGCGAATTTTACATCTTACTGTTCAAATAATGGCGATCCCAGAAACCGCGTTCGCGGGCGCAGGACTACGGGCTTACTTAACTTGAGCTTTAGGATCGTTGGATAAGGCCGTACCGTCAATGACGGATTTCCACTATAAACGCGTTCGCAGGACTCAAGACGATCGCCAGTTTCGGGAAAAAACTGCAGAAAACCAGACGAGGCGCGGTGGCGAGTGCCGGGTCGGACCTGAGCAGAGCGCGCGCGACCGCGCGCACTGAATCCGGATCGCTGCCTGCGGCAATCATCCAAAATATTTTGGTAGGGCGGATGGGGAGGATGCCTGCGGCCCCACGCCCTAGCATTACAGTTGCGTTTTCTCTGAAACTCTGAATCAATGGGTCTCCATGGCCAGGAGACCGTGGATGACGGGTGCATCGATCGAGACGACGCTGGAGCTATGGGCGTCATCGCTGCGGGATGTGAAGACACGGATGCGACGATTGTTCACGCAGGAGCGCGTGGCGGCGTCGGCGGGGCTGTTCCTGGACGGGCTGCTTGGCGACGAGCGGCGCAAGACCGGATGGATGCGCGCCGAGGCGGCGGGCGATCCGGGGCCGTGGCGGCAGCAGGCGATTCTTGGTCGGGGCCGGTGGGATGCGGACGCGCTTCGCGATATCGTGCGCGATTACGTGGTGGAGGCGCTCGGCGCGGACGATGCGGTTCTGGTGATCGACGAGACCGGCTTCCTGAAGCAAGGCAAGGCGTCGTGCGGGGTGGGCCGTCAATATACCGGCTCGGCGGGCAAGATCACCAACTGCCAGATCGGGGTGTTCGCCGCTTATGTATCGCGCCATGGCAACGCGTTCATCGACCGGGCGCTGTATCTGCCAAAGGCCTGGACGAGCGATCCTGATCGGTTGGCCAAGACGCATGCTCCGACGGGCACGGCCTTCGCGACCAAGCCGGCGCTGGCGGTCCAGATGATCTTGCGCGCGATCACGGCGAATGTCCCGTTCTCCTGGGTGGCGGCCGACAGCGTCTATGGCGTCGGCGACATCGAGCAGGCGCTGCGCCGTGCCGGCAAGGGCTATGTGCTCGGGGTGAGCGCCAACCATCACTTCGGATCATGGGCCGGTAAACCGCCCGTCGCCGGCACCGCCGACGAGATCGCGCAAAGCCTCGATCCTTCGGCGTGGCGGCGGCTGTCGGCGGGCGAGGGAACCAAGGGCGCCAGACTCCACGACTGGGCCTATCTCGAGCTGGCCGATCTGGAGGCGGGCGAATATAACGAGGAGCGATCGGGCTTGTGGACGCGTGGACTCCTGATCCGTCGCAACATCGCCGATGGCGATCTAGCGTTCTTCACCACCTGGTGCCCGGCGGGAACAGGCATCCAGGCCCTGGTCTCGGTCGAGGGACGTCGTTGGGCGATCGAGGACAGCTTCGAGACCGCCAAGAACGAGCTCGGGCTCGATCACAACGAGACCCGCTCCTGGCATAGATGGCACCGCCACGTGTCGCTCGTCATGCTCGCGTTCGCGATGATGGCGGCGATCCGCCACCAGGCAAACCAAGCGCCGCCCCCAAAAAGAATGCGAACGCCAACACACCGCCGCTGATCCGCTGGTCGATCCAAGAGGTCCGCCGCATTGCTATCCGGCTTGCACAGCGCCGTATCGAACCTGCGCATATTATCGCATGGTCTACATGGCGACGGGCGCACCAAGCCGCTGCACAACTCGCCCACATCCAATCCAAAACGCAACTGTAATGCTAGGTCGTGAACCCATAAACGGGATTCCCAACGCAGGGCATTTCTGATTCATATGTGGACGCCCCCTTGGCAAGGGCATTTTGTCGGGACGGGTTTTGATCGGTTGCTTTCATATGTCCGGCCTGTTTGTGCGGCATCGTTACTGCCGCTGGCCCTGATGGAAATC
>Ga0164242_10007771_pt1 | contig 11710 bp, 8 predicted proteins | sample OricomgcompostMG_FD_108783 | JGI IMG/M metagenome (GOLD analysis project Ga0164242, IMG submission 108783) | Miracle-Growth compost microbial communities from Emeryville, California, USA - Original compost - Miracle growth compost (MG) ... | reverse complement strand
GTGCCTCGCGGATCAGGCTACGCCGTCCGGCCGGGTGAGTTCGGCGAAGGCCGCGCGCAGGTCGTTCCTCGTCTCCACGAGGTGCTTCCGCATTGATGCGGCCGCCCCCACGCCGTCGCGGGCAACGATTCTCTCGTAAATGTCCAGGTGCTGTTCGACGAGGTCGTCGAGTGATTGGTTTCGCCTTCTGTAGCCCTTGATGCTGCTCAGTCGGCTGTGATGGAGCGGCTCGTCCATACCCTCAACCAGAAAACCGAGCATCCGGTTGCCGCTCGCCGCGGCGACGGCGGCATGGAACCGGACATCGCCGTCGTTGAACGCGTCTTCGTCATTCACGGACCGCCGCATCTGGTCAAGCGCCATGGCCAGTGCATCCAATTCCGTGTGCGTCGCATGTACCGCGGCGAGCTGCGTGGCATGCACTTCGATGGCAAGCCGCACTTCCAACAACTCCAACAGTCCACGCGCGTCCCTTCGTATCGACGCCGAGAAGAAGTCGCGAAGCGGCAATGCGTTCGGGTGCGCTACGACGGGCCGCCGGCCTTGACTGATAACTACGAGACCGCGGGCCTGGAGAGAACGCAGTGCTTCCCGCACGGTCAAACGGCTGACGTTCAAGGTGAGGGCGAGTTCCGACTCCGAAGGCAAGGTGTCGCCCGGCTCGAAGGCGCCTCCAAAGATCATGCGTTCGACATGGTCCACAACGGTCGTTGCGGCGACGGTGGAACTCATTTGCCCACCTTGTCAGATAACGCGCACGGATTTCTACACATAACTCATCAGATGTGTGAGTCCTAGTTCGAGCGCTAGTCACGCGAGAGCGGCTACAAGTAGTACCCAGTTCGGGGGGCGAAAATGGTCGTGAGTAGGCCGCCTCATCTTATGAGCTTGGCGAACTCCTCTGATGAGTGTTACCGTTCCGACGTCGCGATGCCGCACTCGGGCGGAGCGGCCCGATACCAAGACACCGATACGACGAACTCAACGAAGACGCTGAGTTCGGAATGGGAAAAGCAAATGCGCATTCGATCTCGTCGGTCTGCGGTTCTCGCTGTCTCGGCAGTACTCCTGAGCGCCCTGACGCTCACGGGGTGCTCTGCCGGCGGTAGCTCCCCCGCAGCAACGAAGGCAGCGTCCGGTCCCGTGACCATGTGGGTCCGGGCGGCCACCGCCTCACAGAGCCAGCCCCTTGTTGACGCGTACAACGCGACCCACAAGAACAAGGTCGAGCTCACCGTGGTTCCGACCGATAACTACCTTCAGAAGGTCGGCGTCGCGGCCGGCGCCCGGCAACTCCCGTGCCTAATGGCGTCAGACGCGGTGTACATGCCCAACTTCATTTCGAAGAACCTGTACATGGACATTTCAAGCCGCGTGAACTCGCTCGGCTTCAAAAATAAGCTCGCTCAAGGGCTGATGAAGCTGGCTACCAAAGACGGCAAGGTCTATGGGGTTCCGCACAGCGTCTCCGTCTCCGCGATCTTCCAGAACGACGTACTGCTGAAGCAGGCCGGTATTGATCCCTCGGAGAAGCTCAGCAGCCTTCAGGACCTTGCCAAGAACGCGGCGAAGGTCGCGGCGCTTGGACCGGACTACAGCGGCCTCTACTTCACCGGGAACAACGCGGGCAGCATCTCGTTCACACACTTCCCCGCGATCTGGGCGTCGGGAGGCGAGGCCCTCTCCAAGGACGGGTCAAAGTCACTCCTGAACTCCGCCGCCTCGGTCAAGGTGTTCTCCCTTTTCGACCAGATGTACAAGTCGGGTGCGATTCCCAAGACCGTGCCGAGCGAGAGCGGCGCTACTCGTAACGACGTCTTCGCCACTGGCAAGGTCGGCTACATGATGGCGAGCAACTCGGTACTGCAGGCCGTGACGGAGAACGACTCGCTGAAAGTCGGCGTGCAGCCGATCCCGGGTATCAATGGCGGGCAGAGCGCCTATGTCGGCGGCGACGACATCGGCATCACCACGGGGTGCAAGAACACCGATACGGCCTGGGACTTCCTCAAGTGGTCCCTCAGCGAAAAGGGCCAGGTCGACGTCTACGCGAAGATGAACCAGCTCACCGTTCGAAGCGACCTCGCCAGCAACCAGTACTCCAAGGCAGACGCGCGCATGGTCGAGCTGAACAAGCTGGTGAGCCTCGGCGACACGCCGTACGCCATGAACTACGGCCAGACGTTCAACGATCCGAATGGTCCCGCGCTCTCGGTCCTGCGCGGCGCGCTCTTCGGTGATGACACCGCGAACGCGCTCAAGAGCGGCAACCCCTCCATCAACGCCTCCCTGGCCACTCAGTAATACCCGCTGGGTGGGCGCCGCGTGCGGCGCCCACCCAGCCCTTGACCTCAGCTAAGGAGTCCCTGTGGCTACCACCGCAGTCGTACCCGTCGCGCGTAGAGCGCGCCGGGAAGCGTTCGCGACACGCCGGCGCCGGCGCGAGGCCCTTGTCGGGTTGCTCTACGCGCTGCCCGCGATCCTCGTCATCGTCATCCTGTTCATCGTCCCGCTGATTCTTGCGTTCTGGATGTCTCTGAATGACTGGCCATTGATCGGCACCCCGTCGTTCAACGCGCCGGCGAACTACGCCGCGGTCGGGCAGAACAAGCTATTCCTCGGCTCGATTCTGTTCACCGTGAAGTACACCGTCGTTGTGACGGTGATCTTCGTTGTCGCCGGGCTCGCACTGGCCCTTCTCGTGCAGAACACTCGGCCGGGCGTCGGCCTTTTCCGGACCGCGTTCCTTCTTCCGGCCGCGGTGGGGCTGGCGTCATCCTCGCTGCTCTTCTACGCCCTCTACAACAACGATTTCGGGCCACTGGCCGACATTCTTCGTGCACTCGGTCTGGCGCACGGCCCGGTCGATTTCCTCGGCACTCCGAATGGGGCCTTCGTCTCGACGGTTGTGATGGTCTCGTGGCGATTCGCGGGCTTCAACATGATCATCCTGCTGACCGGCCTGCAGGCGATCCCGCTCGAGGTCTACGAGGCGGCGCGCACCGATGGTGCGGGGTGGTGGAAGACGCTGTGGCACGTGACCCTCCCACTGCTCAAGCCGACGTTGCTGCTGATCCTCATCCTCGGCGTCACCGGGTCGTTGCTCGCCTTCGAGCCGTTCTACGTACTCACGCAAGGCGGCCCGAGTAACAGCACCGTCACGATGGTGATCGCGATGTTCCGTGAGGCGTTCACGCTATTCAATCTCGGCCACGCAGCGGCCATCGCGATGGTCCTCCTGGCCGTACTCGTCGCGATCAATGCCGCGCAGCTCTATTTCTTCAGAGACAAGGAATCCAAATGACGGTAGCGTCCTCCGGTGTCAAGATCCGCCGACGAGTCGGCACCGGAGCCTTCTACAGCACCTCCACGGTCCTCGCGGTGCTCTTCATCAGCCCGCTCGTATGGTCCTTGTTCACCTCGGTGCATGGCGCGCGCGCGACAGGAGGCCGTCCCGGCTTCGGCGTAGACAACTACGTGCGTCTCATCCACTACGGCGTCGGGCTGTGGCGGTATACGGAAAACAGCATCGTCGTCACCGCCGTTGCGGTCGTGGGAACGCTCCTGGTGAGCGTTCTTGGGGGGTATGCGTTCGCTCGCTACCGGTTCCCGGGGAAAAACCTCGTCTTCATCGGCGCGCTGGCGATCCTGATGATCCCGCACCCCACCATCCTGGTGCCGCTGTATACGATGCTCGGCTGGGTCGGAATGCAGAATTCGCTCGTCAGCGTCGGCCTCGTGCTGGTGATGTTCCAGCTGCCTTTTGGCCTCTTCATGATGCGCAATGCGTTCGAATCGCTTCCGAAGGAACTCGAAGAGGCGGCCCTGCTGGACGGGTGCACCAACTTCGGGGCGTTGCGCCGAATTCTCCTCAGGGCCGTTACGCCGGCAATGGTCACGGTCGGGATGTTCGCTTTCCTTGCGGCCTGGAACGAGTTCCTGACGCCGTTGATCTTCCTGACGCAGGGCAGCAGCTTCACCCTTCCCGTGGCCCTGGTCAGCCTGCGCAGCGGGGAGATGGGCGCCGTTGATCTCGGTGCGCTCCAGGCTGGGATCGTAGTAACCGCGGTTCCATGTCTGTTGATTTTCATCCTGCTCCAGCGGCACTACGTTCGCGGATTCACCGCCGGAGCCGTGCGCGGATGAGCTCGCCCTGGCGCGCCGGCGTAAAGCACGGGAACCGCAACTCGATTCACGAAAGCAGAGAACCTATGTCACCCCGCCTTGTGGCGCCCGCGCAGCCGGCCGTTCCTGGTGCTCTTGAGCCCGTATCGTTGAGCGACGTCCGGCTCACTGCCGGATTCTGGGCGGCCCAGCAGCAGCTCAACCGTGACGCGATCCTTCCGCACTGCGATAGCGCATTGGAGCGGGTCGGCTGGATCGAGAATTTCCGTGCTGCTGCACGCGGCACATTGAAGACCGATCGCGTCGGGCGCCTGTTCACGGACTCGGAAATCTATAAGACGATGGAGGCCATGGCCTGGGAGCACGCCCGGGAGGCCTCACCCGAACTGCTCGCCCGTCTTCAAGAACTTGCCCAGCTGGTCTCGAACGCTCAGGCGGCGGACGGCTATATCAACACGTATTACGGCTACGACGGCGGCCCGGAACGCTACAGCGACTTCGAGTGGGGGCATGAGCTCTACTGCGCCGGCCACCTACTTCAAGCAGTGGTCGCCGTAATCAGGGCGGGCGGCCCCGCAGAGTTCGTGGAGGTTGGGCTCCGACTCGCGGACCACCTTTGTGACGAATTCGCTGAGGGTGCCCGCGAGACTCTGGACGGGCATCCGGAAATCGAGACGGCCCTGGTCGAGCTCTACCGTGCCACTGGTCTGGAACGCTATCTTGACCAGGCGAAGCTGTTCGTCGAGCGCCGCGGCCACCGCACCCTCGGGGACACCATGTACAAGGGGCGTGACTACTACCAGGACAACGTTCCGGTACGCGAAGCCGACGTGCTCGTCGGCCACGCAGTGCGCGCCCTTTACCTCGCGGCCGGTGCAGTTGATGTCGCTGTCGAAACCGGCGATACGGAACTACTTGCCGCCGTTCAACGCCAATACGACCGGACCTTGCGCCGGCGCACCTACCTGACCGGCGGTATGGGATCTAATCACCACGGTGAGACGTTCGGCGACGACTTCGAATTGCCCAGCGAGCGCGCCTATGCAGAGACGTGTGCAGCGGTGGCGTCGGTTCACCTGGCATGGCGGCTCCTGCTTGCCACGGGCGAGGAGCGCTACGCGGACGTGATTGAACGGACGCTCTACAACTCCATCGTGTCCTCCCCGGCGGCGGACGGCCGTTCCTTTTTCTACGTGAACGCGCTTCAACGTCGCGCTCCCGGAATTGACCCGGAACCGGGCGTGCCCAGCCTGCGCCGCACGGATGGGCGTCGCGCCGACTGGTTCACCACGTCCTGCTGCCCGACTAACCTCGCCCGCACGTTCTCGAGCCTCAGCGCCTACTTCGTGACGACGGACGTCACCGGTGTGCAGGTGCATCAGTACGCGCCGAGCATCATCGACGTCGCCTTCGGCGCCGGGCGCCACGCGAAGATCTCCGTCGAGACCGAGTACCCCTCCGCAGGCACGGTTGTGCTGCGCGTTGATGAAACCGACGGAGAACCGTGGACCCTGAGCGTACGCGTTCCTGCGTGGGCCCGCGGCGCGCGGCTGATAGACGAAGACGGTAGTCGGGACGTTCAGCCCGGACGGGTTGAGGTGCATCGAGCATGGCGACCGGGCGACGTCCTCACCTTGGAGATCCCCATAGCGCCACGGTGGGTGTACCCCGATCCTCGCATCGATGATGTTCGGGGAACGGTAGCTCTCGAACGGGGACCACTGGTCTACGCCCTCGAGTCGCTCGCCGCCGGCCCGGACCTGGACAGCGTCGTTGTAGACGTCTCGGCCGCACCGCAGGACGCACCGACCCACGAGATCGCAAGCGCCGCCTGGCTCGACCGAAACGTTCCGGTTGTGGTTCGCGCCGGCATTAGACAAGACCGCGATCGCGAGTGGCCTTATGGAGGGGCTGCGGCCAAGAGCCGAACCGAGTGGACCGAGCTGGTTCTCATTCCCTATTACCGGTGGGCCAACCGTGGGCCGTCGACGATGCGTGTTTGGATGCCCCGTTCAGACGTCGCGGCTGTGGAATCCGCCCCCAACGGCTTGCAAGGAGCGCTGACATGACGCCGCAAACTGCGAGCGTCTGATGGGCGAGCAAATTCGTTTCGGCGTCGTCGGAAGCGGTTGGCGGAGTGACTTCTTTCTGCGCATCGCCGACGCGTTGCCCGATCGCTTTGCGGTCACCGGGCTTGTAAGCCGCAGCCGTGAAACCGCGCAGCTCGTCGAGTCCAGGTGGCGGGTGCCAGCGTACCCGGACGTTGCAGCGCTGCTCGAGCGTGAACGGCCTGACTTTGTGGTCGTCTCAGTCCCGCGAGCCGTTGCGCCTGCCCGAGTAATAGAGCTTGTGGACCAGCGGGTGCCCGTGCTGTGCGAGACGCCGCCCGCCGCCGACCTGGAGGGATTGGTGCAGCTATACGAGCGCGTCGCCGGTCGAGCAGCGGTGCAGGTAGCCGAGCAGTACCACCTCTCACCCCTCTTGAACGCCCAACTGGCAATCGCGCGCTCGGGGCGGATCGGTTCCATCAGCCAAGCCGTCGTCGCCCAATGCCACGACTACCACGGCATCAGCGTGATGCGTCGCGCACTTGGCGTACGCGCCGACGAGGTGACGGTTTCGGCGTCGGTCTTTCGATATCCATTGCTCGCAGGTCCTGACAGGCGCGGCGATCCAGCGAGCGAGGACACAGTCACCGCGACTCAGACGACGGCTCGCTTCGAATTCCGCGACCAGCTCGGCGTCTACGACTTCGCGCCCGAGCAGTACTTCTCCTGGATCCGCGGAAACCGGCTCCTTATCCGGGGCGAGCGGGGCGAGATCGAGAACGAGGTCGTCAGGTACGTCGAGGATTTCCGCAGTCCGATGTCGGCAACCATCCAGCGAGTCATGACGGGTGAGGGTGGAAACCTTGAGGGGATGTTCCTTCGAGGGCTTCGATTCGCCAATGAGTGGGCGTTTGTGAACCCGTTCATGCCGGCACGCTTGAATGACGACGAGATCGCGATCGCGCTGCTGCTCGAGGGCATGAAGAAGAAAATCTCCGGCGGCCCTGATATCTACTCTCTGGCGGAAGCGAGCCAGGACCATTATCTGAGCCTCCTCATGAAGCAGGCGGCCGAATCCGGTGAAGCCGTTCGCTCTCAGCCGCAGATTTGGGGCGGCGACTTGTAGGACGGCGGGATGCATCCGTAGCCTCTGGGAATCCCTTAGAGCGACCCTCGCGAAAATCGAGCATCGCTCGGATCGCCGCCTCGTAATTCGATGGACCGGCCGTCCGCGGACGTGACGCGGTCGCTCAACAATGCGTAACACGGCACACGGCGTGCGCCCTTGTTGCTTGACTTGGAGCTGGATGCGTCGCTCCCAGCGCGCCTGCTTCCGGTCTGATCTGGCGCGGTGCGGCGCCAGGCTAGAAGGTCGAGCAAGATGAGTTCTGCAAGCCCGTTCCCCGTCACGAATGGCCTGAAGGTCCGCATGGTGGCCAGCGGCCTGATCGGCAATGTCATCGAGTGGTACGACTGGTTCTGCTACGGGTTGCTCGCGAGCGTATTCGCCGCGCAGATCTTCCCGGCGGTGAATCCGATCAACTCCATCCTTGCCGCTTTCGCCGCTTACGCGGTCGGGTTCCTGATCCGCCCGCTCGGGTCGTTCGTGCTGTCCCCCTTCGGCGACAAGTACGGGCGCCGCGGATTGATGGCGGTGAGCGTCGCGTTGATGGGCCTTGCCTCTCTCGTGCTCGCGCTGACGCCGACGTACGCCGCGGTCGGCATTCTGTCGCCGATCATCTTGCTCGTCGCCCGACTGCTGCAGGGACTGTCGGCGGCGGGTGAGTACCAGAGCAGCATCAGCTACATCCTCGAGAACGCGCCGCACGGCCGCCGCGGCCTGATCAGCGGTCTCATCAACACCTCCTCCGGCGTCTCAATCCTCGCCGCCACGGTTTCGGCGAACATCGTGACGGGCGTGATCCCGTCGCACCAGCTCGCCGCGTGGGGCTGGCGCCTTCCGTTCTTCTTCGGTGCGGTCCTGTCGCTATTCGGCCTCTACCTGCGCTCGCGGATTCCCGAGTCAGAAGCGTTCGTCGAGATCGAAAAGCGCAACGCGGTCGTCAAATCGCCTCTCGCGACGGTGTTCCGGCGGCATCGGATGCCCATGCTGCAGATCGCCGCGATCCAGTTCGTGGGTGTGCCCTATTACCTGTGGTCGACGTTCGTGCCGACGTACGCCCACCTGGTGAGCAAGATCCCGCTGAGCCTCGCGCTCACTGGTAACACCATCGGCCTCGTCATCTACCTCCTCGCGCTTCCGACTGTGGGACGGCTGTCCGACCGCTACGGGCGCAGGCCGTTCTTGATCGGAGGCGCGATCGGGCTCGTCGTGCTCGTGTATCCGTGCGTGCTGCTTCTGCACAACCCGTCGTTCGGGGCGTATCTCGCAGCCAACATCATCGGCTGGCTGCTGCTGTCGACCATCGAGGCACTCTCGCCGACCGTCTCGGTCGAACTGCTGCCCGCCGGCACCCGCGTTTCGGGTATCGGTGTTCCCTACCAGCTCTCGACGGCGGTTCTCGCCGGCACCGCGCCGCTGATCGCATCGTGGCTGATCTCGATCGGGCATCCGACATATATCGCTGCGTACGTCGCGCTGATCATGCTCATCGCGATGCTCGTGTTCTTCACGCTGCCAGAGACGCGAAACCGCGTCGTCACTGAATCCGAAGCGCCGATTGAAACGACGGGGGCGAACGCCGCGTGAGAATCGGCATCGACGTCGGCGGTACTTTCACCGACTTCGTCGCGATCAGGGGCGCCGAGCTGGTGCACCTCAAGGAGCCCAGCACACCCGACGACCCCGCCGCTGCCGTCATCTCAGGGCTCGAACGGCTCATCGAGCGGCTTGAGGCGCGGGCGACGGATGTCTCGGCCATCGCCCACGGCACGACGATCGGCCTCAACGCGATCATCCAGCGCCGAGGCGCCCCTCTCGCGCTCGTCATCAGCCGCGGGCACCGCGACGTGCTCGAGCTGACGCGCCGTCTGCCGAAGGAGTACGACCTGCGCCAGCCGCGCGTCCAGCCGCTGGTGCCGCGGGACCGCGTCATCGAGATAGACGCACGCCTGGACGCCAATGGCCGCGCCGTTGCCCACCCCGACGACGCCGAGATCGCCCGCGTAGCGGATCGGGTTCGCGAGAGCGGGGTCTCCTCGGTCGCCGTCGCGGTACTGCACAGCTACCTCGACCCGGGGTTTGAAATGGGCATCGCCGAGCGGCTCTCCCGAGAGCTGCCCGGGCTCTCAGTCACTTCCTCCGCGGCGATCTGGCCCGAGATACGTGAGTACAACAGGGCGTCGGCCGTGGCGCTGAACGCCTATATCGCCCCGCTGATGCGCGAGTATCTCGCCGGGCTCGAGCGCCGACTTGCCGAACTCGGGATTGCGGCGCCGCTGTACATCACCGCGAGTAACGGCGGCTCGATCGGCGTGGAGACGGCCCGTCAGCGACCCATCGACACGATCCTTTCCGGTCCGGCGTCCGGCGTGACCGCGAGCGTTCAGCTCGGCGCCCGAAACGGCATCGAAAACCTCATCTCGTTCGACATGGGCGGCACCAGCAGTGATATCGCCGTGGCGGTGACCGGCGGGGCCGAGTTCGCGAACCGAACCGAGGTCGGCGGCCTGCCGCTGATCCTGCCCGTCGTCGACGTCAATGCCATCGGCGCGGGCGGCGGTTCCATCGCGCGGCTGGACGACCAGGGGGCCCTGCACGTCGGCCCCGAGAGTGCTGGCGCTGTGCCCGGTCCGGCCGCGTACGGACTCGGCGCGACGCGGCCTACGGTGACCGACGCCTACCTTGCGACCGGCATCATCGCCCCCGAGCGCTTCCTCGGCGGCGAGCAGCGGCTCGATCTCGGCGCCGCGCACCGCTCACTCAGGCAGCTCGCGCGGAGCCTGGGCCACACCGGTGACGACGCGACCACGCGCGCCGCCGCCGACGTGCTCACTGTCGCGACCGTCGGAATGGCGGCAGAGCTGCAAAAGGTTCTCGCGCGCCGTGGCTTCGAAGCCGCGGAGTTCACTCTCATCCCCTTCGGTGGTGCGGGGCCGACCCATGCGGCACTCCTGGCGGATGAGACGGGCATCTCGTCGATCGTCGTGCCGTTGTCGGCCGGCACTTACTGCGCGCTCGGTGCTGTCGGCGCGCCGCTGCGGCGAGACTATCTGCGCGGCATTGGCCGCCTGCTCGATGATTCGACAGCCGCCGTCGCTCTCGAACATCTGGATGAACTGCTCGAGACCGGGCGGCGCTGGGCCGACGAGCAGGGCGGTGCCCGCTCCGTCGACATCCGCTGCAGCTTGGAGATGCGTTACGTCGGCCAAGCTTTCGAACTCGAGATCCCGGTCGCCGCTCACGAACTGCCGCTCGAGGCGTCGGATATCGCCGAGCGCTTCCACGCACGGCATGAGGACGAGTTCGGACATCGCGACACCGCGTCCGGCATCGTGCTCGTCAGCGCCAGGGCGACAGTGGTCGGCGACGTTCCCCCCGTGCCTGCCGGCGTACTTCCCGACGCTGCCCCCGACCAGGTCTCGCAGACGAGGCCCGTGTTCATCTCCGGCGAGTGGCGAGACGCTCGCATTCTCACCGCCGACAAGCTCTGGGTCGGCCTGCGCGTGCCCGGCCCCGCCGTCATAGACCTGCCGCACACCACGGTGCTCGTTCCACCGAACTGGACGTTGACTGCGGCGGTGGGTGACACGGTCCGGCTCGACCGCAACATTGACACCGAGGAGGGCCGAGCATGAGCGCGCCGACCCACACAGACAGCGCCGTTCCGAGCGCCGCTCTGACTCCCGTCGTTCTGTCCGCAATCACCGCGCGTCTGCAGGCGATCGCGGTTGAAATGGGCTTCACACTCAAACGCACCAGCCGCTCGCTGTACGTCAAGGACGGCGAAGACTTCTGCGCGGCCGTCGTCGGCATTGATGGCCTCGTTCTCGCCGCGCCCGACACCGTTGGGTCGACGCTGCTCACGCTCGTCGATGTCTCGGGCGCCGTCGCGGCGGTCGGCGGCCTAGGCCCGGGTGACGTTCTGATCACGAACGACTCGTTCACCTCAGGCGCGCTCTCGTCGCATCTGGCCGACATTCACGTGGTCGCGCCGTATTTCAGCGGGGAGGAGCTGATTGGCTACGGTTGGGCCTTTATCCATTCCTCGGATGTCGGCGGGCGGGTGCCGAGCAGCATCTCGCCACTGAACACCGACGTCTATCAGGAAGGGCTGCAGATCCCGCCCGTCAAGCTCGTGAAGAACGGCAGGATCGACCCCGAGATCGAGGCGTTCATCCGGCTCAACACGCGAACGCCCGATGCGAACTCGGCAGACATCCGGGCCATGCTGGCCGCGCTGCGGCACGGAGGGTGCGCGGTCGACGCGCTGGTCGCGAAATACGGGCGTGAGGCGTACCGCGCCGCGCAGCAGCGCATCCTTGAGCGAAGTGAGGAGCGGTCGCGTCAGCTCGTGCGCGAGATTCCGGTAGGCGAATACTCTTTCAGTGATTTCCTGGACGATGACGGGGTGACG
>Ga0164242_10007770_pt1 | contig 11711 bp, 9 predicted proteins | sample OricomgcompostMG_FD_108783 | JGI IMG/M metagenome (GOLD analysis project Ga0164242, IMG submission 108783) | Miracle-Growth compost microbial communities from Emeryville, California, USA - Original compost - Miracle growth compost (MG) ... | reverse complement strand
GGTCGACGCGGTTGAAGTACAGGCCCGCGTACATCGGCGAATCGACTAGGGTGTTGAACGGCACCGGCTTGAACGTGGTGGTGCTGCCCGAGGCCGACGACGTCTCCAGCGCCGTGCCGAACTTCCAGCCCGCGGGCAGCGTCACGCTGGGCTTGAAGGTGATGTCGCGCGAGAAATGCCCGGCGGGGTACAGCGCCATCTTGTTCCATTCCAGGTCGAGCATGCGGTCGGTCATCTCGGCCGAGCCTTCGCTGCGGCTGGACAGGAACTGGAAGTCCGCGTCGATGCTGGATACGCCCGCGGGCACGTCGAGGTGGAAGGCGTACACGTCGTATTTGTCGCGCACCCACTTCAGCGGCTTGCCGTTCGCCGTCACGTCCAGGCCGGCGAGCATGGCGACCGGACCGCTCGGCGAATGGTCGCCGGGAATCCACTTCGGATACAGCAGCGTCAGCTTGCCCGCCTGCACCGGGATCGTCTCGTGCACGCGGAAGATGCCTTGCCGCGTGTCGCTGGCGTCGACATGGATGGCGATGGTGCCGGGGTACGGCGTGTCCTGCGGCGGCGGCACCTGGGTGCTGCGCGTGGCGCCCTGGCCAAACGCGGCGCCTGCCGCCAGCGCCATCGACACGGCCACCGCCAGGCGAAAGGCCGGGCGGCGCGCGCACGCCGACAATCCGGCAAAGGAAACAAGGGACATGACGGACTCCGCAGGCTGGCCAAAGATCGGCCCAACTTAGCACCACGACACCGCCAGATGGAGCAGTCCTGATGGCCCATGCGGCCGCTGCCTGATCCTGCACCCGCATCCGGGCAATGGCCGCTCGCGCCGCTTCCGCATCATCGCAACGGCCATCCGCGCGCATGCATGGTCGCGCACCACATCCTCTCGAACGACCCGCGTGCCTGCGCCATCGTGGTTCGTCGATCGACGACGGTGCCGTGGTCCCGCCACCCCATGGCTGCGACGCATGCCCCGCCCACGCCGCATGGAGCCCCGGGCTGACCACCCACGCCCCCGTTCCGCCACGCCCTGCGCGGCCATCATTGACATACTGTGTATTGCTATGTACTTTGCATGAAACTCTACAGAGCATCACATGGCAGAGACCCGCGAAAACCCCTTGTCCAAGCTGGAGCTCGAACTCCGGCGCGGCGCCCTCGTGCTGGCGGTGCTGTCTCGTTTGCGCAGCGCCCAATACGGCTATTCCCTGCGCCAGGCCCTGGCCCAGCGCGGCATGCCGATCGAGGAAGGGACGCTCTATCCCCTGCTCCGGCGGCTGGAAAAGCAGGGCCTGCTGGCTTCCGAATGGCGCATCGAGGACGGCCCTCCGCGCCGCTACTACCACTTGAACGACGCCGGCGAGGCGCTTCTCGCCAATCTCGCGACCGTCTGGGGCGATCTGGTCGCCACCATGGACGGCCTGCTGAAAGGAGCGGCACATGAATCCGAATGACGTGATCGACGCCTATGTCGTCGATGTGATGCGCCGCGTACCCGGTCGGGAACGCGACGAGATCGGCCTCGAGTTGCGCGGCCTGCTCGCTGACATGCTGGCCGAGCGCGCGGAGAGCCAGGGCAAGGCCGCCGACGACGCAATGGTGCTGGCCATGCTGCGGGAGTTCGGCACGCCGGCCGACGTGGCCGCGCGCTATCGACCGCCCGGTGTCGTCATCATCCCGGCCGGACAGACACGCTCATTCGTGTGGCTGTCGCTCGTCGGCGTCGGTCTGCAGTGGGCGCTGACGCTGCCGCGCGTATTCCAGGGCGCGCCGTTGTCCGGCTGGTGGTTCGACTGGGGGCTCGGCGCCCTGTGGTGGCCCGGTTTCCTGGCCATGCTGGCGATGCTCGCCGCCGGTCTCCGCCACATCGGACTGTCCACGCCCGGATGGCGGCCACGCGTCGTCGATCCCGAACGCATCCGGCGCGGTGCACTGGCCGCGGGTCTGGCGTGGTTCCTGATCGGTGCCGCCGTGGTGACCGCACTGCCGTGGATCACGCCCCTGATGCCCGACCCGCTGTCGCGAGTCTTCCGCTTCGACCCCGGCTTTTTGCATGCCCGCGCGCCCTGGGTCCTGCCGCTCTGGCTGGCCAGCTTCGCCACGCTGGCGTGGGTGTTCCACCGGGGACGCTGGTCGCCGCCGGCACGATGGACGTACATCGCTGTGAGCCTGGTTTTCGTGGCGCTGCTGCTGTGGTGGCTTGCGGCCGGCCCGATCTTCCAGGCCGAAGCCACCGACAAGGGCGCAAAGGGCGGTCTCGGACTGGTCGTGCTGTTCATCGCCGTCGACCTGGCCTGGAAGCTGTACCGGCAGCGCACACGCATCCGTGTCCCCGGGAGCATCGGCTGACGGGCAAGGTCCCGGCCTGCCACCCGGAACATGCACAAGCCGAACCCGGAAACTCGAAGCGTGCCGGCTACCCGCGCCGCGGGGCCTGAATCGGGATCGCCGCGGCCTCCACGCCACCCTCCGCACGGGCAGGCATCACGCCTCGTCCCCGGGCACCCGCGCCGAGGGAAGATGCCAGCCATGCCGGATCGCCATGTAGCGCAGCGCGAAGCACAAGACGCCGCCGGCCACCGTGGTGGCCACCGGCTGGACGTGCAGCACATGGCCGACGACCACGACCGCCGCGCCGGCCAGCGCCGCCAGCGCATACAGGTCCGAACGCAGCACGGTCGGCACCTGCATGACGAGCACGTCGCGCAACATGCCGCCGCCGATGCCGGTCAGCATGCCCAGCAGTGCCGCCATCAGCGGATTGAGCCCATGGACCAGCGCCTTTTCCGCGCCGGCCACCGCGAAGAACGAAAGCCCCACCGCGTCCAGCAGCAGCACGTCGTTGCGCAGCCGGTCGGCCACGGAGTAGCGGAAGAAGGCGATCAGGCCGGCCAGCACGGAGACGCCGAGATAGGTCCAGTTGGCGATCGCCGCCGGCGGCACCGCGCCGATCAGCAGGTCGCGGGTGATCCCGCCGGCATTGCCCGCGGCGAACGCCAGCACCAGCACGCCGAATATGTCGAGCCGGCGCTTCACCGCCACCATGCCGCCGCTGATGGCGAATACGAAGGTGCCGCCCAGGTCCAGTATCAGCAGCAGGATGTGCGTCATGTGTTTTCCGTCGGTCCGGTCGGCAATGGATGGTCGCTGCGGAATGCTACGCCGCCAGCCAGCCGCAGGCCGCCACGACCAGCGCCTCGACGCCGGCTTCCAGGGTCGGATGCAGTACCGGCAGGAACCGCGGGTTGTGGTTGGTCGGAAGTTCGTTGAGCCGGTTTGCCGCTTTCGCCCTGGCATAGACATCGGGATCGGTGCCGCCGACGAACCAGAACACCGAAGGCACGCCCCACTCGGCCCCGAACGAGCCGAAGTCCTCGCTGGCCGACGCCGGCCCGGTGGCGTGGATGCGTTCGGCGGGGAAGTGCCCGCGGAAGGCCTCGACCAGGCGTGCGGTCGCGTCCGTGTCGTTCACCGCCAGCGGATAGCTGTCCAGCGACGTGATCTCGGGTGGCCTGGGCGCGCCCGAGGCTGCCGCCTCGGCGTTGACGATGCGCTCGATCGCCGCCAGCACGCGCTTGCGCACGCCCGGGTCGAAGGTACGCACGTTGAGCTTGATGACGGCCTCGTCGGGAATGACGTTTTCCTTGGTGCCGGCCTGCAGCGATCCGATCGTGACCACTGCCGACTCGGCCGCGGCGACCTCACGCGAAACGATGGTCTGCAGCCGCAGCACCGTCGCCGCCGCCATCACCACCGGGTCGATGCTGGCCTGCGGCATCGAGCCGTGCGCGCCGCGCCCGAACAGGCGGATCTGCAGGCTGTCGGCCGCCGAGGTGATCGCCCCGGCGCGCCCGCCGAGCACGCCGGCCGGCCCGACCATCACGTGCTGGCCGAGGATCACGTCCGGCTTGGGAAAGCGTTTGAACAACCCGTCGTCGATCATCGCCCGGGCACCCGCCGCGGTTTCCTCGGCCGGCTGGAACACGGCCATCAGCGTGCCGTGCCAGGCATCGCGCGACCGAGCCAGCAATGTGGCCGCCCCCGCCAGCCAGGTGACGTGCATGTCGTGGCCGCAGGCGTGCATGACGGGGACCGTGTTGCCTTCGTCGTCGGTGGCCGTGACCTTGCTGGCGTAAGGCACGCCAGTGGCTTCCGCCACCGTCAGTGCGTCCATGTCGGCGCGCAGCATCACGGTCGGCCCGTCGCCGTTGCGCAGCAGGCCGACCACGCCGGTCTTGCCGACGCCCGTGGCCACCTCGTAACCGGCGGCACGCAGGCGGTCCGCAGCCAGGCCGGCCGTGCGCACCTCCTGCATCGACAACTCGGGGTGCGCGTGCACGTCCATGTACAGCGTTTCCAGTGCGGGCAGCAGGCCGCCGAGATTCGCCAGCACGGTTTCGCACGCGTGGCCTCGTGTCGTGGTCATGACTCCGCTCCTCGCTGCTTTGTGCAGCCGCCCACCCAAGAATCCGTCCGAGCCGATGGCGTCGGCATCCCGCATCGGCCCCCGCCTTCCCCATCATACTGCGCAGGCAGTTCCGGGATCGCCGCCGGAAGTGCACCGGAACGGATGCGGATCGGGCTCTGATATCCTTTCGCCGCGGGCCGCTTCCGCTGGAAGCACGGGCAAGATTCCTCCAGGTCCGCGACCATCGCCGCATGGATGACATCCGCTGCGTCCGGCACGGCCGGCACAGCCTTCCGTGCCGCGCCTCACTCACTTTGCGGCCAGGCGCTGTTTCGGAAAACCGCCTGCCGTGCCACATGATTCCGGCCCCCTGCTCACCCGCCCCGTCGCCGAGGCACTGCTGGCCGCGCGCGATGCCGGCGCGAGCGAATGGCACGGCTCGCTGGACCTGGAACGTTCGACGGACAAGGTCACGCTGGCGCCGGACGCGTGGATCCGCAACGACCGCCACTATCCCTACCCGACCAAACTGAAAGACCGCACGATCTACCACTGGGACGGCGACACGTTTGCGCCGGTGTCGCGCTACTCCGGCGCGCTGATCAAGCTGGTGCCCACTGCATGGGGCGTACCCACCTTCGAGATCGACGGCATCAAGATGCTGCCCACGGCGAAGGCATCGCCGATCGAGGATGCGCAGCGCAAGGTGGCGCTGGTGGAACCGCGCGGCAAGGTGGTGCTCGACACCTGCGGTGGCCTGGGCTACTTCGCCGCCTGCTGCCTGGAAGCCGGGGCGGCGCGCATCCATTCGTTCGAGAAGAATGCCGACGTGCTGTGGCTGCGCACGCTCAACCCGTGGTCGCCCGACCCCGACGCCGCCGAAAGCGGCGGCCGCCTCGCATTGGTGCACGCAGATGTGTCGCAAGCCGTCGAACAGCTTGCCGACGCCTCGGTGGATGCGCTGCTGCACGACCCGCCGCGCTTCGGCATCGCCGGCGAGCTGTATTCGCTGGCTTTCTACCAGCAACTGGCGCGCGTACTGCGCCGCGGCGGCCGCCTGTTCCACTACACCGGCAGCCCGAACCGGCTCACCAGCGGCCGCGACGTACCGCGCGAGGTGGCGAAGCGACTTGAGAAAGCCGGATTCGAAACCCGGCTGGCACTCGACGGTGTATTGGCAATACGCCACCACTGAGTCGAAAGTTTAGGGAAGGTCTGATTTTGCTCGTCATTCCTGCGAGGAGCTTTTCAACAGCCGAAGGGCTGGTCAAGCAGGAATCTAGCGTCTTTGCGTTCAACACCTTGAAGGCGCTGGATCCCAGCTTTCGCTGGGATGACGAGCAAAATCAGACCTTCCTAGAGCCTGTTCAAAATCTCTCCAGGCCACATCGTTTCCCGGGTAGGAGCGGCTTCAGCCGCGATGCTTTCGACCCCTGTACCCGAAAAGCTCGAAGAGCATCGCGGCTGAAGCCGCGCCTACCGCAGGACGGTGCGCCTGCAAGAAAAAGATCGTAAACGGGCTCCTGGCAGCATCCCGGGGCACTCCCGTCAAAGGTGCGCGTCGGGCTCCACGCGTTGCAGGAAGTCGTAGCGCGCGGCGGCATGGTCGACACGGGTGTGCGTCTTCGCGCCGATCACCTGGCGCAGCAGGACGCCGTCTTTTTCCGCCGTCGCCGGCCAGTGCGGCAGGTTCGCGCCGTTGGGATTGCCGGTCTTGATGAAGTTGGCCCAGTAGCCTTCCATCGTGGCCGACACCTTGTGGTCGGTTGCCGTCCACGCGAAGACGTGGTTGCCGGACAGGTTGCCCAGCGCGAACTCGATCTCGCCGCTGTGCACCGCGCCCGGGTCCGGGCCGGCGCTGCCGTCGCGCTTGGCCGGGCGGGCCTGGTCGAAGTAGTAGTAATACACCGGCGCGTGCCCGGTCTGGCGCTGCAACTGCATCCAGCGCCCGGTGGCATAGGCGATGAACTGGTCGCCGGCCAGCGCCGTGCCGGAGGTTTTCACTTCGGCCTCGGCGTTCCCCGGATAGAGCTTCAACGCCTCGGCGGCATGCGCGCCGAACCGCTTTTCCACCACGGCGCGGTAATTGGCCGGCGTGGGCGCCATGCCGTTGAACAGGTTCGCGTAATAGCCTTCCTGCGAGTTCGAGCCAACCAGCAGCGGGATCTGCGCCTGCTCGCCGGCCTGGTAGATCGCCTCGGGCGAACGCGGCAGGAAATAGCCGTCGACGGTGGGCACGAATTCGGCCACGCCCTTGTCGCCGCAGGCCTTGACCAAGGCGTTCGCATCCATGCCGCGCAAATCCGCCAGCGAATGCGCGCCGACGTGTCGTTCGAACGCCGAGCCCTCCTTCTCGGCCTGGTCCAGCGGCCGCGGCGCGAGGTTGCCGAGCACGGAACCGCTTTCGCCGATGGCCCGCTGCATCAGCCCCCTCGACAGCGGCGAAGCCATCAGGGCCGAGACCGACATGGAACCGGCCGACTCGCCGCCGATGGTGACTTTCGCCGGATCGCCGCCGAACGCGGCGATGTTGCGATGGACCCAGCGCAGCGCGGCCGCCTGGTCGAGCAGGCCGTAGTTGCCGGTGGCATGCTGCGGCGATTCGGCGGCCAGGGCCGGCAGCGCGAGGAAGCCGAACACGTCGAGCCGGTAGTTCACGGTCACCGTGACGATGCCGCGCCGGGCCAGGCTGGCGCCGTCGTAGCGCGACTCCGAACCGTCGCCCGCGACAAAGCCGCCGCCGTAGAAATAGACCAGCACTGGCAGTTTCCTGCCCTCGGCATGCGCGGGCGTCCACACGTTGAGATACAGGCAATCCTCGCTCATGCCATCGGAGCGGAACACCATGTCGCCGAACAGCGGCCGCTGCATGCAGCGCGGGCCAAAGTGATCGGCCTTGCGCACACCGGTCCAGGCGCTCACCGGTTGCGGCGGTTTCCAGCGCAACGAACCGACCGGCGGCACGGCATACGGAATGCCCTTGAACTCGCCCAGGCCAACCGTGACCGCATGAAGGCCGGACAAGGCGCCGGAATCGGTGCGCACCACAGGCGCGGAAGCACCGGCCGCGAGTATCGGCAGCGGAGCGACGGCCATGGCAAAACCCAGCAGGGCACGACTCGAACAAGCGAATGCACGGCGCATCATGGAAACCTCGCACGGATGGAACGGATGTCTCTGGAACATGGGCCGGCAGACCGCCTCACCCCGTCGCCACGTTCGACCACCCGGGCGACTCCGTCGCAGCGTAGCGCAAAGAACCTGCCCCACGCTTGCCAATGGGCGAAGCATCGATTCCGTGCGGACACCTCGAACAATTCATGCCGTAACGCCCATCCACACGCCCCCGCTTCATGCAGCAGCCCGCGGGCGATGCTCTTGCGAGTCCCGAATTGCGAGTCCCGAATCCCGAATCCCGAATCCCGAGAAAAACATCGCCCGCGAGCGGACTCCTACGCGACCCCGGCAGGGTTCTGGCCACCTCAACGTACCCCGCGCACGGGCAGGATGGCCCAGGCGCCCAGCACGACCAGGACCGCCGCCACGGCGAACAGGGCCGCATAGCTCCCCCCGCTCGCCGACAGGATGCCGGGAGCGATGGCCGGCATCAGCAGTTGCGGCAGGACGCTGGCGATGTTGAAGATGCCCATGTTCCTGGCCGCATGGGTCTTGCGCTCCGGCAGCACGTCGGTCACCAGGGCGAGATCGACGGCCAGGTACGTGCCCTGCGCGATGCCGGTCATGGCCATGCCGGCGAGGAACCAGGCATACGAAGCGGCGAAGGCGATCACCAGCAGGGCCAGCGCGTAGAGCAGCGCGGCGCCGGCCACGAAGACCTTGCGCCGCCCGACGGCATCGGACAGGCCGCCGCCCAGCACGCCGAAGATGGCCACCATGCACGATTGCACCAGGGTGGACAGGAAGATCCGGTGCGGCACCTCGGCCGGTGCGCAGCCCAACTGGTGGATCAGGTAGAACTCCTGGTAGGTCAGCAGCACGGCGACGCCGGCGAAGAGCAGGAAGCGGCTGCCCCAGGTCCAGGCGAAGTCGGGGAAACGCAGCGGATTGATTCAGAAACTGCCCAGGAAACCGCGCCAGCCGTAACGCGATCGTTGCACCGAAGCCAGCCGGTGGTCGCGCAGCACGCAAGCCAGGACGAGCGCACAGGCCAGTGCAATGGCGGCCGGCACCAGGAAAATGGCGAACGCGGAATCGGCGAGCGCCTGCACCAGGAACGTGCCGCAGACCATGCCCAGCGGCAGGCTGATGCTCACGATGCCGGATACCGTGCCGCGCTGCGACGCTGGGATCTGGTCGGAAAGGATCGCCGCCAGCACGGCCAGCTGTGCGTTGTAGGCAAGCTGCGTGATGCACCAGCCCAGCAGGAGCTGCGGCACCGACGACGCCTGCGCGACGACCGCCAGTCCCGCCACGCCACCCAGCGCACCACCGATCGGCCAGGGCCGGCGCATGCCGTGGCGCGACGTCGTGCGATCCGACAGGCGGCCGAAGAACGGGTTGCCGAACAGCGCCGCCAGCGCGCCCACCCCCACCACCAGCGACAGGCTGTCCGCCGCATGCAAGGGATCGATCACGCGTACGCGCATCGCCAATCCCACCAGGATCGGCGGCAGCAAGGCCATCCACAGGCCCGTATAGGCCAGGCCATAGACCACCATGAACAGCCGGCCGACGCGGCGCGCGCACGGCATCGCGCCAGCGGGCACCCCGTCCGGCGGAAGTCCGTGCAACGCAACGTCGGCCCTGTCGTCGATCACCGTCATGCCGTCCCCGCAACCCCATCCGCCAGGCCCATGGCGGGACATGACGAATCCTACGGCTTTCCGGGCGCGGCCGTGGAGGCGCGCAGCTGCACCTGGTAGGGCACCCGCTCCTGCTTGCGCATCGCAGGGTCGCGGATCGCCTGCAGGACGCTTTCGACCGCCGCGCAACCTATCTCGCGGCACGGCTGGCACACCGTGGTCAGGCCGGGCGAGATCAACTGCGACACCGGCGTGCCGTCGAAGCCGCATACCGACAGGTCGCCGGGGATGGCCAGCCCGCGTTCGTAGGCTTCGCGCATCACGCCACAGGCCATGTCGTCGTTCGCCGCGAAGATCGCCGTGGGCGGGCGACGCAGATCGAGCAACCCCCTGGCCGCGGCCATTCCCGACGCGAAGGTGAAATCCCCTTCCACCATGAGCGACTCGTCATGCGTGATGCCGGCCTTGCGCAACGCATCGCGATAGCCGTTGCGCCGCCAGGTGCGTGCGCCATTCCCCTTCAGCCCGGTGACGTGGGCAATGCGCCGGTGCCCGAGCGAAATCAGGTGGCCGACGATGTCCTCCGCCGCCTTGCGTTCGTCGAAGCCGATGTCAATGTGCGACTCGCGCAACTTCGAGGAAATCGTCGAATAGCGCATGTCGAGTTCGTCGAGACGCTGCAGCAACTTGGTGTTGTTCGCATGCGGCGGCACCAGGACCAGCGCGTCCGGGCGATGTTGCGCCACGAAACCGTCGATTCGTGCGGCCAGGTCGTCGACCGCGTCGAAGGGATGCAGGACGGCGTTGTACGGCGTCCCCTTGCACGCCTGCAGCACGCCCACGATCAGTTCCATGATGTAGCTGGAACCGGCCGTCGGGTTGTCGTACAGCAACGCGACCAGGTACGAACGGTTCCCCGCCAGGCCGCGGGCCGACGGATTGGGCACGTAATGCAGGGCACTGATGGAGGCCTCGATCCGCGCGCGCAACTTGGGCCGCACGTTCGGATAGCCGTTGAGGACGCGGGATACCGTCTTGACGGATACCCCGGCATGCACAGCGACGTCTTCGATTCTCGCAGGCATGTAATTGGCACCCCGCCCTGTATGACTTGCAGTGCGCCATGCTACCCCAAGCGAAACGCGCGCATCCATCCGGGCGGCGTCCATCAGGCCAAAAATACCAGCGCTTGTATTTTGTATTGACAGCGCTTGTGCATTTGACTAGCTTGCTTCGGCACAACAAGGGGTCGCGTGCCACGATGCGCAACGCAAGGGGAAGGATCATGTCCATCCGATGGACCGGTGACGAAGCCGAGACGGACGCATCGCCCGTGCCGGGTACCGTCGGGAGGGCTTCCCCGCGCCACGCCAGAACCGCGCATCGCGGCGGCGCATTCCCGCTGCGGCCCCCACCGTGCATCGTCGCGACGGCATCTGCCATGATCGCCATGTCGAACCGCCGCCCGCCGCAGCCAGGGGCGTGAGCATGTCCACCGGGAAGCCCTGCGCCAGAGCCCTGCCCGCAGGAACATGCCGCCCCCCGGACATGCCGTGTCCCGAAGGCCATGCGGGCACCTGTCGCCCCATGCCCGCGGCGAAACCGCCAGGAGCCCGTCAGGCCCAATGAGGAAGAATGTCATGACCCTTCGCAAGACTCGCGCCGCTTCCCTCATCGGCATGGCCCTGCTGGCATGCTCCGGCGCGTGCGCTGCAGGCGCTGCGGGCAACGCCACGCGTCCCTGGCTGAATCCCCGCCTGTCGCCCGACCAGCGCGCCACGCTGGTGCTGAAGGCGATGACCCAGGACGAGAAGTTCCGCCTGATCCGCGTCGACTTCGGCGACACCGAGAACGGCCACGTCATGGCACCGGGTGCGCTGGGCTCGGCCGGTTACGGCCCGGCGATCGCTCGGCTGGGACTGCCCGCGCTGCAGGAAAGCGACGCCGGCCTGGGCGTGGCCAAGCCGCACAAGCTGGGCGCCACCGCGTTGCCCTCCGGGCTGGCGACCGCAGCCAGCTTCGACCCGGCGCTGGCGCGCGCCGGCGGCGCGATGATCGGCAGCGAGGCGCACCATCGCGGCTTCAACATCATGCTGGCCGGCGGCGCGGACCTAGTGCGCGACCCGCGCAACGGCCGCAACTTCGAGTACGCGAGCGAGGACCCGCTGCTCACCGGCCTGATCGTCGGCAACGCGATCGCCGGCATCCAGAGCCGGCACGTCGTCTCCACCATCAAGCACTACGCCTTCAACGACCTGGAAACCGCGCGCACCACGTTCAGTGCCGAGATTGCCCCGGCGGCCGCGCGCGAATCGGACCTGCTCGCCTTCGAGATCGCCATCGAGACCGGCCATCCCGGCTCGGTGATGTGCTCCTACAACCGCATCAACTCGGTCTACGCCTGCGAGAACGATTGGTTGCTCGGCAAGGTGCTGAAGCACGACTGGCACTATCCGGGCTACGTGATGTCGGACTGGGGCGCGGTGCACAGCGCGGCGAAGTCGGCGCTGGCCGGACTGGACCAGGAATCGGCCGGC
>Ga0164242_10007769_pt1 | contig 11711 bp, 11 predicted proteins | sample OricomgcompostMG_FD_108783 | JGI IMG/M metagenome (GOLD analysis project Ga0164242, IMG submission 108783) | Miracle-Growth compost microbial communities from Emeryville, California, USA - Original compost - Miracle growth compost (MG) ... | reverse complement strand
TGATGCCGATCGACTGGTCGACCCGGCCGATCTCCTCGATCGCGACGCACAGCGACGTGAAGTCCCCGCCCGAGCCGCCGTACGCCTCCGGCACGACCAGCCCGAACAGCCCGAGCTCGCCCATCGCGTGCACCACCTCGACCGGGAAGTGGTGCTCGCGGTCCCACTGCGCGACGTGCGGCGCGAGCTCGCGTTCGGCGAAGTCGCGGACGACCGCGCGGAAGGACTCGTGCTCGGCGGACAACTCGAAGGTCATACGGGAACGCTCCTCCTGGACGTGCGCAGCTTGACGTTAACGTCAACGTCAGGCAACCATAACGCGGTGGGGACGACGACGGAAGCGCGGGACGCGGCGGGCGGCGGCGAACGGACCTGGACGGTCCGCGAGCTCGCCGACGAACTCGGCGTCACCACCCGGACGCTGCGCTTCTACGAGGCCGAGGGGCTGATCGCCCCGGAACGGCAGGGCACCAGCCGCCGCTACCGCGCGCGCGACCGGGCCCGGCTACGGCTGATCATCCGGGGCCGGCGCTTCGGCATGACGCTCGGCGAGTGCCGCGAGATCGTGGACATGTACGACGGCGCCGCCAGCTCCGAGCGCCGCCAGCTGCAGACCTTGCTGGATCGACTGGCCGAGATCGGCGCGGATCTGCGCGCCCGCGAGGCCGACCTGCGCCGCACCCTGCGCGAGATCGACGAGGTGTCGGCCCAGTGCCGCGATCGACTGGCGGAGTTGCAGTAGCCGCTCAAGTCCGGGCGCGCACTGCCGATCTTGTCAGCGGATAGCCCTGGGGTGGACTGTCCTGAAATGACCGTTTTAAGTAGTCTGTGCCGGCGGGGGAAGCCCACGCGCTGCGGTGTTCCGAGGAACGCGCGGCAACAACGCTAGCTCTCCGAGGCATCTTTATGACCAACTCGACGCGGCCCCCTGCGCCGCGCCCAGTAGCAAGCCGTGCTCGGCACACCGCCGGCGCCCTGCTGACCGTCGTGCTGACCGTGGTCACACTCGGCGCGCTGTCCAGCAGCGCCAGCGCGAGCACCCGGCACACCGTGCACCGCGCCGTCACCCGGCAGGTGCACGCGAGCGTGGCCCGCGCCGCGACCGTGACGGCGTACGCGACCGTCCGCGGACGCACCGTCGCCATCACCAGCACCGCGAAGGCGGTCGGCCACGCGACCGCGAAGGCCACCGGACGCGCCACCGTGACCGCCGCGAGCCAGAGCGCGGCCCGGGTCCAGGCCCAGCACCGGGCCGTCGCCCGCGCCAAGGCTCGCGCCCGCAAGATCGCGGTCGCGCTCGCCGCCCACCGGGCCGTCGCCAGCGCCCGGCTGAAGGCGCGGGCTCGGGCGAATGCCCAGGCCGAACTGGCCGCGGAGACGCTGGCCGGGCGTGCCGGCGGCGGGACGACGTCCACCCCGCCGACCAGCGGCGGCAGCACGGGCAGCACGTCCGGCGCGCCCACGAGCGCCCCGACGACCGGCAGCGGCTCGGACGCCGGCATGCCCACCGGCGGCACCACCGCGCCCGGCAGCGACACCGGTACCAGCGCCGGAGCGAGCGACACGTCGAGCGCCGGCGCCTCGAGCACCGGCGCCTCGTGCGGCGGCGCGGCTCCCGCCGAGGCCGACGGCACGCGCTGGACCTGCACCTTCGACGACGAGTTCAGCGGCACCAGCCTCGACACGACGAAATGGACCGCCTGGAACGGCTACAACTACAACAGCAATCCCAGCACCTGCTACTACGACGACCCCAGCCACGTCCAGGTCAGCGGCGGCTTCCTCGATCTCGCGGTCACCAAGCTGGCCAGCCCGCAGCGGTGCTGGACGGCGCTGGGTTGGCAGAACGCGCAATACGGCGGCGCGGTCCTGCACACGCAGAACAAGTTCAGCCAGGACGGCGGTCTGTTCGAGGCACGCATCAAGTTCGCGGGCGGAACCGGGCTGCACAACGCGTTCTGGCTGATGCCCCAGAACGGCACGCAGATCTACCCCGGTCACGCCGAGATCGACGCTGCCGAGACCTACGGGGCGCTGCCGAACACCGTGTTCGGGAACACGCATCTCAACGGCGCCAGCACGCCGAGCGACGTGGGCTCGGTCAACGGGTGCACCGTGGCGAACTGGGCTGCCGGCTTCCACACCTACGCGATCGAGTGGACCGCCGGGAAGCAGATCTCGTTCTACTTCGACGGCCTCAAGTGCTCCACCTTCGCCAACTGGACGGCGCTGCCCGGCTACGCGAACTCGACCCCGTTCGACCAGCCCTTCTTCATGATCCTGCAGTCGATGGTCGATGACGGCAGCTTCTCACCGGCGCCCAACGCATCGACCGTCTTCCCCGCGGTGACGCAGGTGGACTACGTCCGGGTCTGGAAGTAGCGGCGCGAGAAGCCCCACATACCGTCGATAGCGCCGATAGCTCCCGGGTAGTCTGCGGCTACTCCCACTTCGCTGGGTGGGTCGGCGCTCTCGGCGGGCCGGCTCGCCACCATCAGGAGGCCAGACGGTGCAGAAAGTGCTCATCGCCAACCGCGGCGAGATCGCAGTACGGGTGATCCGCGCGTGCAAGGACGCCGGGTACACATCGGTCGCCATCTACGCCGAACCGGACCGCGACGCGCTGCACGTCCAGATGGCCGACGAGGCGTTCGCTCTCGGCGGCAACACCCCGGGCGACTCGTACCTGGTCATCGAGAAGGTGATCGACGCGGCGAAGCGCTCCGGTGCGGACGCCGTCCACCCGGGCTACGGCTTCCTGTCCGAGAACGCGGACTTCGCGCAGGCCGTGCTGGACGCCGGCCTCACCTGGATCGGCCCGTCGCCGCAGTCGATCCGCGATCTGGGTGACAAGGCCGTCGCCCGGCACATCGCCGAGCGGGCCGGTGCGCCGCTGGTCGCCGGCACCAAGGACCCGGTGTCCGGTGCGGACGAGGTCATCGCCTTCGCGCAGGAGCACGGCCTGCCGATCGCGATCAAGGCCGTCTACGGCGGTGGCGGGCGCGGCATGAAGATCGCCCGCGAGATGTCCGAGGTCGCCGAGCTGTACGAGTCCGCGGTACGCGAGGCGATCTCCGCGTTCGGCCGCGGCGAATGCTTCGTCGAGCGCTACCTCGACCGGTCGCGGCACGTCGAGGCGCAGGTGCTGGCCGACCAGCACGGCAACGTGATCGTGGTCGGCACGCGTGACTGCTCGCTGCAGCGCCGCAACCAGAAGCTCGTCGAGGAGGCGCCCGCGCCGTTCCTGACCGACGAGCAGCGCGCGCGCATCCACGAGAGCGCCAAGGCGATCTGCCGCGAGGCGAAGTACCACGGGGCCGGCACGGTCGAATACCTCGTCGGATCCGACGGCGTGATCAGCTTCCTCGAGGTGAACACCCGGCTGCAGGTCGAGCACCCGGTCACCGAGGAGACCAGCGGCATCGACCTCGTCCGCGAGCAGTTCCGTATCGCCGAGGGCGAGGTGTTGCGCTTTACCGAGGACCCGACGCCGCGCGGGCACGCGTTCGAGTTCCGCATCAACGGCGAGGACCCGGGACGCAACTTCCTGCCCGCACCGGGCACCGTCACCACCTACCGCGAGCCGGCCGGGCCGGGCGTGCGCGTCGATTCCGGCATCGGACCGAACTCGGTCATCGGCGGCGCGTTCGACTCGCTGCTGGCGAAGCTGATCGTCACCGGCGAGAACCGCGCCGAGGCGCTCGAGCGGGCTCGGCGCGCGCTCGACGAGTTCGTCGTCGAGGGCATGGCCACCGCGCTGCCGTTCCACCGCGCGGTCGTGCGGGACCCGGCGTTCGCGACGGACGACGACACCCCGTTCACGATCTTCACGCGCTGGATCGAGACCGAGTTCGACAACCAGATCCCGCCGTTCAGCGGCGCGGCGGACGGTGACGGCGAGGCGGAGCCCCGGGAGACGATCGTCGTCGAGGTCGGCGGCAAGCGGCTGGAGGTCTCGCTGCCGGCGAGCTTCGGCGGCACGGTGTCCGCGGGCGGCGCGAAGAAGGCCGCCCCGAAGCGCTCCGCCGGCAAGAAGTCCGGCTCCGCCGCGTCCGGCGACTCGCTGACCGCCCCCATGCAGGGCACCATCGTCAAGGTCGCGGTCGCCGACGGGGACGTCGTCGAGGCCGGCCAGATGATCGTTGTGCTGGAGGCGATGAAGATGGAGCAGCCGCTGAACGCGCACAAGGCGGGCACGATCAGCGGACTGTCCGCCGAGGTCGGCGCCGTCGTCACGTCCGGCACCGTCCTCTGCGAGATCAAGGACTAGGAACCCGCGCGCCGGGCGAGGATCCGGTCGATCGCGGCGATCCGGGCGCGGGCGATGTCGGCCATCTCCGCGGTCCGGCGCCGCACGTCTGCCACGCTCGCGCCGGGCGAGAACACCATCGCCCAGCCGTCGCCCTCGATCTGCGGGATGCGCTCGACCAGGTTCACCTTCTCGACGTGATGCGTCCCGGTGAAGGCGTGCTCGGCGTCGACGAGCGCGACCAGCACGTGGCCTTCGGGCAGATCCGGCAGCGCCTCGACGATGATCTCGGCGTTGTCGGCGAACACGGCCGCCACGTCGATGGTGCGCACGGCCCGGGCCTTGGCCTCCGGGGACAGATCAGGCATGTCACCAGTCTCCCCCACTCCGGCGATCAGGTTCGCGCGCCCACCCCATTGGATGCGGGAAGCGTCACGAAGTTCAGGCCGCGCGCCCGCAACTGCGGGATCACCGTCTTCAGCGCCGCATAGGTCTCCGACCGGTCACCGCCGCCGTCGTGGCACAGGATGATGTCGCCCGGCCCCGCGGCGAGCATCGCGTTCTCAATCCACGACGTGCCCGGACGTGCCCAGTCGCGCGGGTCGACGTCCCAGTCGAGCGGGACGAGCCCGTGCGGCCCGAGCTCGCGGTAGATGTGCGGCCCCCAGTTGCCGCCCGGCGAGCGGAACAGGTGCGGCGCCACCCCGGTCGCGGTGACGATCGCGTCCTGGGTGCGGTCGATCTCGCGGCGGATCCGGTGCAGCGGCAGGCCCGGCAACGACAGCGGGTGCGTGAACGTGTGGTTGGCCAGGTGGTGGCCCTGCGTGACCACGGCCTTGGCGAGCTTCGGCGCCGCCTTGACCTCGCACCCGATCATGCAGAACGTCGCCTGAACGTGGTGCTTCTCCAGCAGGCGCAGGATCTTGGGCGTCCACTCCGGATCCGGGCCGTCGTCGATCGTCAGCATGATCGAGTCAGCCGGGAACCGGTGGGCGTGCGGCGTCATGTGCACGTAGTCGTGCAGGTCGAACACCGGCTTGTGGTACTCGACCGGCTTCGCGCGGGAACGGACCACGACCGGCGGCTTGGCCGGCGCGGTTGTGCTCGGCGCCGTCGACCCCGGAACCGGCGCGCTGCCCGCGACCGTCCGCCGGGCGGTCGCCGGCGGCCAGCTGCCCGCCCGCAGCGACGGCGTCACCCGCTCCGGCTCGGACGCGCCGGCGCGGTCGACCTGGGCAAGATCGGAACAGAACGCCGACACCAGACCGGTTGCCGCGACGGTCAACGCACCGCCGAGCAGGCCGCGGCGGGACAACAAAGGGCGGCGCTGTTCGCCGCTGGGCGTCGACATGATTTCCCAAGCTCCTGTCGGTAGCGGCCCTTCCGGCAAGCGCCGCTACGAACCAGACGTGCGCGAGGAACCATATGTTGCATCGCGCGATCAGCGTGGGAGGACAGGCCGAGGACGGCCGGTCAATCGCGAGCTCAGTCCAGGTCGTCGTGCAGCATGAGCTGTCGCGCGGCCTCGGCGATCGAGCCGGACAGCGACGGGTACACCCCGATCGTGGCGGCGACCTCGGCGACGGTGAGACTGCGCTGGACGGCCAACGCCAGCGGGAAGATCAGCTCGGACGCGTTCGGCGCGACGACCACGGCACCGACGATCACGCCCGTCGCCGGCCGGCAGTAGAGCTTCACGAACCCGTCCTGGTGGCCCTGCATCTTCGCCCGCGCGTTCGTGGCCAGCGGCAGCATCAGCGCGCGCGCCGGGACGCGTCCGGACGTGATCGCCTCGTACCCCACGCCCACGGTGGCGATCTCCGGATGCGTGAACACGTTGGCGGCGACCGTCTTCAGCCGCAGCGGCGTCACCGCCTCGCCGAGCGCGTGCCACATCGCGATCCGGCCCTGCATGCCGGCGACGGAGGCCAGCAGCAGCACGCCGGTGCAGTCGCCGGCCGCGTAGATGGACGGCACGTTCGTGCGCGAAACGCGGTCGACCGCGATGTAGCCGCGCTCGTCCAGCGCCACGCCGACGTGCTCGAGCCCGAGGCCGGCGGTGTTCGGCACCGAACCCACGCACACCAGCGCGTGCGACCCGTTCACGCTGCGCCCATCCTGCAGCTCGACGGTCACGCCCGACCCCTCGCGCCGCACGGCCGATGCCCGCGCGCGCTTCACGAGCGTGCCGCCGCGGGACGTGAAAACCTGCTCGATCACCTCTGCGGCGTCCGGGTCCTCGCCGGGCAGCACCCGGTCGCGGCTGGACACGAGCGTGACCGGGACGCCGAGCTCGCAGTAGCCGCTGGCGAACTCGGCACCGGTGACCCCGGAGCCGATCACCACCAGGTGCTCGGGCAGGTCCGTCAGGTCGTACACGTGCCGCCACGACAGGATGCGCTCGCCGTCCGGCACGCCGGTCTCCATGATCCGCGGCGTGCCGCCGGTCGCCAGCAGGACGACGTCGGCCTCGACCGTGTCGATCACCGCACCGCCGTCGCCGACCACCTCGACGCGGTGGGCGCGGCCGGACTGGTGCTCGGCGAAGCGGCCGCGTCCGGTCAGCACGGTGACCTTCTCGTGCACCAGCCGCTCGGCGATGTCGTCGGACTGTTGCCGGGCCAGTTCCTTGATCCGCCGGTTCACCGACGCCAGGTCCAGGTGGACGTCGTGCGTGTCCGCGCCGATGCCGACGCGGGACGCGTCCCGGAACGCGGTGACCCGGTCGCTGGTGGCGATCAGGGTCTTGCTCGGGACGCAGTCGGTGAGCACGCATGCGCCGCCCACGCCCTCGCTGTCGATCACGGTGACCTGGGCGCCCAGCTGCGCGGCCACCAGCGCCGACTCGTACCCGGCCGGCCCACCGCCGACGATCACGATGCGTGTCACCGTCCGATGCTCGCACACCCGTCGCGGACGTCTGTCTGCCCCGGCCGAGTCGGCCGCGCCCCGCCCCTCGGACGAGTCCACTACGCTTCGAGGCAATGTCGACTTCCGGAGGGCTGTACGCCGCGTACGGCTCGAACATGGATCCCGAGCAGATGCTCGAGCGCTGCCCGCACTCACCGGCAGCGGGCACCGGATGGCTCAACGGCTGGCGGCTCACGTTCGGCGGCGAGGACCTCGGCTGGGACGGCGCGCTGCCCATGGTCGTCCCCGATCCCGCCTCGCAGGTGTTCGTCGCGCTGTACGACGTCTCCCCGCACGACCTCGCGGTGCTGGACTACTGGGAGGGCGCGGACACCGGGCTGTACACCAAGATCAAGCTGCGCATCTCCACCCTGGACGGGGACGTGCTCGCCTGGGTGTACGGGCTGAACGGGTACGAGGGCGGGCTGCCATCCGCGCGCCGGATCGGCCTGATCGCCGAAGCGGCGCAGGCGGCCGGCGCCCCGGACGACTACGTGGCCGAGCTGCGCTCGCGCCCGTGCCGCTCCCTCGGCGAATAGTCGCGCGCGTAGCCGCTCACTCGGCGAGCAGCGCGGTGCGGGCCAGCTCGACGGTGTAGCGCACCCCGACCTCCAGGGCGTCCTCGTCGAGGTCGAACGTGCCCTGGTGCAGGTCGAACGCGGACGTGCCCGGCCGCCGCACACCGAGCCGCGCCAGCGCGCCGGGAACCCGCTCGAGGTACCAGGCGAAGTCCTCACCACCCATGCTCTGCACGGTCTGGGCGAGCGCGGCCGGGGCGAGCCCGCGCAGCACCGCGCGCCGCTGCATGGCGACCGCGTCGGCGTCGTTCACCACCGGCGGCACACCACGCACGTACGAGATCTCCGCCTTGGCGCCCGTCGGCGCGACGATCTGCTCGACCAGCTCGCGCAGCAGCGGCTCCGCGCCGTCCCAGGCCTCCCGGTCGAACACGCGCAGCGTGCCCTTCACCCGCCCGGACGACGGGATCGCGTTGATCGCCCGGCCGCTCTCGACCGCGCCCCACACCAGCGAGAGCGCCGAGCGCGGGTCGACGCGCCGCGACAGCAGGCCGGGCAGCTCGGTGATCACCAGCCCGAGCGCGTACACCAGGTCAACGGTCATGTGCGGACGAGCGGTGTGCCCGCCGGGACCGTTCAGCTCGATCTCGATGTGGTCACACGCGGCGGTGATCGGGCCGACCCGAAGCCCGACCTGCCCGGTGTCCAGCCGCGGGTCGCAGTGCAGCGCGAAGATCCGCTCCACGCCCTCCAGCACACCCGCGGCGACCACGGACACCGCGCCGCCAGGCAGCGTCTCCTCGCCGGGCTGGAAGATCAGCCGGATCCGTCCCGGCAGCTGCTGGGTGGCCAGCTCGGCCGCGGCGCCAAGCAGGATCGCGGTGTGCGCGTCGTGGCCGCAGCCGTGGCAGGCGCCGTCGACCGTCGAGCGGTACGGCACGTGCTTGAGGTCCTGGATGGGCAGCGCGTCGATGTCCGCCCGCAGCCCGACGAGCCGCCCGCCCGTCCCGATGTCGCACACCACGCCCGTCCCGCCCGGGAGCACCTTCGGCTCCAGGCCGGCGGCGCGCAGCCGATCCATGATCAGCTCGGTGGTGCGGTGCTCGGCGAACGCCAGCTCGGGATGCGCGTGCAGCTCGCGCCGCAATTCGATCAGGCTCACAGATTGAGGCCTTCCCGCATCTCGGTGAGGAGCAGGTCAACCACGGGCACCAGGTCCCCGCCGTGGTCGGCCGCCGTGGCGCGCTGGCGCTGGTAGCTGGCGCCGCGCTCGATCAGCCGCGGGATCGCCTCGAGCTCGGCGGAGCAGTCGAGGCGGCGCGCCACCGGCAGCAGGTCCTCGACCAGGTCGGTGATCGCCGACGTCACCGGCTGCACCGTCCCGCTGTTGTCCACGACGATCTCGGCGTCCAGGCCGTACCGCGCCGCCCGCCACTTGTTCTCCCGCACCAGCCACGGCCGCGGGTCCGGCAGCGTGTAGCCGTCGTCGAGCTGGCGGTCGAAGCGCTCGACCAGGCACTGCGCGAGCGCGGCCACGCAGCCGATCTCGTCCAGCGTCGGCAGACCGTCACAGATGCGCAGCTCGACGGTGCCGAAGTTCGGGTGCGGACGGATGTCCCACCAGACCTCGCGCACCGACTCGATCGCCTTGGAGGTGATCAGTGCCTGCATGTAGCGCTCGAACTCGTCCCAGCCGGACAGCTGGTACGGCAGCCCGGCGGTGGGCAGCGCCTCGAACACCTTGGAGCGGTACGACGCCAGGCCGGTGTCCGAGCCCACCCAGTACGGCGAGGACGCGGACAGCGCGAGGAAGTGCGGCAGGTAGGTGAGCAGGCCGTTGACGATCGGCATCGCCTTGTCCGGCGAGCGGACGCCGCAGTGCACGTGCACGCCGAAGATCTGCAGCTGGCGGGCCGTCCACTGGTTGCGCTCGAGCAGGGTGAGGTAGCGGTCGATCTCGGTGACGCGCTGGGTGGCCCAGTCGGTGAACGGATGCGTCCCGCTGCAGATCAGCCCGGCGCCCTGGTCGGCCGCCGCCGCGCGCACCTCGGCGACGGTTCCGGCGAGATCCGCCTTGGCCTCGGCGACGGTCTGGCACACGCCGGTGATGACCTCGACGCACGACTGCAGCAGCTCGTGCTTCGCCTTCGGGTGCTCCTGCTGATCATCAGGCTTTATCGCGGCGAGGACGGCGTCGGAGACACCGGTCAGCTCGCGGGTGTCCAGGTCGACGAGTTCCAGCTCCCACTCGACGCCGAGGCTGGTGCGCTCGGACGGCGAGAACTCGATCCGCATCCTTCGCACCCTACTGGGCCTAGCCGGTGCGGACCTCGCTGTTCGTCCAGAGCACGGCACCGAGCAGCAGCAGCGTGATGATGTGCACGCCCGTGCACCACAGGCAGATCGCGTCCACCTTGAACAGCTCGATCCACACCAGGTACAGCGCGCTGCCGACACCGACGATCACGCCGACGACGCGCAGCAGGTCGAGCGTCGCGACCCGCCACAGCCACGGCAGGCACAGCACGGTCATGCCGACGAAGAAGATCAGCCCGAACACGGCGACCGGCACGCCCGCGATGTGCGACCACTGGCTGGTCGTGACCTTCGCGCAGTTGACCTTGCCGTTCTCGGAGCACGCCAGCGTCTTGTTACCGGTGTAGTGCTCGTACGTCAGGTAGATCGAGATGCCGAGACCGAGAATGCACAGGACCAGCGACACCCACGCCGAACGCGGCGCCTCTCGGTCAGTTGCTCGCATTGCTCAGCTTCGACGTCGACGCCGTCACGGCCTTGGCCGTGCAGACGTTGCTGGGCTGGCCGTTGGTCACCTGACAGATCGCTGCCGTCAGCACGTTCGCGGAGCCGTCGATCGCCTTGCCGATGTCCGAGCTCGGGTCCGACATCGCGTCCGCGATCTGCGCGTGGGTCTTGCCGGCCAGGATCGCCGGGTCGTACTGCACGCCGAACTGGTACTTCCCGCCGATGTCGATGAACGGGAAGCTTTGCTTGCCGATGTTGACGAACAGCTTGTTGTCCGACGAGGTGATCTTGTCCATCGGCTTGTGGTTGTTGTCCTCGATCTCCGCGGCCGTGAGGGCGATCGTGTTGCTGCTGAAGTTCGCGTTGTGGAAGCTGAGCGTCGCCGTGTTCGGATCGGTGTCGTTCGGGTCCGAGGCGGTCTGGCCGAGGTTGGTCAGCGTGCCGAACCGGGACAGCGCCTGGGCGAGCGCCCACCGCTCGGCCGCGCAGTAGGGGCACCACTCGGCGCCGACGTACAGCACCTTCGGCTTGCCGTTCTCGGTGAGCGGGTCCCCGGTGAGCAGCTGCGCCGGACCGCCGGCGTTGTCGGGTCCGACCTTGTCCAGGACGGACGCGGGCACGCTGGTGACCGCGCTCGTCACCGCCGCATTGGCCGGATTCGTCGCGTTCGGCGCCTTGTTACCCCGCGTCGCCGAGACCGCGATCAGGATGCCGACCACCACGATCACCACGAGCACCGGAACGCCGACCTGCAGCAGTCGCTTGTTGCGCGCGGCCTTCGCGCCGCTGGCGGCAGCCATCGCGCGCTTTGCCGCCTGCTGCTTCTGGATCTGCGACTTGGACGGCTTCTTGCCCTGCCCGCTACCGGTGGTGTTGCGGCTGCTCATCTCGCTCCTGAGTGCTCGGGGAAACCCGGGGTGTTCGCGATTGCTCCCCGCTATTGGACCAGATCCCGCCTAAGAGCTGGTTCTGATCCCGCGTCCGGGCCGCACATCCGCGCCCGCGGCGGCCGCGAGCCGCCGACACTTCCCGATACGCTGGGCCGCGGTGTGCCGGGAAGTCTGGTCGGCGACGGATCCGTGGACCCGACCGGAGGAGCGCCGTGCACGACGTCGAGCCGTACGCGATCATCGTGCTGATCGCCGCCGTCGCGCTGCTCGCCGCGGTGGGGTCGAGCCGCGTCAGCGCGCGGATCGGCGTCCCCGCCCCCGCGATCTTCCTCGTCGGCGCCTCCATCGCGGCCGACCTGTTCCCGTCGCTGGGCTCGCTCA